>Ga0208940_1002082_pt1 | contig 19322 bp, 16 predicted proteins | sample AD_JPNNA6_MetaG_FD_184445 | JGI IMG/M metagenome (GOLD analysis project Ga0208940, IMG submission 184445) | Active sludge microbial communities of municipal wastewater-treating anaerobic digesters from Japan - AD_JPNNA6_MetaG (SPAdes) (version 2) | ecosystem: Engineered > Bioreactor > Anaerobic... | reverse complement strand
AACATCGTGGATCTCCTGGAATACGCCGTGGCTCACGGAGAATCCATCGACCTGCTCTCGGACCAGACCTCCTGCCACGCCCCCTACGACGGGGGGTACTGCCCCCAGGGCGTCACCTTCGAGGAACGCACCGCCCTTCTCCGGGAGGACCGGGAAAAATTCCGCCGTCTGGTGGACCAGAGCCTTCGGCGCCACTTCGAGCTGGTGAAGGTCCTGACGGACCGGGGGACCTACTTCTTCGACTACGGCAACGCCTTTCTCAAGGCGGTCTACGACGCGGGGGTCCCCGAGGTCTGCAAGGGGGCGGACGAAAAGGACGGCTTCGTCTTCCCCTCCTACGTGGAGGACATCATGGGCCCCATGCTCTTCGACTACGGCTACGGTCCTTTTCGCTGGGTCTGCCTCTCCGGCGATCCCGAAGATCTTCGCAAAACGGACAAGGCCGCCATGGAGTGCATCGATCCGCACCGGCGCCCCCAGGACCGGGACAACTGGGTCTGGATCCGGGACGCGGAGAAAAACCGCCTCGTGGTGGGCACCCAGGCCCGGATTCTTTACCAGGACGCCGAAGGGCGCATGAAGATCGCCAAGACCTTCAACGCCATGGTACGCCGGGGGGAGATCGGCCCCGTGATGATCGGCCGGGACCACCACGACGTCTCGGGGACCGATTCCCCCTTACGGGAGACCTCCAACATCAGAGACGGGAGCAACATCACTGCGGACATGGCGGTGCAGTGCTATGCGGGCAACGCCGCCCGAGGCATGAGCCTCATCGCCCTGCACAACGGCGGTGGAGTGGGCATCGGCAAATCCATCAACGGGGGCTTCGGCCTGGTCCTCGACGGATCGGCGCGGGCCGACGAGGCCATCGAGCTCTCCATGGCGTGGGACGTCATGGGAGGGGTGGCCCGCCGGGCCTGGGCCCGGTGCCCCCACTCCATCGAAACGAGCCTCCGGTACAACGAGGCCCATCCGGGAACGGACCACATCACCCTGCCCTTCATCCCCGACGACGCCCTGGTGACGGACGCCGTGGCCCGGGCCCTTCGGGGCCGTTAGGGCGCCGGAAGGTCGGGGGGGGGAAAATACCATGAGATCCTGGAAAAGGGCCGCGATGGCGTCGATCCTGGCCGTCCTCCTGGGGGTAGCATGCCACGCCCCGGCCTGGGCCAAGGGTGATTTCTACTTGCGAGACCTGGGGGGCTACGTGGCCTTCTCCCGGGGGGCGGGGATCACCGCCGTGGAAGCCATGCCGGAGCGCCTTTGGCGCATCGTGGACCGGGGAGAGATGGCCTATGATCTTCAGGAGGCCTTCATTCACGCCGATTCGGGATCGCTGAATGCCTATGCCGACCCCGCCTGGCGGGCCTTCGTGGCCGAAGGGCGCCCCCTCTTCTCCTTCGCCCTGGAGGACCGCCGAGGGTGGGGCACGCTGCCCACCAACGTGCTGGGGGCGGTCCACATCTACGACCGCCTTCGGGACCGCTTCGTGCGCTACGCCTCCTACGCCAGCAGTTGGGGGGTGGCGGACCTCCAGGTGCGCATCGACGTGGAAGACGGGGGACCCTACGACCTGGACGCCCGGGCGAACGGCGTGGTGCGCGTGGGGCTGGCCGTAGGGGCGGGGCTCACCGATGTGGACGACTTTACCCGGGGCTGGGGGGGAGGGGGAGGATGCACCTTGGGAAACTCCCCGGGGATGGCCCCTCTCCTGCTGATCCTCCCCGGAGCCGGAGCCTGGGCCTGGAAAAGGCGACGAAAGGGGCCCCAGGAGCGAGGAGGCCCGGCATGACCGAAGAGACCCCCGGCCTCCCCATTTCGGAGGAGCTCTTCGCCCACCTCCCCGTGCCCGCGCTACGGGGCTCCATCGAAGATGGCGTCCTGGTGGTGTCTTCGGTGAACGGGGCCTTCGGCGAGCTCTGGCCCACGCAGGTCCCGTGCCCCTGCACGCTGGAAACCCTCTTTGCCGGGCTCCCGGGCCCCCGGGACTTCACCCCCTTGACCTCCGGAGGCCCCCCGGGGTGGCGCCACGTGCTCTGGGAGCTCGTCCCCGGGGAGAATCTGGTGGACCTGGCCCTGTACTCCGCCCCGGAGGGGGAAATCGTCGCCGTGATGCCCGAGTGCTCCGAGCAGATGACGTCCCGGAGGTTTCACGCCCTGCGGGAAAAGGTTTTCTTCCTCCTCCGGCTGCACCACGCCCACGAGGCCCTTGCCCCGCTGACGTCTTGCATTACGGAGTTTTTCGGCTTCGATTGGACCGGGATCCTCCAGTGGGACTCCGCCTCCTGCCAGTGGACCCCCCTGACGGAGGCCCCCCACCCCTTTCTCCTGGCTCCGGAGGACCGTCGCCTAGAGTCCTTCTTGGCCCGTCTGGCCCGGGACCCCCATGGGGAGGCCTCCGGGAGCCGCCTGGGGGGGCTTTCGGTGGAAGAAGGGGCGGAGTGGTGGGTGCGCTGGAGCCTCGAGGGAGGGGAGTGGCGGGACGCCATGGCGGAGGCCGACCTCCGATCCCTCTTCGCGGGGACCCTGCTCGGGGGAACCCAACCCCTGGTATTTTTGGCCCTCTCCCGGCGGGAGGGGGCTTTGGGGCGCATCAACGGCGACGCTCTGCGGGCCCTCTGGCCCACCCTGTGCTCCACGGCGGAACGGTACCGCGCCACCAAGGCCATGGCCTACCTGGCCCAGACCGACCCGGAGACGGGGCTCATGGCCGAGACCCCGCTGCGCCGCCGCCTCCAGGAGGAGCTTCGCCGCAGCCGGCGCTACGGATACTTCCTGTCGCTGGTGCGCCTCACCCTGCTCAACGCCCGGGAGATGGCCGCAGACGATCCGGAAAACGTCGCCGACGCCATGAGATCGATGGGCCACGACATGGGCCAGAGCATCCGCAACGTGGACGTGGCGGGGAGAACGGGTCCCCACGCCGTGGTCCTGGCGCTCCCCCACACCGACGCCCCGGGACGGAAGGTGGTGGAGGGACGCCTCAAGGATCGCATCTCCGCCACATCTTTGTTCCTTTCCCTTCCCCCCGAGATCTCCTTGGAAGGGGCCACCTTCCCGGACGACGGCACCCCCGAGACCTTCGACGAGGCCCTCGGCCTGCTCCACGCCGACGACGCCCCCCTCACGGCCCTCGGGTGAGCCCTCCGGGTGAGCCTTTCGGGCCTTCAAAAAAACCGCCCCCTTTTCGGGCCCCGACGCCAAGGCGCCGAAGCTCCGAAAAGGGGGCGCTCTTCATGGCCCCCGCCGGTCTAGCCGACGAAGAGGTCCATCTTGGCCAGGATTTTCAGGGCTTCCTTGTCCCCCTGCTCCACGTCCCCATCCGGGCCGAAGCGCTCCCGAAGCTCGACCCGGGCCCTTTCCAGCTCGGCAAACATCGATGATTCCCGTAGGTTGGCCAGGACCTCTTCTTTCACCTCGTCGGGGAGACGATCGGTGAGGTAGCCGAAAAACACCGTGGCGGTGGAGAGCACCATGATGCGCTCCTCGCTCTCCGTCCAGTAGAGCTGGAGGAAGAGGGCCCCGTTGTAATCGTCCAGGAACTCCTCGTCTTCCTCCTCCGGGGCATCCCAGTACTCCAGCACGAAAAAGGGCAGATCGGGGGCGACGCGGAAGGCGTCCCACACGGCCCGGTAGGCATCGGCTCCGGGCCCCGCCAGCTCCAGGGTGGCCACCGCCCGGGCATGGGCCGCAAAGAGGTCTCCGCTTTCCGCCTTCAGGGATTCTTCCAGCGTCTCGGCGAACTTCCCCTGGGCCAAGAGCCCTCCGAAGCGGATGCCCCTCCCCCAGGAGGGATCCCATCCGTCGAAGGCCAACATCTCCTCCGCCAGGGCCAGGGCCTCCCCGGCCTTCTCGTCCAACAGTAGAGACCAACCCAAGTTCCTCATGGCCTCGAAGAGAAGGTCTTCCAGGGATTCCGCCTCTTCCGGGGAGGCCTGGGCCATGCGCCTTTTCGTCTCCTCCACGCAGCGCCGTAGCAGCGCCGCCTGGGCCTCGTACTCCTCCGCCCCGTCCGCCAGCACGAAGAGGGCCTCGGGATTATCGGGGTCGAGCACGAGGATCTTCTTCGCGATGTCCTCGGCGACCGCCACGTCCTGGGAGTCGTAGAGCTCTTGAAAGAGCTCTTCCAATGATTCTTGCGCACGAAATGCCATGGGGGTCTCCTCCAAATGGGAAAATTGGGGCCGGAGTGCGGCCCCTCAAGGGGCAACGACGCTAATCCACGTACCCCCCGCCGGGTTGGAGCAGGGAGTACATGGCGGGGGCGTCCTGGGGGCTCCGGAGCCGGATGGTGGGCATGCTCACCACCACCACCCCGGACTCCCGATCGTAGGTGTAATGCTCCGCATCCACCTCCGGGTTATACCCGATGACGGTGTTCGGGGGAATGACGTTGTGGGCATCCACGATGGCCCGGCGAATCTGGCAGTTCTCGCCGATCATCACCCCCTGGCCGATGATGGATTCTTCCACCACCGCCCCCGGCTGGATCACGCAGTTCCGGGACAGCACCGACCGGTGCACCACGGCCCCCATGACCCGGCTCCCCTCGGCCCTCAAGGCCCCCACCACGGAGCAATTCTTACCCTGGCTCGGGTAGGTGAACCCCGGGGGATCGGCAAAGGACACGGTACGAATGGGCCACTGGAAATTAAAAAGCGTCAGGGGCGAAGGGTGCTGCAACAGGTCCATGTGGGCGTCCCAGTAGGCCTTGATGGTGCCCACGTCCTTCCAGTAGGGGCGGTCGTTCCCCGGCAACGTCTGGCTGGGGAAGTCGTAGGCCAGGAGGCGGGCCCGGGAGAAAAGCTTCGGGAGGATGTCTTTGCCGAAGTCGTGGGAGCTTTTCTCGTCCGATCCGTCCTCCAGCAGGACCTCCTCCAGTACCTGGCGTCGGAAGATGTAGTTCCCCATGGAGGCGTAGCTAAAACCCGGCCTCCCGGGGATCTCCGGGGGGTTGGCGGGTTTTTCCACGAAGCTGGTGATCCGCTGGTGGGGATCCACCCCGATGCAGCCGAAGGCCGAGGCCTCGGCCACGGGGACCACGTTGGCCGCCACGGTGGCGTCGGCGTTGCCGTCGATGTGGAACTGGAGCATCTGCTCCAGGTCCATCTTGTAGATGTGGTCGGCGGCAAAGATGCAGACGTGATCTGCGTCGAAGAGGGTGATGAGGTGAAGGTTCTGGAGCACCGCGTCGGCCGTGCCCTTGTACCAGTGGGTGCCCATCCACATCTGGGCGGGGACGCTGGTGACGAAGAAGTCTCGCCCCCTCATGGCGCCGCCGAACTGCCATCCCCGCTCGATGTGCTCCGTGAGAGATTGGCTCTTGAATTGCACCAGGACGTAGATGGAAAAAAGGCCGCTATTTACCATATTCGACAGGGCGAAGTCGATGATGCGGTACTTGGCCGCAAAGGGCACCGCCGGCTTCGACCGGTACTTGGTCAGGGGCATGAGACGCTCCCCCCGGCCTCCCGCCAGGACAATGCCCAAAACCCGTCCATATCTGCCATAGATCACGGCAAACTCCCTCCTTTCGGCTGGTAAATCCCCTAAAAGAACCAGGCCTTTCCCTAAAAAAGAGCTCCCCTGCCGGTAAGATAGCCGGGGAAAGGGCTTCGGTCAACCCGGAAGAGGGGCCCGGGGGGGAAAGGGGGCTGAAATATCTGCGCCCCCCGAAGGGGCTCACTCCCGCCCCATGCCCCGGAGCCTGCGGTAGACCTCGGCGTAGGCGGCGGCGGAGCGGTACCAGGAGTAGTCCTGGGCCATGCCTCGCCGCTGGATCTGCGCCCAACCGGCGCCGTCGCGGCGCCGCTCCAGGGCACGCCACACCGCGTGGGAGAATTCGTGGGGAACGTAATCGGAGAAGACGAAGCCGTTGCCGTCGTCGGAGCCGTCGGCGTCGATGACCGTATCCGCCAACCCCCCCACGGCCCTCACCACGGGGATGGTGCCGTAGCGCAGGGCGATGAGTTGGGATAGGCCACAGGGTTCGAAGAGGGAGGGCATGAGGAGGATGTCTCCCCCGGCGTAGAGCAGATGGGCCAGCTCTTCGTCGTACCCCAGGTGGACCCCCACCGTCCCCCCCATGCGGGAGGCCGCCTCCCTCAGGGCATTCTCGAAGACCGCATGCCCCGACCCTAGGACGAGGGTCCGGGCCCCCATCCGGGCAAAGGGTTCCAGGGACGCCAGGAGGATGTCCACGCCCTTTTGTTCCACCAGGCGGCCGACGAAGACGAGGATGGGGCGGCCGTCGTCTTCCACGCCGAAACGCTCCAGCAGGAGCTGGCGGCAGCGCCCCTTCCCCGTCATATCCCGGGGGGAAAAGGGGGCCGGTATCATGGCGTCGCTCTCCGGGTTCCACAGGGCGTAGTCCAGGCCGTTCAGGATGCCGGAAAGCTTTCCCCGGTGATCTTCCAGCACGCCATGGAGGCCGAAGCCCCCTTGAGAGGTCTGGATTTCCCAGGAGTACCGGGGGCTCACAGTGGTCACCGCATCCGAGGCCACAATGGCCCCCTTGAGCACGTTGAGGCTGCCGAAGAACTCCATCCGGTCCATGGTAAAGGCGTCGCGCCCAAAACCCCAGGCCTCCAGGGCTCCCGGGGCCAGGATCCACTGATGGGCCATGTTATGGATGGTAAGCACCGTATCGTACTCCTGCTGCAGCGACCGGTAGTGCCGATGCCAGGCCAGGGCCGCCGGCAGGAGCCCCCCCGGCCAGTCGTGGATGTGAAAGATGTCGGGCTTCCAGATCCGGGCGAGCTCCAGGGCTCCCAGGGAGAGAAAGGCGAAGGGCAGGGTGGCCCCCAGGGTAGACTCCCGGGGGTAGACCTGGGGATCTCCGAAGAGCTCCGGCTGATCCAGGAGGTACACCGGCACCCCGTCCGAGGCGGTCTCCCACACCTGGCCGTCGTACACCCGCCAGTTCAGCGCCACGTGGATCTCCCCTTCTTTCACGGGGACGAGGGGAAACCCCTTGGCGGCGAGGTGCTCTCGCAGCCCCGCATAGCAGGGGAGGAGGACCCGGGCGTCCACGCCCGCCTCCCGGAGGGCCTTGGGAAGAGAGCCCACCACGTCCCCCAGCCCCCCCAGCTTCACCAGGGGGGCCATCTCTGAAGCCACATGCAGGACCCGGATGGCGGCGTCCATGTCACATCCCCCGGAAGACCACGCCGTACCCCTTTTCGCAGTAGTCCTTCACCACGCGATGGGTGTTGAAGTAGCTTGCGTTGAGGGCGATGGTGCGCTTCATCATGGAGATCCACTCTCCCCGGCGGTCGTAGTAGGTGGGGATGATCTTTTCTTTGAGCTTGGCGTAGAGGTCGATGGCGTCTTCCATCTCGTCGTACTCGATGAGGTCGGCCTCGGCGGGCTCGGGGCCGATGGACCATCCCGTCACGCCCTCGACCCAACCCTCGATCCACCATCCGTCCAAGACGGAGAAGTTCATGACGCCGTTATGGGTGCACTTCATGCCGCTGGTCCCCGAGGCCTCCCGGGGGCGCCGGGGGTTGTTGAGCCAGAGGTCCACTCCGGCGGTGAGGATGGCGGAGAGGTCCATGTCGTACCCCTCCAGATAGACCATGGGGAGCACGGAGCGCATCTCCCTGGAGGCCTGGATGAGGCGCTGGATGACCATCTTTCCCCCCTCGTCGTGGGGGTGGGCCTTGCCCGCGAAGATGAACTGCACCCGGCCGCCGCAGGCATCCACCAGCTTGCGCACATCGGAGAGGATGAGGTCGGCCCGCTTGTAGGTGGCGGCCCGCCGGGCAAAGCCTATGGTGAGGACGTCCGGGGAGAGCTCCTGCCCCGTGTCCTCCAACACTTTGGCCAAAAGCTTCATCTTGGCCGCCTGGTGGGCCTTCCAGACCGCTTCGTCGGGGAGGAGCAACGCCTGGGTGAGGCGGGTGGGGTCGTTGCGCCAGCCGGGGATGTACTTGTCGAAAAGGCGGGCCATGCCGGGGCAAGTCCAGGTGGTAGAGTGGACTCCGTTGGTCACCGCGTCCACCTTAGAGGAGTTGAACATCCGCCGGCTCACCTCGGCGTGCTTCACCGACACCGCATTGACGTATCGGCTGTACCGGATCCCCAACTCGGTCATGGAGACCCCATTGGGGCCCAGCATGCGCCGCAGGGTGGAGCCGAACACGGGGGTCATGACCCGGTCCACCAGATCGTAGGGGAAGTGGTCGTGCCCCGCCGCCACCGGCGTATGGGTGGTGAAGATGACGTTTTCGCGCACCTTGTCGAAATCGTCGTAACCCATCTCCCGGAGCATCTCCAGGGTGAGAAAGCCCGCATGCCCCTCGTTGAGGTGGTACGTCCGGGCGTTGTCGTAGCCCAGGTCGCGGAGCATGCGCAACCCCCCCACCCCCAGGATGAGCTCCTGGATCAGGCGGTAGCGCTGGTCTCCGCCGTAGAGGTACCAGGTGAAGTGCCGGTCTTCGGTGCTATTGCCCTCGCAGTCCGTGTCCAGGAAGTAGATGGGAAGGGGATACCCCCCCTGGCCGATGAGGTCGTGCACCCAGGCGCGGATCTTCACGTTGCGCCCCTCGATCTCCACGGAGACCTCGTTGGGGAGGAGCTGCATGAACTGGTTGGGCTCCCAGACCGCCTCCTGCTCCTGCTGCCACCCCTCGGGGGAGAAGGTCTGGGTGAAGTACCCCTTTTTGTAGAGCAGGGTAATGCCCACCATGGGAACCCCCAGGTCCGCCGCGCTCTTCAAGATGTCTCCCGCCAGCACTCCCAGCCCCCCGGAGTACGTGGGAATCTGGGGGTTGATGCCGATTTCCATGGAAAAGTACGCCACGGTGCGAAAAACGGGATCGTTCTCCACCATGCGACGAAGCGATTGCCCCACGTTCTTGCCGTGCACCATTACGGACATGGACGGGCCTCCCTCCCAAAACTTTTTTCCGAAGTCCGGGGCGCCCTAGGCCGCCCCGTCGCTAAAAGCTCCTGCCTTCTAAGACCTCCGGGGCGTGGCGGAGGGGCCATCTTCGCCCCCCCATCCCCGCTCCCACTCTAGCAGAAAGGCCCCTTTAGGGAAATGCCCCGGGGAAACCCTCCGATGTTTTAAACCTCCGTAAGGGTTCATCACGGCGTGGCAAATCCCCAGGCTCGGGCCAGGGCCAACATCTCCTCCCCCGGGGTGCGCCCGGCTCCTTCCAGCAGGCGCCACAGTTCGTTCTGGCCCCGCCAAAGGCTTGGATCCATCCCCAGCTCCTGGGTGCGCCGAAAGAGGGCCAGGAGCTCTCCGTAGGGGGCTTCGGAGGATCGCCCCAGACGATGGTCTTCCAGGCGATCGTGGAAGAAATCCCCCAGCCGGGGATTCAACAGGGATAGCTCGGGCTCCACCCCCAGGGCATGGGCCTCCTCCAGGAGGTTCCCCAGGGGGGATCCCGGTTCCATCAACTCCAAAAGGGCCCGATCGAGCCCTCGCCCCCCCTCGGCCGACCTGGTCTCTTCTCCTCGCTTGACCAGGTCGCGCACCTGCTCAGACAGACAGAGCTCCGCCGCCGCGCGCAAAATGGCCGGGGGCTCCACTCCTATGGAATGAAGGCGCATGAGGAGACGTTTAAAATCTTCCAAGGCGTGACAGGCCTCTCCCCGTTGGGATTGCTCCGCCTGGACACAGCGATCCCGGGCCACGGCCCACCGGTCGTCCCGGGACAGCACATCCAGGTGCCAGGGACCCAGGGGAAAGGTCCGCTCGATGGTGCGCCCCAAAGCCATCAGATCTCCCTCGAAAAAGACCCGACGAAGCCCCTCGAAGGAAGGGGTCTCCTCCCGGCGGAGATGGCACACATCGTCCAACCCCCCCGAGGAGAGCACCACCCCGCTGCCGGTCCAGACCTCGCCCGTGCGGCGGTCGGCGAGCCGCAGGTTGGCCCCCCGGAGCACGAGCTCGCCGCTGGTCCAGCTTCGCCCCTGAACCACCATCTGCACCGCCGGAGAGCGGGGCCCTCCCTCCCGATCCGGCAAGGGAGCGCCCGCTTTCTTAAAAGGAGATTCCCACCCCCTTCGCAACATGGCCACCGCCGCCAGGTCTTCCAGGCTCCGGCGCCCCGGGGCCACCATCTTTTCCAGCACCGCCGCCCCCGTGGGAAAGGCGGGACGGTTCCCCTCCGCCGCCCCCAGATCCTCCATGAGCGCCCCCTCGAGGTCGGGTCCCCCCGCGCTCCGGAGCAGCTCCACCCCCCGGAGGGCGTAGGAAAGGATCTGGGCGGTCTCAATGCCCGCCACATCGTTGAAGAACCAGCCGCAGGACGTGTACTGGAACATGCCCATGCGCTGGGCCTCCAGGAGGGTGAGGATCGCCCGGGAGGCCCCGGGGGGCAGGGGGCCGAAGCGCTTCCGGAGGAACTCCAGGGGCTCTTCCCCCCCCTCGTCCAACAGGAGGGCCACCGCCTCGTCCCGAAGCTTCCAGGGGTCGTCGCACCAGGGGCGGAGCCTCTCCTCGAACTCCTGGTCCAAGACCTCCCGGAATCGATCCAAGGCCCGGCGCAGCGGGGCGCGCCAACGCTGGTGCCACCCCGGCTCCCCCCCCGTGTGGCACCCGCAGTCGCTCCGCCAGCGCTCCACCCCGTGGGCGCAGGACCAGGAGCTGTTCTCCACGATGCGGGCCTCCCAGGTGGGAGGGTGGAGCTGAAGAAAAGCCCCCACGTTGGTGAGGAGAGCCTCTCGGGAGGACGCCAGCACCTGGAACGCCCGGGCCAAAGCCATCTCTCCAAAACGGTGATGGTGTCCGTAGGTCTCTCCGTCGGTGGCCACCACCAGAAGGCGGGGTTCGTCTCCTCCGGGGAGTTGATGCAAGAGGTACTCGGCAAAACGGTCTCCGCTGTCCAGAAGGCCGCCGAAGGCAATGTCGTGCGAGACGCTCCCTTGATAGAACACCACCGTGACATGCTTCCCCGAAGGCAAGGGCACCGTGTAGGGGCGCGTCACATCCACCGAGCCACCGGAGACCGGGGTCCACTCTCCCCGAGGGGGGCGCACGGCGGCACACTGCCCCGACGCCAGAATGGTGAACTCCACGCCCTCCTCCGCCAGGGCCTCCAACACGGAGGTGCTCACGGCGGTTTCGGGGAGCCACATGCCCCGGGAACGTCGCCCGAAACGGGCGCGAAAATCCGCTGCGCCCCACCGCACCTGGGTTCGGAGATCGCGGGCGGAGGCCAAGGGAAGGATCATGTGGTTGTAGGCCTGGGCCAGGGCGCCCCCCGCGCCGAGCTCCCGTTCCGCCTCACCGTCGGAAGCCCGGAGGCGGGCGTCCAGCACGGGATCGTGCCGCGCAATCCACCGGTGGAGCGTGGGGCCGAAATTGAAGCTGAGATGCCGATAGTTGTCCATGATGCAGACGATACGCCCCGCCCCGTCCATCAGGCGGGCCGCTCGATTGGGCCGATAGCACTCCATGGCCACCCGGTCGTTCCAGTCGTGTGCCGGAGCCGCCGAGGGGTCCGCCAGAACTTCGTCAAACCAAGGATCTTCCCGGGGGGGCTGATAGAAGTGACCGTGTATGCATACCGCGCGCAAGATTCCCGCCGCCTCTCGTTCTCCGTTTCGGTATCACTCGAAAAGCGCCCTTTCGGAACGCTCGGGAAGGTCCCCTTTCTGGGGCCGTCGTCGGAAACACCCGCTCGCCCCACGGAGCCACAACGCTCCAGAAATTCCCGGCACCCGGGGTCACCGGACACCGAGGGGTTGGCTCAGGGATCGGCAAGACTCCGCCCCGGCAACGGCCCTTCGGCCTCCAAGGCGACCCCCACGCTGTGCAGGCGTCTCAGCAAGGGTTCCAGTTCGTCCGGCGGGGGCACTCGCAACCGCACAGCCCTTTCGTCCAGATCCATGTACCCCGTGCCCGGCTCGGTGGCGATCCCCGCCCGATTCAGGCGGTCAAAAAGGTTTCCCCGGTGGGAGGAAAGCACCAGGATGGGCGTGCGTTCGTCGGTCGCCGAGGGCACAAGTTCCGGTGGCCGGGTCAAGGCCTCCAGCAACCGGGCCTTGGCGGTGCGGACATACCGCCGGGTGGTCTCCAAAAACGATGGATCTCCCAGAGCCACCGAGGCCAGCACCATGCCCGGAGTGCCGAGGGAGAAGGGGGGTTGGGTCTTGCGGAAGATCTCCAGAAGTTCCGGATCCCGCACCACACCGTACCCCACTCGGACCCCCGCCAGCCCCCAGGCCTTGGAGAAGGATCGGGTGACCACCAGGTTCGGCGCCGGAATCTGTATCGCGCTCTCCTCCAGGGGCAGATATTCGCCGTAGGCCTCGTCCGCCACCACCCAGGCTCCGTGGCGAGCGCACAAGGCGCAGAGGCTCTCCAGCACGTTCCGGGGCATGACCTGGCCCGTGGGGTTGTTCGGTCGGTCCACGTAGAGCACGTGGGGGTGGATCCGGGCGGCCCGCATCCAGCTCTCCTCCTCGGCCTCGAAGAAGGGGGGGCGCAACACCACGGGGTGGTAGCGGACGTTGTTCAGCATGACCTGAAGGGGCACATCGGTGAACTGAGGAGAGACGCCTCCCAGCAGGGATCCCGCAGGCAAGAGCAACCGCATCAGATGGGTCAGCACATCGAAGGACCCATGCCCCAGCACGATCTGCTCCGGCGTCACCTCGGCACCGAGGTAGGCCGCCAGCTCCTCTCGAAGGGTTTCTCCCACCGCCGAGGGGTACGCCGCCGGGTCCCACTCCTGGGGGCGCTGAAGAAAGGCCCGCACCGCAGGCGCCACTCCCAGGGGATTGGTTCCCAGGGCACAGTCGATGCGCTCCCCTTTCTCTTCCTCGTCCCGCCGCAAATGGCTCGTTTCCCGGCTTACATAGCTTTCCCGGGTCTCCCGCAGGATCTCCCGGGGCAACCGCCCACGCCACATGGCCGCACCTCCTCCCTCGGAACGGAGTCGCTCCGGTGGTGTCGAGGAGAGGATCGGAGGAAAACTGCGCCTCCCCTTCGCCCACTTTTCTCTTATTATAGGGGAAGTTCGCCCCGGCGCCACACGTTCTCCCTCCGGGAAGAAGGCCGACCTCCTGTGCGCTTTTCGGAAGACGTGGGGAAACACTCGGGGAGAAAAGAAAGGAACCACGGCCATGTTCGTTCTTGTCATCGGCGGCACCGAGGTGTGCCGCATCCCCGGCATCTCCATGGCGGGGAGTTCCCCCCACGCGGTGCCCTTCACCGCTCCGGCGGACGCGGAGGTGCTCTGGTGGGGGCGGGGGGGCGGTGTGGTACGCCGCGTTCCGGGGAGTTCCCGCAGCCCGGATGATCTCCCGCACGGAGGAACTCTACGGGGACATGATCTCCGGCGCGTGAGGGTGGGCTCCCGCCTCCGGGATCAGGCCTCTTCCTCCAGCACCGTTTGGCCGTGATCGTAGGGGGGGTGGCAGATACAGAGAAAGCGCAGTCCCCGGGCGCTCGCCTCCACCGCGTGGGGGGTGCCCGGAGGGAGCAGCGCCGCATCTCCGGTTTTCAGCGCCACGCGCTCCGATCCCACAAGGAGCACGCCCTCTCCCTCCAACACGTAGTAGGTCTCCAGGCTTCGTTCGTGGTGGTGGGGCACCGTGCGCCCTCCGGGGGGCACGGTGGCTTCCGCCACGCTGTAGGGGATTCCGGGCAGGGTGGCGGGGTGAAAAATTTCCACGATGGAGCTCTCGTCCTTGGTGATGTAGGGCGCCCCATCGGCGGCGCGAAAGATGTGGAGTTCCATGGCGCTTCTCCTCACTCGGCAAGAATGCGCCGGGCGGGCCTGGGGGCCTGCCCGGCGTCACACCAAAAGCGCTCCCGACACACCGCCCGGAGCGCCACGGACACCGGCCTCCCGGAGGGATCAGGAAGGATTCTCATCCCCCCGGCGCCGCTGGATGTCCTCGCGGATGGCGTGGGGATCCAGGAGGTGGTTCACGGTGACCTCCCATCCCGCCGTGCCCGACGTGGCCAGCCGGAGTTCCCCCACCCCCAGAAGACGGTCCAGCAGGGTCTGGTGCACTTCGATGGATTTGATGTCCCGGATCTTGATCTCCGTGGAAGACTTGGAGAAAAATCCGTCCTCAAAGGACACCTCGTCGTCCTTCACCGTGAGCAGGGTCGAATAGCGCTTGTACACGATATACACCAAGGGAAGCACCAGCCAGCACAGGAGCCACGCGTACCAGAAACTCCGCCACGCCGGGCGGTGTTGCACCTCCAGGGTATACGTCATCTCCAAACCCCCTCCTTCGTCAGCTCTCGTCTCGGTCCTTGTTCGGCACGTCGGAGGAAGGGCGTCCCCCCTCCGTATGGGCATGATACCACCGTTCGATCTCTTCCTGATAGAGCCAGATCACCACCGAAACGCCCATGGCTCCGGCAAAGACCCCCGTGGCCAGATCCGTATTCCACCCCACCGAGGCCCCCGCGAGGGAAAGGACCGCCATGCCCGGAAGGCGCCCCAACAGGCAGACCCCCAGCAGTTTCGTCAGCGACAGGGAGGAAAGTCCCGCCACGAAGCAAATGGCGTCGTCCGGCAGGGCGGGAAGGAGAAAGAGCATGAAGTAGCTGAAAAGCCCCCCGCCCTCGATGAGATAGCCGAACTTGGCGAAGAGCTTTTCTCCCACCACGCGGCGCACGAAGGGGCGCCCCAGCTTGCGGGAAAAGAGCATGGCGGCGCCGGAGCCCAGCATCAAGCCCCCCATGGTCATGGCCAGGCCGGGCCAGAAGCCGAAGAGAAATCCCCCCAGAAAGCCCGTGAGCTGCCCCGGAATGGGGGCAAAGAACACCTGGAGCACCTGGAGGCCCAAAAAGGCCCCGTGGCGCCAGGGGCCCAGCTGTTGAAAAGAGGCCACCAGGGCATCCTTGCCGCTCTCCAGGTCCGTGTCGGAAAGGTGCAAAAGAAAGTCCTGGGCCCCCGGGGGCAACAGGGGGCGCAGGAGCGCCAGCACCCCGAGGAGCACCCCGCTGAGGAGCGCCGCCGCCGCGATCACCGCCACCAAGGACCTCAGGCGCTTCAGAACCCCCCGAGGAACGAAACGCATTACCCTTCCCCCTTCCCCGCACCCCGGCGGGACGCCCTCCGGGCCAAAGGGTCCTCCCCGGCCTCGGGGGGGCTCGAAGGCCTCCTCAGGGCTCTTTTCGGGTGGCCCGAACGAAACAGGGGAGGGTCCCCCCTCCCCTCGAAAGACAAAAAACTACCCCCGCGACGCCCCGCCGCCTAGTTGGCCGGGTGCCACCCGCTGGTGTACTTGCAGCTTCCCTCGCCGGTGCCCGAGGATTCCTCCAGGACCTCGCAGTGGACGAGCTTCAGCGACGAGGTCTCCAGGTAGAAGATGTCCACGGTCATGGAGTTCTTCTTCACCCATCCCTCGTAGAAGATCTTCACCCGGGCCTTGGTGATCTGGGGGTCGGCCGCGTCCTGGGCGGGCTCTTTGTCGAACTCGAACTTGGCCTTCGCCACATCCGTGGTGGGGTGGGCGCAGTTCAGGAACGTCCCCTTGGCGAAGCCCATGAAGTCAAAATCAGCCGCCAGCGCCGTGCCCCCCAGGACCAACCACAGGGAAACCACCAACAAAGAAACCAGAGCCTTTCTCACGACACATCACTCCTCCAAAAAGATGATCGAGACCAAACCGCACCGCCGAGAGGGGGCTTTCCCCTCTCCTCCTTCGGGCCACGCCACCGGGGGTGCCCTTTCATCCAAACCCCGGCCCCTCTCCCACCTCCCGCCACAGAGCGCAGTCGCTTCTCCGAGCACCTTTATTGTACCACCGCGAAGGGAAAACGTCGCGTCCCCGGGAGGTTTTTTCTCGCCCGCCCCTGCGACAAGGCGCCCCACACCCCCCCCCCGAGGTCCCTAGCTCCAGCGCTCCGGATGTTTCACCGCCTCCACGGTGCGCACCACCCGGACGTTTTCTCGCACGTCGTGGACCCGCACGATCTCCACCCCCTGCCAGGCGCAGAGGGCGGTCACCGCCAGGGTCCCCTCCAGCCGGTCGCCGGGGTCGGGGAGGTCCAGCACCCGCCCCAGGGTGCTCTTGCGCGAGTGCCCCACCAAAAGGGGAAGCCCCCAGGGGCGAAAGTACTCCAAGTGCTTCAAGAGCTCCAGGTTGTGGGCCGGGGTCTTGCCAAACCCCAGCCCGGGGTCGAGGATGATCCGCTCCCGGGGCAATCCCGCCCCTTCAGCCCGGGCCAGGCGCTCCTCGAAAAAGGCCCCCAGATCGCCGGGGAGGGAGGCGTAGTGGGGGGCCTCCTGCATGGTGCGAGGAACTCCCTGGATGTGCATGAGCACCAGGGGCACCCCCAGCTCGGCCACCGTGGGGGCCAGGGCCGGATCGAACCCCAGCCCGGAGATGTCGTTCACCAGATCGGCCCCCGCCTCCACGCAGGCCCGGGCCACCGAGGCCTTGGTGGTGTCCACCGAAAGGGGCATATCCGGCAGGACCTCCCGGAGGCTTCGCAGGGCGGGGACGAGGCGGGCGATCTCTTCTTCCGCCGTCCTGGCCTCCGCCCCGGGCCGGGTGGACTCCGCCCCCAGATCCAGCAGATCCGCCCCCTCTTCCGCCATGGTCCGGGCCCGCTCCAGCAGGCATCGGTCGTTCTCCACCCGGCTCCCCGCGAAGAAGGAGTCCTCGGTAAGGTTCAGGATCCCCATGACCAGCGTCCGTTCGCCCAGCACGAGAGACCGTCCCCGGGGGAGGGGAAGGGTCCACCGCCGTCTTTTCAGGGCCTCCAGCGTCGCCACGAGCTCCCGGCGCACGCCGTCGAGCCCCCAGTAGGGCATGGCGGCGAGCTTTTCCGCCAGAAGACGAAGCTCTTTGGCCGTGCCGAAGACGATGCAGTCCGTGGTGGCCACTCCCCGGTCGATGGCGTGACGGTGTACCGCCACGTCCCCTCCCCGGGAGAGCATCTCCTGCTTCAGGGCGTTGGCCGCCCGGGTATCCACCCCCCGAAAGCGCAGGGGATAGATCTCCCGCTTTCCCTCAAAATAGGGGAAGCCCCTGGGGTCGCACCCCAGCTCCTCCAGCGCCCGGCGCAGCTCCTCGCCGTCGGAAAAGTGCACCAGCTCGGGCCTCATGTCCGGCCCCCCCGCACGTCTTCCCCGTGGAGGATCACGGAACAGGTGGCGGTTTCCCACACCTGCACCTCGAAAAGTTCGGCCCGGAAGGCGCGCAGCGCGGGCTCCAGCTCCCCCCAGATCCAGAGGGCAATGCGTTCCGCCGTGGGCTGGGGGAGAATGTCGTTGAGGTAGCTGTGGTCGAGGCGGGCAAGGATCCGCTCCGACACCAGGTCTTTGAGGACCACGAAGTCCATCACCATGCCCTCGGCGTCGGGCTCGCCCCGCAAGGTGACGGCAAAACGGTAGGTGTGGCCGTGCAGGGCCTCGCACTTGCCGTGATAGTGCTCCAGCCGGTGGGCCGCGTCAAAGGTGAACTCTCGTTTTAAAAACACGCCCCCCTCCTCCTTTCTTGGCGTTCCGGACCTTCCCCAGGATCATCCCAGGACATGGTTCCCCCGCTCCTCCGCGCTGCGGGGGCGGAGAGGCTTCCGGGGAATCCCCATGAGCTGGAGTTCCGGCAACGCTTCCAGCGCCGCATCCACCACGGCGGGGTCGAAGAGCTTGCCCCCCTCGGCCAGAAGAAAGTTGCGGACTTCCTCCGCCTTGCGGGGGGGATGATAGGGGCGAGCGGTGGACATGGCGTCGATGATGTCGGCCACGGCGAGAATCCGGGCTTCCAGGGGAATGGCCTCCCCCGCGAGGCCATCGGGGTACCCCGAACCATCCCAGCGCTCGTGGTGTCCCCGGATGATGGCGGCGAGCTCCCGCCGCTCCAGGATGGCGAACACCATGTCCGCCCCCTTGGCGGGGTGCTCCTTGATGACGTCGAACTCCTCGGGCGTCAGGGGCCCTGGTTTTAGGAGGATGGCGTCGGGAATGAGCACTTTCCCCAGATCGTGGAGCCGGGCCGCCTCGTAGAGCCCCCCCTGGGCTCGCCTCCCCATTTTCATGCCCCGGGCGATGCGCAGGGCATAGCGCCCCACCCGCTCGGAATGGTCCGCCGTATAGGCGTCGCGCTGGGCCAGCACGGACGACAGGGCCATAAGATGGGCCGCCAGATCGCGGCGTCTGAAGAAGGGCTGCATCATCAGGGCCGCCCCCAGGGCGCCGAAGAAAAACATCCCCCCCAGGGCCCAGAGGTGGGAGTCCCCCCCTTCGACCTCCAGGGCAAGCCCCGGCCCCAGGGGGACGCTCCCCGGAGAAGGAGGCACGATCCTGGGGCGATGCCCCAGGAAGGAGGCGAAGGGTTGGAAGATCCGCGAGACCTCCACGGTGACCAGGGCCGTATAGCCGTGGTATCGGCTTTTGTCATCCATCACGGGAAGGCGCTGGCGAATCAGGGGCCTTCCCTCCAGGAAAAAGCCCTCCCGCCCGCCGGCGCTTCCCCCGAAGGGAGGTTCATCGCCGATCAGGGGCCCCGCGCGGTAGATCTCCTGCCCCTGGTGCGAAAAGACCACCCGGGCCACCCCGTGGCCCCGGGCCATCGCATGAATCTCCTCTTCGATGAAGGGCCAGTCCCCCTCCCGCAGGGCCCTTTCCATGGATCCCCAAGAAAAAAATCCTTCCTGAAGGGCGTCGAACCTACGTTCGAGAGAATCTCGGAGAAAGGTCGCCACAAACTCCAGGGCCTCTTCCCGATCCTTCCCGTGAAGAAAGGCCACCCCCAGGGCCACCATGAGGGTGGCCACTCCGGCAAAGCACACGGCCATGGAGACCAGGGCCACCATCCGACGCAACGGCCTCCCTCCCTTCTAGAAGAAGCCTCCAAACACGGACGTCATTTTATCACAGGAAAAGGGTCGATGCAGAGGGTAAAAAGACACTTTTTTACCCGCCTTCGACGACGGACCCCCGGGAAATCGAAGGGGCAAAGGAGTTCCGCCATCAAATAGATTAAAAACACCCCCTCTTCTTCTTGTCCTCCGGATGGAGTATGATGGACCCCCGGCGGGACAGTGGGCTCGGCCCGGCGGGACCGTGCCGGGGCCCTTTCCCTTCCATCGCCCCGGGGCGGCCGGGAGAAGGGAGGTTTTTTTGTGATTTTTTCTGAAAACGCTCTGACCATTCTAAAAAAACGTTACCTCAAGGGCGACGAGCCCCCCGAAGCCCTGCTCCGGCGCGTGGCCCGGGCCGTCGCCAGCGTCGAAGCCGAGGGGGATCGCTCCCTTTGGGAGGATCGCTTCTTCGACCTCATGGCGCGCCTGGACTTCCTCCCCAACTCCCCCACCCTCATGAACGCGGGAACCCCCCAGGGGCAGCTTGCGGCATGCTTCGTCCTCCCCGTGGGGGACAGCA
>Ga0208940_1002073_pt1 | contig 19409 bp, 15 predicted proteins | sample AD_JPNNA6_MetaG_FD_184445 | JGI IMG/M metagenome (GOLD analysis project Ga0208940, IMG submission 184445) | Active sludge microbial communities of municipal wastewater-treating anaerobic digesters from Japan - AD_JPNNA6_MetaG (SPAdes) (version 2) | ecosystem: Engineered > Bioreactor > Anaerobic... | reverse complement strand
CCAGTACGAGGATATCACCAACTACGTGAATTATTACGAATTCACCACCAACAAGCAGGGCGTGGCGCGGCTGGCAAGGGACTTCCAGACCTCGCCCTGGGATGTGCAGGTGTACGGGCTGGTGAATAAGCCCCAGACCTTCAGCGTGGACGACCTGGTGCGGCGCTACCAGCCGGAGGAGCGTATCTACCGCCTGCGCTGCGTGGAAGCCTGGAGCATGGTCATCCCGTGGGTGGGTTTCCCGCTGGCAAAATTGCTGAAGGACGTGGAACCAACCGCCGATGCCAAATACGTTCGCTTTGAAACGATCATGCGCCCGGACGACATGCCCGGGCTGGAATCTCCCCTCTACCCCTGGCCCTACCAGGAGGGTCTGCGGCTGGATGAAGCCCTTCACGACCTGACCATCCTGGCGACCGGGCTGTATGGCGGGGAGCTGCCCGCCCAGAACGGCGGGGGCATCCGCCTGGTGGTGCCGTGGAAGTACGGCTTCAAATCCATCAAGGCGGTCGTCAAAATTGAACTGACTGCCGATGAGCCTTCCACCCTGTGGAGCCGGATTGCCCCCAATGAGTACGGCTTTTACGCCAACGTCAACCCCAATGTGGATCATCCCCGCTGGAGCCAGGCAAGCGAGCGCCGGATTGGCGAAAACGACCGCCGCAAGACGCTGATGTTCAACGGCTATGCCGAACAGGTTGCCCACCTGTACGCCGGGATGGATCTTGCGAAATTCTATTAGCCATGAACCAGCCCGCCCGCCGCCCGTCCCTCCTGCAAATCCTCGTCCACGTTGGCGGATGGCTGCCGCTTGCCGTCCTGCTGGCTGCCGCCCTCACCGATAACCTGACCGCCAACCCCATCCAGGCGCTGGAACAGCGCACCGGTATCATTGCGCTGATCTTCCTGGTGCTTTCGCTTGCCTGCACCCCGCTGGCAATGCTCACCGGCTGGCAGGAACTGCGCCGCCGCAAGAAGGCACTGGGGCTGTACGGTTTCCTCTACGCCGCGCTGCACGTGACCATCTTTTTTGCCATCGATTACGGGCTGGATTTTGCCGCCATCTGGCGGGATGTGCGCAACAAATCCTACATCCTGCTGGGAGCGCTGGCGTTCCTGCTGCTGGTTCCGCTGGCGGTCACGTCCATCAAGGCACTCAAGCGGCGAATGGGAAAATCCTGGAAGCGCCTGCACCGGCTGGCTTACGTGATCCCGCTGGTGGTGGTGGGGCATTTCCTGCTGGCGGTCAAGGGCAACCTGGGGCGGCTGCAGGGCAACCTGCTGGTGCCGCTGCTGTTCGGCGTGGTGATTGTGATTCTGCTGGTGTTGCGCATCCCGGCGGTTAAAGCCAGGTTCGCCCGCAAGCCGCGCTAGCCCGCCGCGGGAGCCTGTTCCTTCTCCCTGCCGCCAATCAGCCAGAGCGAGGCAGCCACTGGCAGAAGGATGAAGGCAGTCGTCAGCGGCGGTCCGGCATCCGGCAGGTAGCGGAGCAGGATGAAGCTGGCAGCCACCAGGGTTGCCGAACTAAGCAGGATTTGCCAGCGGGGGATTCTGCCGCGCAGGGCATGGAAGAGGAAGCTCATCAGCAGGAACCCGCCGCCCAGGAGGAGCGATACCACCACCGACAGGTAACCGTAAATCCAGGTTCCCCATGGACCGGGATTGTTCCCGGCAATAAAAATGTACCATGCCGACCAGGCAAGCTAGGCAGCCAGCACGGCAATCAGCGTGCCAATGGCATGCAGGAACGCGCGTTGCAAGGCAGACCAGAGTTTCACCATGCACCTCAATAATGGATGATACGCCCTTTTGGGCGGAATTTCAACCGCGCAGGTCGGGACACGGGATCTGTCATTGCGAGACGACCCAATCCCCTCTCCAAATTCGCAGAATTTGGGGAGGGCTAGGGAGGTGCGTCATTGCGAGCGGTCACGCAGTGACCAGCGAAGCAATCTGGTGATTTTCAAAACAGGGATTGCCACGCCCCCTGCGGGGGCTCGCAATGACAACTGGGCAGGGACGAGCCCTGCCCCTGCGCGCCGACCGCAATCCCCGTTTTTGTAGGGGCGAGGCTGAACTCTCCAGGACACAATCCCAAGGGTTCTGCCTCGCCCCTACTTCTGCCCCTACACGCCGACCGCGGCGTCCTGTGCCGACGCAATCCCTGTTTTTGTAGGGGCAGGTCTGTTGATGGGTTGACCTCGCCCTCTCCGCGCATAGACCTGCCCCTACCATACGGTACGCAATGCGGTGTCCTGCCCCTACACGCCGACCCAATTCCTGTATTTTGTAAGGGCGAAGCATCCGGAAACGGCGTAACCCGTGAACCAACGCATCCCATACCGGATGCTTCGCCCCTACCGCATGGTATGTAACGCGGTGCCCTGCCCCTACACGCCGACCCAATCCATGTTTTTGTAGGGGCGAAGCATCCAGAAACGGCATAACCCGTGAACCAACGCATCCCATGCCGGATGCTTCGCCCCTACCGCATGGTATGTAATGCGGTGTCCTGCCCCTACACGCCGACCCAATCCCTGTTTTTGTAGGGGCAGGTCTGTTGATGGGTTGACCTCGCCCTCTCCGCGCATAGACCTGCCCCTACCATACGGTACGCAGCGCGGTGCCCTGCCCCTACGCGCCGGGCTCAATCACAACCCCTGCCCATGCTGGAGAGGGGGATCCTCACGGCGTGGGGGTGAGTGTGGGGGATACCGTTGGCGTGGGGGTGATGGTGCTGGTTGGACCCGGCGTGAAGGTCAGCGTGGGCGTGGGTGTTTCGGTGATGGTGGGCGTCATGGTGGGCGTGCCCGTATCGGTGGGCGTGGGCGAGAGCGTCAGCTGGAACTCGTAGGTAATTACCAGGTCCGAGAAGGGCTGGGGCGTCAGCACAAAATTGAGCGCATCCTGCAGGCGCGCCCGCAGGGCATCCCGCCGGGGCAGGAAAACATCCGCCGGAAGGGGTCCCTCCATTGTCCAGGTGCTCAACTCCTCGCCGGGGCGGAGCTGAAACCAGGCAATCCGCTCCACGTCCGCCAGGCGGGCTGCCATCGGAATCAGCGCGAGCAGTTCCTCCAGCGAGTAATTGGTTTGAATCATGCTCCGGTAGGTGCGGTGGAACTCCGGCAGCCGTGCCAGCGTACCGCCGGATGCCAGCCGGGTGAGAAGCTGCTGCAGCACCGCCTGCTGGCGTAGTGCCCGGGCGGTTTCATCCCCCCCCTCCCGCCACCGCAGGTAACAGACCACCTGCTCACCGGTCAAAACGCGCCTCCCGGCGCCAATCCCCTTGCAGACGTTTGCCGGAACCGCCTCCAGGATGGTCAGTTCCAATCCGCCCAGGTCATTGAGGAACGCCGCCATCACATCCTCGTAGATCAGCACGAAGCGGGTGGGTTTCAATCCCAGGTTATATTCCAGCGCGGCAGCCAGGCTGCGAAAATCCCCCAGCGAATAGGCGATATTGAGCCGCTGCATGGTGTAACCGGGCAGGTAGCCAAACAGGTCTGGCGGGATGGAGACCAGGCTGGCGCGCGCCAGGCGCGGGTGCAAAATCACCAGCGAGATCGAATCTGTCCGCCCGCCAAAGGGGGAAGTGCGGTCCATCCCCAGCAGGGCGATGACCTGCACCTCATCGGAGATTTCCAACCCGGTCAGCGGCGGAGGGATGGGGGTGACGGGGGTGAGCAGCGGTCCGGGAAAGCCCTCCCAGACCTGCCCGGCGGAGATGGGCGTGGGCGTGCTGGTGGCGGCAGGCTGCGGAGTGGCGCTGTGCGTGGCGGTGGGCGAGGCGGCAGGTGCCGGGGTCAGCGTTTCAGCGTCCGGCAGGCGGCTGCAGGCGGCGAGAAGTGCAAAGACTGCCGCCAGCAGGAGCGCGCCGGAAATCCATCGTCGTTTTTGCATGGGTAAAGGGATTATAACACCGCCGGAAGCAGCCGGTTCCCGGCGCGGGGCGGCGGCGGATTTGCTGATACAATCATCCCACTTCACACAAATCGAATGGCAAGGATGGCACCCGCATGACCCGATTCCTCAAGCGCACCCTGGAAACCTGCACTCCCCACGATGGCACGGTGGTGGTGATTGACGTCCTGCGCGCCTTCAGCACCTCCGCCTATGCCTTTGCCGCCGGGGCGCGCCAGGTCATCCCGGTGGCGGGCGTGCAGGAAGCGCTGGACCTGCGCCGCGAGCGGTTCCCGTCTGCCCTGGTGATGGGCGAACTGGACGGCAGGCGCATCCCGGAATTTGACCTGGGCAATTCACCCTGGGATGTGCAGCAGCCCGACCTGCGCGGCAGGACGTTGATTCAGCGCACCAGCGCCGGAACCCAGGGGCTGGCTCGCTCCGCCGGAGCGCAGACCCTGCTGGCTGCCAGCTTTGTTTGCGCCCGCGCCACGGCAAGGCGGCTGGAGCAGCTTCAACCCCAACAGGTCGCCTTCGTCATTACTGGAAAACTGGAATGGCGCGATGGCGATGAGGATGACGCCTGCGCCGATTACATCATCGCCCTGCTGGCGGACCCATCCACCGACCCGGCGCCCTTCCTGGCGCGGGTGCAGCAATCCTCGGCGGGCAGGGACTTTTCCCGGCGGACGGAGGAAAACATGCCGCGTGACCTGGAACTGTGCATGCAGGCGAACCGGTTTGATTTTTACCAGCCGGTGGAGCCTGGCGGGGATGGGTTGCTGCGCATGCGCGCCGAGCCCGCCCCTGTGCTATAATTAGAACAGCTTTTCTCTCTGTTTTTTCGAGGCAAACGTGCCAAAAACCCTTCGCACCACCTCCAAAACTTCCCGCAATCGTTCCGATCATAAGCGCGCCGCGCCCGGACGCAGCACCACGGCAGCCAAAAAGACGCCGGTTCGCTCCACGCGCACCCCCGCCCGCACCCCGTCACGCTCCCGCAAATCCCCCCAGCCATCCATCCGCTCTGCAATTGGCTCCATCTCTGCAGAACGCAAGCTCGATATCCTGGGCATCCTGCTGGCATTGCTGGGGCTGGTGACCACGCTCAGCCTGCTGTCCACCGAACAGGGGACGGTGATGGGCTGGTGGGTGAAATTCCTCTCGCAGGCGGCTGGCTGGGGCATGTTTGTCCTGCCGCTGGCGCTGCTGGCACTGGGCTTGTGGCTGGTGCTGCGGCGGATGGACCAGTTCCCAACGCTTTCCGCCGAACGGCTGGGCGGCGTGGTGCTGCTCTACCTGAATATTTTGAGCTGGATGCACCTGCTTGCGGGCGGCGGCTGGGAGCTGGCAAAGGCGGGCAAGGGCGGCGGCTACCTGGGCGGCATCTTTGAATGGCTTTTCACCGGCACCACCGGCAAAGCCGGGGCGGTCATCCTGCTGGTTGCCTGGCTGCTGGTTGCACTCATCCTGCTCTTTGACCTTTCCCTGCCCGACCTGGCACGCAAGCTGCGCACGGGCTGGCGGAACCTGCGGAATCGGGAGGCTCGCGAAGGCGCACGGCGTTCCTCCGCCCAGCCGCCGCTGATGCCGCTTAATGATGATGATTCCCCCCACGAACTGCCCGGCGACCTGAAACCGCTGCCGGAGAAATCCTCCCGCACGGCGCGGGCGCGCATCCCTGCCCGCGAGCCTGCCGCCCCGGCGGAACCTGCCACGCTGGCATCTGCCAAAGATCCCAGCTGGCAAATTCCCACCGTGGAACAGATTCTCGACCCGCCCACGCCCGCCACCGCCCAGACACACCTGGAGCAGGAACGCGCCCGGCTGATCGAGGAAACCCTGGCTGCCTTTGGCGCACCGGCGCGGGTTGTGGAAATCCACCGCGGTCCCACGGTCACCCAGTTTGGCGTGGAACCCGACTTCATTGAAACCCGCAACGGGCGCACCCGCGTGCGGGTGGGCAAGATTGCTTCGCTGCAGGACGACCTCAAGCTGGCGCTGGCGGCATCCAGCATCCGGATTGAAGCCCCGGTGCCCGGGCGCAATTACGTGGGCATTGAAGTGCCCAACACTGAAATCAGCCGGGTGGCGCTGCGGGAGGTGATGGAAAGTGAATCCTTCCAGCGGATTCGCTCGCCGCTGCGCCTGGCGCTGGGCAAAAATGTCTCCGGCAAGCCCGTCTCGGCGGACCTGACCGCCATGCCCCACCTGCTCATCGCCGGGACGACCGGCTCGGGCAAGTCGGTCTGTGTCAACAGCATCCTCTCGTGCCTGCTGCTCTCCAACTCCCCGGCGGACCTGCGCCTTGTGCTGGTGGACCCCAAGCGGGTGGAGTTGACCGGCTACAACGGCGTGCCGCACCTGCTGGCGCCGGTGCTGGTGGAACCGGAACGGGTGGCTGGCGCCCTGCAGTGGATGCAGCGCGAAATGGATGCCCGCTATCACAAGTTCTCGCAGGAAGGCACCCGCAACATCCTTGATCACAACACCAAACACCCCGAGGCGCGCCTGCCTTACATCGTGATGGTGATTGACGAACTGGCGGACCTGATGATGATTGCACCGGAGGAAACCGAGCGCAGCATCACCCGGCTGGCACAGTTGGCACGCGCCACGGGCATCCACCTGATCATCGCCACCCAGCGCCCCTCGGTGGACGTGGTGACTGGCTTGATTAAAGCCAACTTCCCGGCACGGATTGCCTTTGCCGTCGCTTCCATGGTGGACAGCCGCGTCATCCTGGATGCCCCGGGTGCCGAGCGCCTGCTGGGGCGCGGCGACATGCTCTTCCAGTCCCCCGATGCGCCCGCCCCGGTGCGCCTGCAGGGGGTGTACGTCTCCGACTCCGAAATCCAGCGGCTGGTGGATACCTGGCGGGTGATTGCCTCGCAGGCTGTCCGGTCCGCCGAGGTTCCCGCTGGCGGTCCGGTGGACAGCCTGCCCGCCGGGGTGCCGCTCCACCAGACCCCGCTGTGGGATGACATCAACAACGGCTCCAGCCAGCCGGAAGACCGCCTGCTGAACGAGGCGATTGACCTGGTGCGGCGGGAAGGGCGGGCTTCCATCACCATGCTGCAGCGGCGGCTGGGGGTGGGCTACAGCCGCGCCGCCCGCCTGATTGATGCCCTGGAGGAGCGCAGGATTGTCAGCCCGCCGCAGGGCAACACCAACGTGCGGGAGGTGCTGGATTACGGTCCCACCGCACCGCCGGAGGACGACGGCTATTAAATAGCAGGGGCAGCGCACCGCGCGGTAGGGGATTGGGTCGGCGCGTAGGGGCAGGTCTGTGCATGGGTTGACCTTGCCCTCTCCGCGCGTAGACCTGCCCCTACAAAAACAGGGGATTACTTTGGCACAGAACGCCGCGATCTGCGCGTAGGGGCAGGTCTGTGTATGGGTTGACCCTGCCCTCTCCGCGCGTAGACCTGCCCCTACAAAAACGGGGATTGGGTCGGCACAGAACGCCGCGGTCGGCGCGTAGGGGCAGGTCTGTGCATGGGTTGACGTTGCTCTCTCCGCGCGTAGACCTGCCCCTACAAAAACAGGGGATTGCTTTGGCACAGAACGCCGCGGTCGGCGCGTAGGGGCAGGTCTGTGCATGGATTGACCTTGCCCTCTCCGCGCGTAGACCTGCCCCTACAAAACACAGGGGATTGCTTTGGCACAGAACGCCGCTGTCGGCGCGTAGGGGCGAAGCATCCGGAAACGGCGTAACCGGTGAACCAAGACATATCATGCCGGATGCTTCGCCCCCACAAAAACAGGGGATTGCCACGCTTGCAATGACGGATGGGTGGGGACAAGCCCCACCCCTACAAAAACAGGGGATTGGGTCGGCGGTGGGGGCTGCTTCCGACCCATACGTACTACTATGCCACAGTCATACCCCCATCGTCAAACTAAAACTTGCTTACGGCGTAATTTCACGGATATAAACGCTGTAAACCGGCACTGGCGCTCCTTGCTGGTTAAAAAGATCAAACGTCTCTTCACTCCCCAATTCTAACTCCTCAATTTCATCCACCCGCATACCCCAGCCCCATCCCCAGGTTCGCAATTCTGCCAACGCCTCCGGGTTACCGATAGCATAATCAAAGTCTGGATTTTCTGCTTCCGAAGCCATCAATGTCCTCACGATAATATATAGCTTATCAGTATTTGCCCCAATTTGATCTATCCCTTGGGCGGCACACATGGTTATTCCTTGATCAAAAATATTTGACAAACCAATACCCTCACCAGCCATATACACAATGGTCAATGGCCCAGCGGCTGTAGCCAGGGTTGCAATCTGCGCCTCCCCCGCCCGGGCTGACCCAATCACTCTCAGCGGTGGCGCTTGAACATTATTTGCAGCCTCATTAAATATAATATTGACTTCCACCTCACCCGTTAGACTATCGGGACGCCCACGAGGCCTAAAGCCAGGATATCCTTGCGCCAACTCTTCCGGTTTCATGCCGGCATAAATCTCCGCCATCATCGCTTGATAAGCCTCATAATCCACCGGGTTAATTTCCATCACTTGTCGACCTTCCTCATCCACACTTTCCACCGTTCTAAACGTAAACACTTGGGCTGCTGGTTCCACATCAAACGTTCCGTCTTCATGCCGAAACTCTGTCATCTGGTCATATACTCCAGCCCACCCCCCATCTTTTTCTACCATCACTCTATATTGCTTACCCTCATAAATCACCGTAATCGCTAAAATCCCATCCACCTCCACCACTTGATAAGCCTCAAAGCTGTCGAGATAAGCCTGCATCTCACTATCAATCTCCGGGCCCGCCTGGGTTGGGGATGGCGTCACGGTTGGCGTGAGTGTCATGGTAGGTGCCGGGGTGGCGCTTGCCGTGGGTGTGGGGAGGGCGGTCGGCGCAGGGGTGCAGGCTGCCAACAGTGCCAAAGTGATGATGATTGAAAGGATGCGGATGGTGGTTTTCATGGTTGGTTTTCCTCGTCGAATTCCCATTTTAATGGATTGTCATGGATGTACTGGCGGATTATCTGCAGGTCGGTTTCATTGCGGATGACATGCTCATAGTAATTGCGCTGCCAGAAGGGTTGACCGGGGGTGTTTTGCATTGCGTTGATCCGGCGGGCGGATATGGATTTGAAATTCTGCAGGATGGCGCCAAACGACCCGCGTTGCGTACCGTGTGGTAGGGGCGAAGCATCCGGAAACGGCGTAACGGTTGAACCAACACATCCCATGCCGGATGCTTCGCCCCTACAATTTCCATCCATCATGTTCGGTTTTACACGAATCCCGTCTGTAATCATCACGATCCCATGCACGTGGTTGGGCATGATCACAAATTCGTCCAACACCACGTTGGCAAAATGGTGCGGCAGGCTGCGCCAGGCTTTTTGCACGATCACACCCGGGGTGGCAAGTACAACCACCCCATCCACCACCGCACCCAACACGGGGTCGCGTCCGCGCGTGACGATGGTCACGTAATACCCGCCGGGTTGGGTGTAGTCATATCCGGGCAGGCGGGTGGTATGGCGGTTGCGGACGGGGGTGGTCACAGATGGGTGTCCCTCCTGCAGATGATTATATACCCGTTTTGTGGAGTCAAGTTATTGGCGCGTAGGGGCAGGTCTGTGCATGGGTTGACGTTGCCCTCTCCGCGCATAGACCTGCCCCCTACAAAAACAGGGGATTGCTTCGGCTGCGCCTCGCAATGACAGGGTTTTCATAGCCACGGCACAAATCCGTCCCTGCCAGGCACTTGTAATCCATCCCAAACCTTTTTATAATCAAACCGGATTTCCCTTTCCTTAAAACATGATAAACTTGCCCGGGAACCCTCCCCGGCTGCGCGCTGCAGGGAATAAAACCATCCATCCCCATCAAGAAGGAGAATGACTCATGGCAAATATCCTGGAAGTGGAGAATCTCTCCAAGAATTTTGGAGAGCGCGCTGCCGTGCGCGAGATTTCGTTTGACGTTGCGGAGGGCGAGGTGTTCGGCTTGCTGGGTCCCAACGGCGCCGGAAAGACCACCGCCATTTCCATGCTGACGGGTGTACTGGAGCCCACTGCGGGCACGGCGCGGATTGGCGGGTTTGACATCCTCAAGGATCCCCTGGAGGTGAAAAAGCTCATCGGGCTGGTGCCGCAGGACCTGGCGCTCTACCCCACGCTCTCCGCCCGTGCCAACCTGCTCTTCTTTGGCAGCCTTTACGGGCTGCGCGGCAGGGAATTAAACGACCGGGTGGATGACGTGCTGGAGGTGGTGGCGCTGGCAGACCGCCAGAACGACCCGGTGGACAAGTATTCGGGCGGGATGAAGCGCCGGGTGAATATTGCCGCCGGTCTGGTGCACCATCCCCGGCTCTTTTTCCTGGATGAGCCCACCGTGGGCGTGGATCCACAATCCCGCAACCACATTTTTGAAAGCGTGCTCAAGCTGAACCGTGAGCGCGGCATGACCATCATCTATACCAGCCATTATATGGAGGAGGTGGAGCTGCTCTGCAACCGGGTGGCAATCATTGACGAGGGCAAAATCATCGCCCTCGACACCATCAAAAACCTGGTTGCCATGCTGGGCGGCGGAGTGGTGCAGGTGGGGCTGCGCCAGGCAAACCAGGCGGTCATTCAGCAGATTACCAGCCTGCCTGCCGTCCGGGCGGTGACCGCGCTGCCCGTGCCAATCCCGGCAGGTGCCGAAGCCGCCCCCGCCGATGCCGCACTGCTCAAGATTGAAGCTGTTCACTCCCAGCAGGCGGTCATCAACGTCATCCAGTTCCTCAACGAGAACAACCTGCAAATGACCTCGCTGGAAATCCTGGAACCCAACCTGGAAGGCGTCTTCCTGCACCTCACCGGCAGGAAGCTGCGGGAGTAGCCGCCATGAAAAATGTCTGGACTCTCACCAGGAAAGACCTGACAGTTTTCTTCCGGGACCGGGGTGCCATGTTGTGGCTCTTCGTCCTGCCGCTCGTCTTCCTGCTGATTTTCAGCGGGCTGGCGAGCATGGGTTTCAACGATCCCGGCGCCGAAGCCGCCGATGACAACCGTCCTCCGCTGGTAGTCGTCAATCTTGACCCGTCCGGCGATGCAGCTGCCCTGCTGTTGAAGGAATTTGACCAGCCCGACGGCTTGCGGGTCATCGAATACAGCCTGGAGGAAGCCCGGGGGCTGATGGACCGCTTTAAAATCAACCGCTACCTGGTCATCCCGGAGGGGTTCAGTCAGGCGCTGGCGGAGGGCAAGCCCGTCACCCTGAGCATGATTCTCCACCCCAACTCGGACACCAACGCCAACCAGACCGTTCTGCGCATTGTCAACGGGATGGCGGGCGGGCTTTCGCTGGAACTGCAAATCCTGGACGGGATTGAGCAGATGAAGGCGATGCAGGCGGCAAATCCCCAGGTGCAGACCATCTTTGACCCCAACCGGGTGCTGGCGCAGGCAAAATCGCAGTTCGACCAGTCCCGCCAGTCACCGCTGATTTCCATCCGGCAGACCGAACCCCTGCAGGAGGAAGCAGAGAAAGTGGAATTCAACCTGGGCTCCTCCATTGTGCCGGGGATGACGGTGCTGTTTGTTTTCCTGGCTGCTTCGGCGGTGGCGCGCAGCATCTTCGATGAGCGCAAATCCGGCAGCCTGCGGCGGCTGCTCTCGGCTCCGCTGCGGCGCTGGGAGCTGCTGCTGGGCAAGATGCTGCCGGTCTTCCTGCTCACGCTGGTGCAGATTTGCGTCATCTTCCTGGCGGGGGCAATCCTGCTGCCGGTGCTGGGCTTTGGCAGGCTGGAAGTTGGCAACGCACCGCTCGCCTGGGCGCTGACTTCCATTGTGATTGCCCTGTGTGCCACGGCGCTGGGGGTCTTCATCTCTTCAATCGCCCGCACCGAGGGGCAGATCACCGGGCTGAGCAATGCCCTGCTGTGGGTGGCGGGGTTCCTGGGCGGCGCCATCGTTCCGGCGGTGGTGCTGGCATCCATCCCCGTGCTGGGCATCCTCTCCCGGCTGATGCCGCACTACTGGGCAACCACCGCCTATTACGACATCCTGGCGCGCGGCAAGGGGCTGGTGGATGTACTGCCCGCCCTGGGGATTTTGCTGGTGTTTTCCGCTGTTTTCTTCGGCATCGGCATCCGCCGGTTCCGGTTCCAGTAGGAGGGCAGGATGAAACCGATGGAATTGCTGCGAGTGATTTTTGCCGCCGCCTGGAAGGACCTGCAGGTCATCTTCCGGGACCGCGGCGCGCTGATTGTCATTATCGGGCTGCCGATGGTCTTTGCCATGCTCAACGGGTCGGTCAATCAGCAAATGATGAAGTCCGGGGAGGGGCTGGTTTTCCCCGTGGCGGTGCTGAACGAGGACACCGGGGCATTTGGCAGCCAGGTTGTCTCCATCCTGGACTCCATTGACATTTTGGACCTGCACCCGGCTGAAAGCCGTGCCGCCGCCGAGGCGGATGTGCGGGAAAGCAAGGTGCTGGCGGCAATTTTCCTGCCCGCCGACCTGACCGGGCGGGTGAACGCCCACCAGCCCACCGAGGTGGAGGTGATGATTGACCCCACCCAGGCGGGGGTTGCCGCCGCCATTCCGGGCATCCTCAACGAGGTGGTCTCGTCGATCATCGTACAGGGCGAGGTGGCGTTTGCCATCCGCTCCCTGCTGCAGGAATCCCCCGGCTATGCCGCCCTCAGCGAAGCGGAGCGGGGCGCCGTGGCTGCCCAATCCATGGCGGCGGAAATGGCGCAGGTGCAGAAGATGTCCGCCGACCCGTGGATCCGGGTGGAAACCCGCACCTCCGACAGCGGCGACCTGGTGACCCTGCCGGACAACATGTTTGCGCTGATGGTTCCCTCCTTCACGGTGATGTTTGCCTTCTTCGTGGTGGGGATGATGGCAGCGGAACTGCTGAAGGAAAAGCGGGAAGGCTCGCTGCGCCGGTTGATGGCTGCCCCCATCCCGCGCTGGGTGATTATTGCCGGAAAAATGCTGGCATACCTGGGTCTGGTCCTGGTGCAGGTGGTGCTGATCTTTGGGGTGGGCAGCCTGGTCTTCCAGATGCCGCTGGGAAAATCCCCGCTGGGCTTGCTGGTGCTGACGATTGCACTGGGGCTTTCGGTCACCGGGCTGGGGATGATGCTGGCGGCACTCAGCAAGTCGGAAAAGCAGGCGGATTCCATCGGGGTATTGCTGGGCTTTGTGCTGGGCGCGCTGGGCGGCTGCTTCCTGATCGGCTCGCCGGTGCCGCTCTACAACTCCGGCGGAATCCTGCAGGTGCTCTCCCGGCTGACGCCCCACGCCCATGCCCTGATGGGGTACAGCAAGCTGCTCAACGAGGGCGCGGGGGTGGTGCAAATCCTGCCGCAGGTGGGGATTTTGCTGGGGATGGCGCTGGTATTCTTTTTGATTGCTGCCTGGCGCTTCCGCTTTGAGTAGGATCGGCTTCCCCAATCGGATATTTTGATGAAGAAAACCCCTCCCCACGATATCCACGGGGAGGGGTCTTGTTTGTCGGGGATGGGCGGTCAGAAACCCTACCCGCCTGCCTTGCGGATGAATGCCGCCAGTTCGCCTTTCAGCTTCTCCAGCGATGCCTGGTGGATGTACATCATGTGCCCGGCTTCGTAATAACTCATCGTGATGTTGCCGCGCAGGGCTTCATCCAGCCCCAGGTGGTTGAAGGTGTACTCGGTTGCCAGGTAGGGGGTTGCCAGGTCGTAATAGCCGTTTGCCACGTGCACCTGCAGGGCGGGATTCTGGTGCATGGCGCTGCGCAGGGACTCCGCCACGTCCACGTAGCGGTTCTCGTGCTGGGCATAGCTCCAGGGGCGCACCCGCTCCGTCAGGATCTCGTAGGGCAGGTCGCTTTCAAAATTCAGCTCGCGGCGGATGTAGTCATTGAATGCCGCCGTGTAGGGACCCTGGATGACCGCATAGGACGGATCGTATTCAAAATACTCACCGATGGAATCACGGTCCATCCCAACGGCGCGGCTGTCCAGGCGACCGATGGTGCGGTTTTCCGAACGGCGCAGTTCCTTGCAGAAGTGCACATGCTCAATCCGCAGGTCGGTCTGTTCCAGGTATTGGGCGGACAGCCCGGTGAGCCGCACCAGCTTGCGCACCACGGCGCGCCGCCGGGCGGCGGGCAGGGCATCCCCCAGCAGCAGTGCCAGGGTGTATTCCCCGCGGGCGAACTCCTCCGCCTCGCGCAGTGCGGCATGCAAATCCCCCTGCAGGTCGGCGGGCAGGCGGTGATGGTACCATGCCGCGGCGGTGTAGGCGGGCAGGTAGACGATGTAGGGCAGGTCGTTGCCGTAGTCAAATTCCAGCGTCTGGAAGTTGAGCACCGCCGAGATGAGCATGATGCCGTTCAGGTACATGCCGTGCCGTGCCTGCAGGTAGCCCGCCAGCCCGGCAGACCGGGTGGTGCCGTAGGATTCGCCTGCCAGGAACTTGGGCGAAGCCCAGCGCTGGTAGCGGGTGGTGTACAGCCGGATGAAATCCCCCACCGATTCGATATCCTTCTTGAAGTCGTGGAAGGGCTTGGCTTTCTCGCCCACCACCGGGCGGCTGAAACCCGTGCTGACCGGGTCAATGAAGACCAGGTCGGTCACGTCCAGCAGGGAGAAGGCATTTTCCACCAGGTGGAAGGGCGGCGCGGGCGGGGTCAACCCATCCTCGCCCAGCCAGACCCGGCGGGGACCCAGCGCGCCCAGGTGCAGCCAGACGGACGACGAGCCGGGTCCGCCGTTGAAGGCAAAGGTGATCGGGCGGGTGGCGGGGTCGCTGACGCCCTCGCGGGTGTAGGCAGTGAAGAAGATGGAAGCGCGTGCCTTTTCGCCCTCCGATTCACCGGCAGCCTCGCCGCTCTTCTCGGCTTCCTCCTTGAGGATCAGCGTGCCGCAGGTGGCGTTATAGGCAATGGTTTCACCGTTGATGGTCACCTCGTGCCGGGTGGTGAGGATGCGGTCGACCGGTTCGGGGCGGGGTTCGGTTTTTTGTTTGGATTCAGCTTCTGTCATGGGGAGTCTCCTGGATGAAAGGGGTGCTGTTGTAAATATTTTCATGGATGATGATACCACAAGGGGATGGAATGAACCACAGGAGGGACACCCCCGCCAGCGGGCATGGCTGGGTGGGGTATGGCGGCGGGGCATCATTGCAAGGCATTCTGTGCCGACCCAATCCCCTGTTTTTGTAGGGGCAGGTCTATGCGCGGAGAGGGCAGGGTCAACCCATGCACAGACCTGCCCCTACGCGCTATTCAGAACCGCGTCGGTTAACGTCCATCCCGTCGGCGGGTTGGGACAAGCCCGACTCCTGCCGCCGACCCAATCCCCTCTCCATTCTGGTATTTTTGCTCCCCTTCATTGAAAAAAACATTAACTCATGTGAACTTAATCGTTGTATAATCTATTTCTCCATCACAGTGCACAACTGATTCTTTGATTTCCCCAACATAGCCGCCAGCCATTTCATGGCAGGGCTATTTTTTATTTTTTTATTCTTCCATTATGAAGGGAGTGATTGAGCCATGTTTCATCAAAAATCCAACATCACACAGTTACACCGCGTTTTGAGTGCTGCATGCACACTCGTCCTGGTTTTCTCCATCTTTTTCTTCCCGCAAGCCAGCCAGGCTGCGGACACCAAGGATCCGAACATGGTCGGGTTCATCCCGGATATCGGGGGGATTGATGACAACGGGTTTAACGAAATGGCTTACATCGGGCTTACCCGCGCAGTAACCGACCTGGGTGTGGTTGGGACCGTGTATGAAACGACCAGCTTTGATGATTACCCGATCAAGCTTGCCGAGTGTGTCACGGACGGGAATGCCCTTTGCATTACGGTTGGGTGGTCGATGGGGGAAGCCACCCTGAATGCTGCAGCGGCAAACCCCACCGTGAATTTTGCGATTGTGGATATGACATGGGACAGTTACCCGGACAACCTGCGCGGACTGGTGTTCGCTGCAGAGGAAGCGGGGTACCTGGCTGGCACCCTGGCTGGCTTGATGACCACCAGCAATATCATTGGCGCCATTGGGGGCTTTCCCATCCCGCCGGTGGATGCGTTCATGTATCCGTATATGTATGGAGCACATTGGGCAAACCCTGATACACATGTGCTGTTCAATTACGCCTATAACTTCGGTGACCCGGACCTGGGGGCACAAATCGCGCAGGACCAGATGGCTCAGGGGGCGGATGTCATCTTTGGTGTGGGCGGCATGATGGGCAATGGCGCCATCCTGGCTGCCGCCCAGGCAGGCGCATGGGTGATTGGTGTGGATGCCGATGCATACGATTCAGTCTTTGGGGGCGGAACGGTGGACGGTTCGGAATTCCTGCTGACCAGCGCCATGAAACGGGTGGATAACGCCGTCTACAATACCATTGCGGATCAAATCGACGGCTTGTTCACTCCCGGCACGGTGATAGGCAATCTTGAAAATGGAGGAGTTGGGCTGGCTCCGTACCACGAAGCCGATTCCTCCATTCCGCAGGATGTGAAGGACCAGGTGGATGCTGTGAAGCAGGGCATCATCAACGGCGAGATCAATGTCTGGCAGCCGTACTGGACGCTGATCTACCTGCCGGCAATCTTGAAGTAAGGCATAATCACAGGCTGCACAGGGGTGGGGCTTGTCCCGCCCCCTATGATTGCGAGCGGTCACGCAGTAACCTGCGAAGCAATCCCCTGTTTTTGTAGGGGCAGGTCTACGCGCGGAGAGGGCAGGGTCAACCCATGCACAGACCTGCCCCTACGCGCCCAACCGCAATCCCCTGTTTTTGTAGGGGCGACACTTGCACCAAACGCAGTGCGGTGCAAGTGTCGCCCCTACCGCACGGCACGCAGTGCAGTGCCCCCTGCGAGGGCTCGCAACGACGGGGGCAGGGACGAGCCCGACACGGACGCTGCAAATCAAAATGACGCAGGATTTCCATGTTAAGATCGGTTGCTTTGAGGAGTAACCCTGCCTGCCGGTTTGTCAGAATTCTGTAAGAATCAAAAATTGCATCTTGACTTTCATCCCAATCCTGAATATACTAGGGCTTGGTTTTAGCAGTATTAGCAATTGATTGCTAAAATCAACACCCAATCAATCAATATCCTTATCAGGAGGAATGTATGGCAATTCATCTCAAACCCCTTGGCAGTCGTGTGGTCGTGGAACCTCTGGAACAGGAAGAGGTCACCGCCGGTGGCATCGTTCTGCCCGATACCGCCAAAGAAAAGCCCCAGAAGGGCACCGTCCTTTCCGTTGGTCCCGGCGACCGGGATGATACCGGAAAATATATCCCCATGGATGTGAAGGTTGGGGATGTGGTTCTGTTCGCCAAGTACGGCGGCACGGAAATCAAGATTGAAGGCAAGAAACTGCTCATCCTGCGCGAGAGCGACCTGCTTGCCATTGTTGAAAACAAATAATCCAACGAACGGAGTAGTCCTATGGGTGCCAAACAACTTGTTTTTGCTGAAGAAGCTCGCCGCAAATTGAAGGGCGGCATTGATATTGTTGCGAATGCAGTCGCCACCACGCTTGGACCGAAGGGTCGCAATGTGGCGCTCGACCGCAAGTACGGTTCCCCCACCATCACGCACGACGGCGTGACCGTGGCAAAGGAAATTGAACTGGAAGATCCCTTTGAGAACATGGGTGCGCAGCTTCTGAAGGAAGCCGCCACCAAGACCAACGACATCGCCGGTGACGGCACCACCACCTCCACGGTGCTGGCGCACGCCATCGTTACCGAGGGTTTGAAGACCCTCGCCGCCGGTGCCAACCCCATGCTGCTGAAGCGCGGCATCGAAGCTGCCTCCAAGGTGGTTGCCGATCAGATCCGCGGCCAGTCAATTGAAATCACCACCAAGTCGGACATTGCCGCTGTTGCGACGATCTCTGCCCAGGACAAAGCCATCGGCGACCTGATTGCCGAGGTAATGGACAAGGTTGGCAAGGACGGCGTCATCACGGTGGAAGAATCCAAGGGTTTGGAATTTGAAACCGAATACGTGGAAGGCATGGAATTTGACCGCGGCTACATTTCGCCCTACTTCATCACCGATGCCGACCGGATGGAAGTTGTCCTCGACAAGCCCTACATCCTGATCTACGACCGCAAGATTTCCGCCGCTTCCGATATCGTCCCCATCCTGGAAAAACTGCTCCAGATGGGCAAGCGCGAATTTGTGATCATCGCCGAAGATATTGACGGCGAAGCCCTGGCGACCCTCGTCCTCAACCGCATCCGCGGCGTGTGGACGGCGCTGGCTGTCAAAGCCCCCGGTTTTGGCGATCGCCGCAAAGCCATGCTGCAGGACATCGCTGTCCTCACCGGCGCAACCGTGATCTCCGAAGAAATGGGACGCAAGCTGGAAACCGCCACGGTTGCCGATCTTGGTCAGGCGGACAAGGTTGTGGCAGACAAGGACAGCACCACCATTGTGGGCGGTGCCGGTAATTCCGATGGAATCAAGGCTCGCATCGAGCAGATCCGCGTGGAAATTGACAAATCCACCAGCGATTATGACCGCGAAAAACTCCAGGAACGGCTGGCGAAGCTCTCCGGCGGTGTGGCAATCATCCGCGTGGGCGCTGCAACCGAAACCGAACTGAAGGAAAAGAAGCATCGCGTGGAAGACGCTCTCTCTGCAACCCGCGCGGCTGTGGAAGAAGGCATCGTCCCCGGCGGCGGTGTGGCGCTCATCAATGCCATCCCCGCACTGGACAAGCTTTCCATGGACGACGAAGACAGCAAGATCGGCGTCAACATCGTCCGCAAGGCGCTGGAAGTTCCGATGCGCAAGATCGTGGAAAACGCCGGCAAGGAAGGCTCCGTGGTGGTGGAAAACGTCCGCCAGGCGCAGAAGAAAGCCAAGAACCTGAAGATTGGCTACAACGTCCTGACCGATGAGTACGTGGACATGGTCAAGGAAGGCGTGATCGATCCCGCCAAGGTGACCCGCGGTGCGCTGGAGAATGCAGCTTCCATCGCTGCCATGATCCTGACGACCGAGGCGCTCATCACCGATGTGCCCGAGAAGGACAAACCCGCTGCTCCGCCCATGCCGGAGTACTAGACCGCAGGTTGACTTCACCCGCCAGCCCCGCACCCCGCGGGGCTGGTGTTTTATTGTGCGGGTCACTGCGTGACCTGCGAAGCAATCTGGTGATTTTCAAAACAGGGATTGCCACGCCCCCTGCGGGGGCTCGCAATGACAAAAGGGCAGGGACAAGCCCTGCCCCTACGTGCCGACCCAATCCCGCCCTCCGCCGTCATGACATTAAGGTGACATTCGTCACTGTATCTGGTTGTTATACGTTGTTATACTACGTCTGTTATAAATTGATATAACAACATATAACAAAATGACCGACTTACTCACCACCCGCCAGGTTCAGGATCTTCTCAAGGTTGACCGCATCACGGTCTACCGCATGCTGCAGGATGGACGCCTCAAGGGCATCAAGATTGGGCAGCAGTGGCGCTTCCCGCGCGCCGAGGTGGAACGCTTCC
>Ga0208940_1002053_pt1 | contig 19508 bp, 30 predicted proteins | sample AD_JPNNA6_MetaG_FD_184445 | JGI IMG/M metagenome (GOLD analysis project Ga0208940, IMG submission 184445) | Active sludge microbial communities of municipal wastewater-treating anaerobic digesters from Japan - AD_JPNNA6_MetaG (SPAdes) (version 2) | ecosystem: Engineered > Bioreactor > Anaerobic... | reverse complement strand
CAACGCATCCGCTCGATTGTTAAAGTTCTGGTACAATGTGTACCGGAACTGCTGCAAATTGGTAGTGTGTAGAGTAATGTTGTCCATACACTACTTGTGCCGCAGTTCCGTTTTTTGTCAATACCGGACCCTGTTTATCGAGGCATTTGTCAAAAGTCCAATAAGTTGAAATGGTGTACAATTTTAACCAAACATGTGGAGGAAAACAATGAGCAAACGACGTACTTTTACGGCTGACTATAAGTTCAAAGTGGCCCTGGAAGCGGCCAAAGAGAGCAAAACCTTAAACGAGCTGGTGCAAGTCTACCAGTTGCACCCGCATCAGATTAGCGAGTGGAAACAACACTTGCTCCAAAACGGCGGCGAGCTTTTCAGCCCCAACCCGGCACGGCAACAGCGCGAACAAACGGCGCCGGAAACGGACTTGTATGAGCAAATCGGCCGCCTCAAGATGGAATTGGAGTGGCTGAAAAAAAGCTGCCCCCAGCGCCTGAGAGCAAACGGCCCATGATTGAGCCAGCACACCCAGCACTCAGTATCCGCCGACAATGCCAGTGGCTTGATCTGCACCGGGCGACGTATTATTACCGCCCGGCCACGGAAAGTGAGGAGAATTTGGCCTTGATGCGGCTGATTGACGCACAGTATCTGAGCACACCGTTCTACGGGTATCCACGGATGACCGTTTACTTACGTGATCAAGGCTATACGGTCAATCACAAGCGGGTGGCGCGGCTGATGCAGTTGATGGGCCTGCAAGCGTTGACCCCCCAGCCCCGCACGACGCTGGTCGCGCCAGGCCATAAAGTGTATCCGTACCTGCTACGCGGACTCAGCATTACACATCCCAATCAGGTGTGAAGCACCGATATCACGTATATCCCGCTGCAACACGGTTTTATGTACCTGGTAGCGGTGATGGACTGGTATAGCCGCTATGTCTTGGCCTGGGAACTCTCCAACACGTTGGACGGGCAATTCTGCCTGGCAGCCCTGGAAGAGGCTTTGGCGCAAGGTACGCCAGAGATCTTCAACACCGATCAAGGCGTCCAATTCACAGCCCAGGCGTTCACTGAGCGACTGGAAAAAGCACAGATCCGTGTTAGTTATGGATGGGCGTGGGCGAGCCTTAGACAACGTGTTCCTCGAACGCTTATGGCGCACTGTCAAGTACGAGGAGGTGTATCTGCACGATTATGCTACGGTAGCTGACTTGGAAGAGAGCCTGGAGCGGTACTTCCAGTTCTACAACCACGAACGTCCGCATCAGAGCTTGAAGTATGCCACGCCTGTTAAGGTGCATTACGGGGCCTCATGAGCGTGATGACAGGGCCCCCGCTTCAACTTATTCTAACCCATTTGTGGTCTAACAAATGGGGGTAAGCTCAGATTAGCGTCCCCGGATTGCCCTTCCGCATCGCCACGCGCTGACTACCGGCGTAGTAGTACTTGATCACCGTGCCCGTGCTGCCGGTCCACTCGAAGTGGGCGCCGACGCAGTAGGTGGTCACGCCGTTCAACAGGACTTTATGCAAAGGCCATCCCTTCACTACACTCAGGGTAGGCTGTATCATAGACAAAGGCTAAAGTCGGTGCATGGCAATGGCCTTCGGCAACGAGCACTTCTGGGATTGATAGTTCTATTTTTTGCTAGGAGTCCCTCCGCAGAGAGTCTACTATAGCAAAAACCAGAAATAGCATTTGTCCTACCCAACCGATTCTCCCCCCAAAAGGCCACAAGCCGTAGGCGTCAAGACAAATTCCAGTAGCCATAACCAAGGCCGATAACCATTTGAGTAATGAGAGCAAAGGTGCGTGAGCTTTATATTCGCGCCAGAAGGCGTATATCGAGCCCATTGCCATTATAGGCCATAGCAATTTTAGAATAAGTTCCATATCATTTACCTCGGCGGAGTGGGATAGCCTATACCATTTGGATTCTGTAATGCCGTTGAAGCGGGATGTGGTCCACCTGGAGGCGGAGTCCAATTGACATACTGATAAATTACCATATCTGCGGTATTGACGGTGAGATTATCTATTGCGGTTAAGCCTGACCAAGCAAGTAAGGCTTTTTCTAGTGAAGGACATGTAAGAAGTGGCGCTAACAATTTTGCTATCTCATAGCCGACTGTCAAGAGAGCGGGAGTGTTATCCCCCACCTTCACAATAGGTTGCCAGTCTGGTTTACTGTAACCTACCATAATATAACGCCATGGGGTGAATACAGGTTTGCCTCCAGAATAATCATATATCGGTTGGAAATAGGAGCTAGCCCTTCGGTAACATTATCATTTGGTTTGACACGCTGACCCCCGCCCCGCCCAGGTCCGGAATTATCCACCATTGAGAAAGGGAGTACCACCAGGGTTAAAGAGGATGATTCTTGCCATACAATCTATTGAAAAAATGTCATTAGATGATATACTGTGGGCGGAGGTGAGAGACCTATGCAAAATCGTGGACGACGTTGCGGAGGACGCGGCTGCGCCCGGCGGATGGGGCAATTCCTGAACCCTACTCTGCTTTTGTTACTCAAGGCCGCTCCGGCGCACGGCTATACCTTGTTGGGACGGATGGCCGAGTTCGGCCTGGACTTTCTGGACGCCACTGTGATCTACCGCGCCCTGCGCGAAATGGAGAAGCATGGGTGGGTGACTTCGACCTGGGACAAAGCCGCGACGCAGGGGCCGCCGCGCCGCGTCTATACCCTCACCCCCCTGGGCGCTGAAGTGTTGGCGTGCTGCGTTTCCCAACTGGAAACCACACAAACCACCATTCACCACTTTCTCGAGCTGTATCAAGGAAGCGAATCAGCGAGTGAGCGAATCAGCGAGTAAGCGGATCAGCAAGTGAGAGCACTCAGCACTCAGTCCTCAGCCCTATCTAAGGAGGTTTGTCTATGCAAATCATCATTCCGGCCAACGGCGCCGATCTGGACGCTCCCGCCAGCCCGGTTTTCGGGCGTTGTCAGACGTTCATTTTTGTTGACCCTGAGACATTAGCCTTCACGGCCTTGCTCAACCCGGCGCTTGACGCGCCCGGCGGCGCGGGTGTGCAAGCTGCCCAGACCGTGGTGCAACGCGGCGTGGCCGCCGTCATCGCGCCGAGCCTGGGGCCAAACGCCTTCCGCGTCATCCAGGCGGCCGGCATCCCGGTTTATCAACAACAAGGCGCGACCGTGCGCGACGTGATCAACGCCTTCAACACCGGTCAATTGCCCTGCCTGGAAGCTCCCGGCGCCGGCCACGTCGGACCCGGCGGCGGTCGCCATCGCGGACGCGATTGATTTTGGATTGCCCGTCACCTCTCAAACCATTCGACTGACGACTATCCGACTAACGACTACCCAACTATCTTTAAGGAGAGACTTCAATGACTAAAATTGCGCTTGCCGTATTAGACGCCACTGGCCTGGAGGCTCAGGTCAGCCCGCATTTTGGACGCTGCCCGTACTTTGCTCTGGTGGATGCCGAAGGGCAAGAGGTGCGCGCCGTCGAGACCGTCGCCAACCCGTATTACCCCGATCACGAGCCGGGACAGGTGCCCGCTTTCATCCACAGCCTGGGCGCGCAGGTGATGCTCGCCGGCGGAATGGGCGGCCGCGCCGTCGCCTTCTTCCAACAGTATGGCATTGAGCCGGCGACCGGCGCAGCCGGTACGGTGCGCGAATCGCTGATCCGCTATCTGGGTGGAGAATTGCAAGGGGCTGCCCCGTGTGCAGAGAGTGTGGAACACGGGCACGGGCATTGAAACTCGCTATTGCCAGCGGCAAGGGCGGCACCGGCAAGACAACGGTGGCCGTGAGTCTGGCCCTCAGTCTGGCCGCTGCCGCCCCCCTGTTTTTGGATTGCGACGTCGAAGAACCCAACGCCGCCCTGTTTTTGCGCCCGACAATGACGGCGCGGCGCGAGGTAGGTGTGCTGATCCCCGTGGTGGACACAGCGCGCTGCACCCTCTGCGGGCGCTGCGCCGAAGTTTGCCAGTATCACGCCATCACCGTCATTGGAAAACAAGTGCTGGTTTTCCCGGAACTGTGTCACGGCTGCGGCAGTTGTACACGCCAATGCCCGGTGGATGCGATCCGTGAGGAATTGAACGTGATGGGAACGTTAGAAAAAGGGCGCGCGGGATCGGTAGAATTTTGCCAGGGAACGCTCAACGTAGGCGAGGCGATGGCCGTCCCGGTGATCCGTCAGCTTAAGCAATGGGCGATCCCGCCAGACGCCGCCGACCGGCCCGTCATCCTCGACGCGCCGCCGGGCGCTTCGTGCCCCGTCGTCGAAACCCTACGCGACGCCGACGCGGTGTTGCTCGTCACCGAGCCGACGCCCTTCGGCCTGCACGATCTGCGGGTGGCCGTGCAGGTCGCCCGCGACGAACTCGACCTGCCCGTCGCCGTCGTCGTCAACCGCGACGGCGTGGGTGACGCGGGCGTGGACGCCTACTGCGCCGCCGAGGAGTTACCCATTCTGTTGCGCATCCCGCTGGACCGCGTCATTGCGGAAGGAATTGCCAACGGCGACCCGCTCGTCGCCATCCGGCCGGAATATCAGCCACGTCTTGTCACATTGTGGGAAGAAATCCAGACTCTCGCTCCTTGATTTTGCATGGGGGGGACGTGTACAGGCGACTTTTGCTCATCGGGTTGGGTTTGTGGCTGGCGAGATGTGCGTCGCGCGCAGTCCCCACGGCGCCGTCGCCCACGATCACGCCAGTGACGCTGCCTACCGCATCTGTCACGCCCCCGCCGGCATCCACGGCAACACTCACCCTGGCGGCAACTGTAACCATCATTCCCCCACCGCGCCGCCGCCAGCAACATTCGCGGCGACGCCTGGTATTCAATCTATGGAGGCAGGAACGATGCTCACCATCACCGTGTTGTATGACAATGTAGCCCTCGACGCACGGCTACAGACCGATTGGGGTTTCGCGTGTCTAGTAGAGGGCCTGGAGCAACCGCTGCTCTTCGATACCGGCGGCAAGGGCGACATCCTGCCGCGAAACATGCGCGCGCTGGGGTTGGATCCGCAGGTGGTGCGCACCGTCGTGCTCTCGCACGCCCACGCCGATCACACCGGCGGGCTGGCAGGGTTTCTGGCGGAAAACCCTAATGTCATCGTTTATCTGCCCATTTCTTTCCCTGCCGCTATTAAAGACACCGTGCGGCAAGCCAGCGCAACGCTGGTGGAAGTGACCGGGCCGCAAGAGATCGGCGCGGGGGCGCATACCACCGGGGAACTCGGTGACCAGATTCGGGAGCAGGCGTTGGTGCTGGAGACGCCGCGCGGCCTGGTCGTCATCACCGGCTGCGCGCACCCCGGTATTGCCACAATGGTGCGCCAGGCAAAGGCGGCGGCGGCGGGCGACGTGACCCTGGCGCTCGGTGGCTTTCATCTGCGCGACGCCAACGCCGCGCAGATTGCCGCCACGATTGCCGAATTGCAGGGCCTCGGCGTGCAACGCATTGCGCCGAGTCACTGCACCGGGGATGCCGCGCGTCGGGCCTTCGCGGAGGTGTTTGGTGCGGATTACCTGGAGAGCGGCGTGGGGCAAGTTTTTGTAATCACGGATACGGAGTGATCCCGGCAATGTCTGACACGCCGCTCATCCAGTACCGGCCCATTGGCGTCCTGCACACGCCATTCCAGGACATCGCCGGGATGCCCATCCAGCCGGCGGGCGCGGCGGGCGTACGTGGTGTAGCAGAAGTTTTCTCCGAGTTTGCGCTGGGTTTGCAAGACCTGGAAGGCTTCTCGCACGTCATCGTGTTGTATCACTTTCACCGCGCGCCCGCGTCCCGGCTGCTGGTTACACCGTTTTTGGACATCGAGCCGCGCGGCGTCTTTGCTACCCGCGCGCCGGCGCGCCCCAATCCCATCGGACTTTCCGTGGTGCGGCTGCTGGCGCGTGAGGGGAATATTCTGCACCTGGAAAATGTGGATATGCTGGATGGGACGCCCCTTCTCGACCTTAAGCCCTACATCCCGGCATTTGACGGCGGCGCAGCCGACCGGGTGGGCTGGTTGGAGCAGGCGCAGGCGCGTGTCCAGACCCATCAATCTGATAGGAGGTTTGATAAAGTATGAAAACCTTAAACGCTTTACGTTTTTTTATCGGCACCTTGATCATTTATCTTGTCCCCGTGCTGCTTGGGTGGGGGCTGGGCGACTTGCCGGGCTACTTCGCCAGCGCGCCACGCACGGGCTACGCTGTGGTGGTACTATCGCTGGGACTGGGCGTCGTTTACCAGGCTCTTACCACACCGGAGGGAATTCGCGGTGGGAAAGAGGAAACCGGGCAGCGTGTGGCACGGCAAACCGTCGTCAAGATCGTGATCATTCTGGTGATGTATGCCGGGCTGGTTCTATTGCCCTTCGCTGACCGCCGCAACCTGTGTGTGTGGCGCAATAGGGAAGTCTGGCGTTGGGTGGGACTGCTGAGTGTGGCGTTGGGCTTTGGCCTCGTCCTCTGGTCGGGTATCGTATTGGGACGTTTTTACAGCGCCGACGTGACGCTGCAAAAAGACCACCACCTGATCACCACCGGGTTGTACGGCGTCCTGCGCCATCCACGTTATCTGGGCGTGCTGCTGACGACGCTCGGAATGGCGCTATTGTTTCGCTCGTGGGTGGGCCTGCTGGCCTTCGTTCCTATGCTCGGCGTGATCCTGTTCCGCATCTACGACGAAGAGGCGTTGCTGCGCCAGACTTTTGGCGCGGAGTGGGAGACGTACTGCCAGCGCTCTAAGCGCCTGTTGCCCTATATCTACTAGAGCGCCCCTTTACGCTATTCGTAATTCGCAATTCATTGATGATTGTCAAAAGTACCACAGTGGTGATGATCTGCACGCCAGTCGAAATCTGGGAGCGCAAGTTCGCCCAGCGGGGATTGGCGATCGCAGTCGAGAATATGCAAAAACTGGATGTATACTGATGAAACAACTGGTCATTCTCAGCGGCAAGGGCGGGACGGGCAAGACGACGGTGGCGGCGGCGTTGGCGTATCTGGCGGCGCAGAGCTGTGCCACAGTGCTGGCCGATGCGGACGTGGACGCGGCCAATCTGGGGCTGGTGCTCGCGCCCGTCACACAGGAGACGCACGACTTCACCGGCGGCGCGGTCGCCGTGGTGGACGCGGCGCGCTGTGTCGCCTGCGGGCGCTGCGCCGAGGTCTGCCGCTTCGATGCGATACGCGCGGGTGATGTTTACCGCGTGGACCCACTTGCCTGCGAGGGCTGCGCTGCCTGCGTCTACGAATGTCCGGCGGGCGCGCTGGCGATGCAGCCGCAGCGCGCCGGGCAGTGGTTTGTCGCCGCGACGCGCTATGGCCCGTTGTATCACGCCCATCTTTTCGCCGGGCAGGAGAATTCCGGCAAGCTGGTCACGCTGGTCAAGCAAATGGCGCGGCTGCGCGCCTTTGATGACAATGCCGACCTGCTGCTGATTGACGGGCCGCCGGGTATCGGCTGCCCCGTCATCGCCGCACTCTCCGGCGCCGACCTGGCGCTCATCGTCGCCGAACCGACGGTCTCCGGGGCGCACGATCTGGAACGCATCCTGGGGCTGGCGGCGCATTTCAACATCCCGGCGGCAGTGCTGCTCAACAAAAGCGATCTCAGCCCGGCGCAGGCTGAGGTCATCGCGGCCTATTGCGACGCGCAGGATATCCCGCTGGTAGGACGCCTCCCCTACGACCCGGCGGTGACAGAAGCGCTGGTGCGGGGAGAGCCGGTGACGGCTACGGCAGGGCCGGTGAGCGCGGCTCTACAGGAAGTATGGGCCACATTACAGACATAGCGGGAATGACTACCAGACTATGGGACTAATGACTACGAGACCATTTTCAAGGAGGGGAGACGATGGAACTCTTTCCAGAACTTGACCTGGGATGGCTCAATGGCTGGATTTTTCTGGCGCTGTTAAGTTTGACCGATGGCGTCTGCTTTCTCATTTTCCCGAAAGCGGTGGTCAAACGGCTCTTCGACCGCTCTGACTGGAGTCAAAAGCAGGTGGTTTTCACCGTGATCGGCAAAGCGTGCGCGTTAGTGTGCCTGTTTTTGCTGATTTTCACCCCGCTGAAACTCGGCAGTGCGGTCTTGGTCATTGGCGCGGTAGTGGGGGCTTTGGGTTTGCTTGGACTGGCGGTCGCGCTCTTCAACTACCGGAACACGCCCTTCGATCAACCGGTGACGCAGGGACTCTACCGCATCTCCCGCCACCCCCAAATCGTGATGGCGTCGGCAGTGTTGCTTGGCGGCGGCATCGCGGTTGGCTCCTGGGCGGTCCTGGCCACCCTGGCCGTCGCCAGAATTCTCAACCACTTTGGGATTCTGGCGGAGGAAGAAGTCTGCTTGCAGCAGTATGGGGACTCGTACCGGGCCTATTTACAGCGCGTGCCCCGGTACTTCGTATTCTTTTAACGGGCTGCCAGATGCGCCAGCAGGCAGCGCCAATCTGACGCAATGGACACAGAGGTGTAGGCTATGCAGTTATTTCCTGAACTTCATATTGGCCTGTGGAACGGCTGGATTTTCCTGTTGATCTACGGCCTCGTTTTTGGCGGCGTGGTCAGATCGTTTCCTAAAGACGTCATCGCACGGCTGTATGACACAGCCCACTGGACGCCGACGCAGAAAACTTTCAGCCGGATTGTCAAGGTGTTCGCCCTGGGCATCTTCGTGCTGGTGGCGCTCACCCCGCTAAATGCGGGGACGTTGGTTTTCTGGTTGGGAAGCGGCATCTTTATCCTGGGGATGATTGGCGTGGTCGTTGCCCTGTTCAACTTTCGCCACACGCCCATAGACCAACCGGCCACCCAGGGATTGTACAAGCTCTCCCGCAATCCCCAATGGGTGATGCTGGTAGTGGTTTTCCTGTTGATGTTAATTTCTAATTGTCGCTTGACAGTCTTGCAGCACATCCAGGGACACCAGGCAGAGCAGATGGCGAACCCGGACGTTCCGGCGCAGGCGCGCGCCGTGTTCGAGCACTCGCGGCTGCACATGGAAGCGGAGTTGGCCTGGACGCGGGACGTATTACAGCAGGTGGAACAGGGCGTCTACGTCTGATGCTCTTTTTTTTAGCCGAAATTCAAGATTGTATATTCAACATTATATATCAGAAGGTTACGATGAAACGCATTCCAGAGCGTGAGGCTATTTCGGAGGCGGCAGATGCGCGCCGCTTCAACGAGTTTATGGGGAGCAATCGCTTCCGGCAGCAGGAATACCGCGAGTTGGCGCAGCGGCTTGCCGCGTTGGGCATCCCAGACGGCGGCAAGGTGCTGGATGTGGGAACGGGGACGGGGTTCGTCGCCATCGAAGTTGCCAAGGCATTGCGTGAACGTGGCGTGCGAGTGGTGGGACTGGACCTCTCGCCGGCGATGCTGTCGCTGGCCGCCGAGAACGCGCAGCGCGCCGGGCTAAACGGTGCAGTGGTCTGGCGCGAGGGCAACGCCTACGCTATGCCGTTCGCAGACGGCGAGTTCGACACGGTGATTTCCAACGATTCGCTGCACCACTGGGAAAATCCACTCGCCATTTAACGAGATTGCGCGCGTGGTGAAGCCGGAGGGCGCGTACTTCATTCACGATTCCCGGCGGCTGGAGAAATGGTGGCCGCGCCTGTTTTCCTGGGGCATTGGGCTGATGATTCCGCCGGACTTCCGGGTGCATTACTGGGGATCGATCCACTCGTCGTACACACCGGAGGAGTTGGAAGCCCTGGTTACGCGCTCGCGGCTGCGCGGGTGGCGCGTTGAGGCCGGGTTCATGGAAGTTGCGGTGGTGAAGGGCGGGTGATGATGGGGGCGTTGTTCGATTCTACTCTATTATTAAATAATCTATTGACAAAATGTCATTAGATGCTATACTGGACTATAGAGGTGAGAGTTATGCAAAGTCGTGGACAGCGCGGCGAGGGGTGGGACCACACCCGGCGCATGGGGCAATTCCTGGATCCGACGCTGCTCTTACTCCTCAAGACGGCACCGGCTCATGGTTACACCCTGTTAGGGCGGCTGGCCGAGTTTGGTCTGGACTCCCTCGACGTCACCGTGATCTACCGTGCTTTGCGTGACATGGCCGACCGGGGCTGGATCACCTCGACCAGGGACGAAGCGGAGACGCAGGGGCCGCCGCGGCGGGTTTACACCCTCACCGCGTTGGGAGCCGAGGTGTTGGCCTGCTGCACGGCCCAACTGCAAACGCTCCAGGCGACCATCCAACACTTTCTCGACCTGTATCATAACGACCAGTAACCGGCGCTGTCAATTGATTTGGGATTGATTCAATGAAAGGAGTGGCACAATGGCGGCTGTATAGCTTGATGCGACGCGCTGCACCGGCTGTGGGGCGTGTGTGGAAGTTTGTCCAACTGGCGCGCTGACCCTGAGAGAGGGCAAGGCTTATTTGGATGCTGCGCTGTGCCGGGGCTGCGCCGTTTGCCTCCCGGTATGTCCGGCCGACGCGCTGCGTCCGGTGTTGGAAGTCGAAGCGGTCCCCAGCGCGTCGCCGGCCCCGATCAGCGCGCCGCAAACCGTGCCGGCGCCCCGCCGCGCGGGGCTGCTGGCAACGGTCGTGGCGGCGGGCGCGCAACTGGTGCTTCAAGCGGCGCCGCTGATCCTGCAATCGCTCGGCCAATGGTTGACCCGCTCACGGGGAGGCAATCTGGCGCAATCCATCCGCCCTATGGGCGGCGGACGCCAAATCCGTCTGCGGCGGCGCGGCAGGTGGTGAGTGTAACGGTTTGTAACAGCGACTTTCGGTCGCTGATTTTCCATCAACACAGGAGGTGAAATAATGGGACGTGGAGCAGGACGGGGTGGCGGTGGTGGTCGGGGCGGCGGCGCCGGCCGGGGACGCGGGCAAGGCCCAGGGCGTATGGGCGGAACGTCCGCCGGGCCGGGCGGTGATTGTGTCTGTCCGGCGTGCGGTCATCGGGAGCCGCATGGCGCCGGGCAGCCCTGCACGCAGCGGCAGTGCCCGAAGTGTGGCGTGCGGATGATTCGGGAGTAAAATTCCCATAAACCTGGTTGGGCCACGCCAGGCGAGGAAATTTTGCGGCTGAAGCCGCCGGGAAAAAGGCCGTTTTGCGGTGACGGGCGGCTGTCCGTCACCGCAAACTGTTTTTAGATGAAAGGGAGGCTCCATGGATTTACACGTTATCGGCGGATTTCTGGGCAGTGGGAAGACCACCGCCATCATCAACGCTCTCAAGGTGCTGCTGGCGGAGGGGCGGCGCGTGGGCGTTATTACCAACGACAAGGGTCACTATCAGGTGGATACGGCGTTCTTCGGGGCCGCCAATATCCCAACGGCGGAAGTGCCGGGCGGCTGCTTCCGGTGCAACTACGGCGATTTCCAGGAGCGGATCGCGCAGTTGCAGCGGGAGGCGCGCCCGGAAGTGGTGTTCGCCGAGTCGGTCGGCTCGTGCGTAGACCTGGTGGGACCGGTGCTGCTCCCGCTGCGCGCCGCGGCGGAGGATGGCGCGCGCGTCACCTACTCTGTCTTTACGGACATCCGCCTGCTGCGCCGCCACCTGGCCGGGTTGCCCCTACCGTTCAGCGACAACATCGCCTACATTTTTGCCAACCAGCTTGAAGAAGCCAATATCCTGGTGATCAACAAGGCCGACTTATTACCGGATGAAAAAGAGGTCGTTTTGGAACAGGCACAGCGCCGCTTCCCTGACAAGATGCTATTGCTGCAAAGCTCGCTGACGCCGGCCGGCGTCGCGCCGTGGCTGGCAGCGCTGCACGCCGCACCGCCGCTACCGCCCGCGTTGACGCTGGACTACGACCCTTACATGGCCGGTTCCGCAGAACTGGCCTGGTTTGACGAGCAATTGACGTTTACCCCGCCGCCCGGCGCTGAGCGCGCCACGGTCATCCACCTGATTGCCGCACCCCTTGAGGGTTTGCGGCGCGCCGCGCGCCCTATCGCGCATCTCAAGTTCTTTATCCAGGATGCGGAAAACAGCATCAAACTCAGTTTCACCGCGGCGGACGAATCAGATTGGGAACATGCCATCCCGCGCGAGTTTCACGGGCCGCTGACTGTGATCATCAATGCGCGGGTACAAATGGCGGCGGGGGAGCTGCGCGAACTGGTGGAGCAGGCCATGCACGGCACGCTAGCCAACGCCGGGGTGAGGTATCACGCCAGCCAGGCGACCGCCTTCGCGCCGCAGGTGCCGGTGTAGAGGTTGCCATGTCCACAACGGTCCCGGCCCGCGCGGCGGCTACCCCGGTCAACGTAGAGCGGTGGGGATGGTACTCCATCGGCGTCAACGTCGCCTTGATTGTCATCAACTGGCGGGTGGCGCGCGCCTCCGGCAGCCTGGCGGTAGGCGCGGAACTCATCCACAACGCGGTGGACCTGCTCACCGCCATCGCCGTGCTGGGAAGGCTGAAGCTGGCAACCCGCAAGACGGCGCAGTTCCCCTACGGCCTGTATAAGGTGGAAAACATCATCGCGGTAGGACTGGCGGGGATGACGTTCTTTACTGCCTACGAAATCGCCCGCGAGGCGCTCTTCGCCGCTGCCTCCCCTCCCACCGTGACCTTCTGGGCGCTGGCGGGCGTCGTGCTCGCCTGGATCATTCCGCTGCTCTTCAGCGTTTTTGAACTCCGCGCCGGCCGGGCCGCCAATTCGCCGGCCCTGATCGCCGATGCGGTTGAGTACCGCGCCCACGTCTTCACCACCGGCGTTGTTTTTGCCGGCATGGTCGGGCAGTGGGTGAATCTGCCGCTGGATCGGATCGCGGCGCTGCTCATTGTCGTCGCCATCGTCAAAACCGGCTGGGAGCTGCTCAGCGACGGAATGCGCGTGCTATTAGATGCCTCGCTGGACGCCGAAACACTGGTGCGGGTGCGGGAACTGATCGCGGCGGACCCGGCAGTGACCACATTACGGTGGGTCACCGGCCACAACGCCGGACGCTTTCGCTTCCTGGAAGCGGAAGTGGGGCTGCGCGTGCGCGATTTGACCCAGGCCGAGAGCGCAGTGCAGCGGATATCGGCGGCGATCCGGGCGGCCGTGCCCCACATCGAGCGCGTGCTCCTCCACGCCACGCCGCAGGAACGCACCCACGTGCGGTTGGCCATCCCCCTGGCGACGCCGGAGGGCGCGCTCAGCCCGCACTTTGGCGAAGCGCCGTATTTCGCGCTGGCTACAGTACGCCTGGCCGACGGCTGCGTCACAGAGCAAACATTGTTGGTCAATCCACATCAGGCGGACGAAAAGGCTAAGGGTATCCATGTGGCTGAGTGGTTGGTGGCGCAGAAAGCTGATATGGTGCTGCTGCGCGAAGACCTCAGCGGCAAAGGGCCGGTGTACGTTTTCGGGGAGGCGGGAATAGAAATGCAGCACACTGAGGCGGATACACTGGCGGAGGCGCTCACAGTCATTCTGCGGGACTGGAATGTATTTTCTTTGCCTGGCTCTGGTTTGGGGTGCTCCTCGCCTTTGCGCCGCTGTGGTATCTGGAGTGTAGAGAAAAAGAACAGCAGATGATAGAACTTTATGGGCAGGACTATCGCGCCTATCAACAGCGAACCGGCCTGATCTTCCCGAAAATAGGAGCATGATGCGTACTTATCTGGATTGTTATCCCTGTTTCCTGCGCCAGGCCTTGAGCGCGGCGCGGCGCGTGGGAGCGGACGAAACCCAACAGTATGCCATCATGGGTCAGACGTTGACCCTGCTGCAAACGCTCCCGCCCGGCAAGACCCCGCCGGAAATCGGTTACACCGTCCATCGCATCGTGCGCGAGCGGATGGCCCACGGTGACCCTTACCGCGCCCTCAAAGACCACAGCACCCGCGCCGCCCTCGCGCTTTATCCCCGCCTCAAGGCGCTGGCAGCGGAAAGCGCCGATCCGCTGGCAACGGCGGTGCGCGTGAGTATCGCCGGCAACATCATTGACTTTGCGCTGTCGGATAATATTAATAAGGGGAAACGACACCAACGCGCCTAATGGCGTGGACAGGGCTGCCGAAAAGAAAGCGTACACGGCTGCCCTTTTCCGGCTGAACCCCGCCCGCTCCAGCAGCACAAACATTACAATCCCTTCGGGAAACTCGTGAAGGACCATCCCGATAGCAGCCAAAACACCCGTGAAGATGCTGACGTTGAACGTGACCGCATAGATAACCCCGTCAATAACGGCATTGCCCTGGATTGCGATCGCCCTGATCATGTTTAACCCTACGAGGTCTTGTTTTATTTCGGGGTGCATGACGGTACATAGTTGTTGATGTAGCTGTTTTTCAGTAAGCATACAAAATTTCCTTCGACTTATACCAACGTCAATACCGTCGGCCCTGATGTGATTAGGGCCGACGGCAGCAAGAAAGCGCTTCAGTCGCTGCTCAGCTCTGTCAGCCGCTGTTTTACAGCACCAACTGCGCCTGCAACTGCTCAGCCTGCGCCTTGAGCAACGCGGATTCGTCCACCGACGGTGGGGGCGTCCCCCACCCGCCGAAGCGCAACCACCCTGGTTGCCCGGTCGCGCGCGCCCAATAACGCCGGCCGCGCCCACGACCAAAGCCAAAGCCCAGACGCGGCTGATCCAGAGGCTCGCAATCCCCTAATCCACGCCCAGTGCGTGGGCCTAATCCCTGTGGTCCAGTTCGATCTCCGCCTGGCATAATTCTCACCTCCTTAAAAGAATAGTTCTGTTTTTACCACCACGCGCGTCGTCCCCGCCCACCGCCCCGGATACCACGTCCGAAGAAGCGGAAAGGGTTAAACCAGCGCATGAATCCAAAGCCACCCACGGGCCTGCCCTGAAGTCCGGCATAGCCATACGGTCGCCCGTCTTTGGGGTAGGCGATCGCACAGTAACCCTGACCGCGTCCGGTCATTGCGCCTGCACCACGCGGGCCGGTTCCATCAAATCCTGGCATAGTCTCACCTCCTTTCATACTGCCCAAATCCTGATGAATTTATCTTTATTTTACCTTACTAATGACAATTTGTCAATAGATAAAATGACAAGTGAGGGACGACGTAACACTTCTGGGTAACTATGGGGTTTAAAATGCGCCGCAGGGTGGGTTTTTCAGCCTGCCCCGTGGCGTTTGTGCCTTCAAATGTAAAATTCTGTGTGAAGACAAAAAAGCGGGCGCAAGGTACGCCCGCTTTACGTTTTTTTTGTACTGAATTTTCCTGGCTGGAGGGTGTAGCTACTTCTCCAACACCGTTGATCAAGCCAGTTGTTCGCCTCCCGAAAAAACCTGCCCCACTTTCAGAGCGGCGGCGGCATGGCCCGGCAGTTTGGCCGGATTCCATTGCTTCATTTCGTCGAACACCGGCCCTGCCGTGTGATATTCAATATGCCCTTTCACCTGGTAGGCTTTGCCTTCTTTCGTGATGAACAGCAACGCAGCTTTACTGCCTGCTAGAATGTTCGCGCGGGTCTTGTTGAAGAAGTTATCAGCCACCACCAACGTATCCGCCCCAACAAGGCGGACGCAAGTGGCATAGATCGCGTTGGGGACGCCGGCGGCGTCCACTGTGGTCAACACCACGGGGCCTTCGCGTTGCTCCCAGGCCTGAGTGACGATTTCGGGTAATGCAGTCATGAGGGTTCTCCTTGGATTAAATTTTCATTCGACTCTTTGTCGAATTTTCAGCATTTTTTCAGGGTTCGGGCTGCGGCGCACGCCGGGCGGCGCGCAAGACGGACCACGTTGGCGACGTCAGTGGGGTGATCACCCAGAACAGCGCCGTCATTACCACCGCCGAGGTGAGACACCAGGCGCACGTCGCGCCGATGACAAACGGCTCCAGGAAAGTCAGGTAGATGGAGAAGACTATGCCGAACCAGGCCATCCCCACCAGCGCCAGCTTCGCCAGGTTGGCCCACAGGCCATCCGCGTAGCGCGCGACCGCCCACGCCGCGCCGATGCCTACGTAGCCGATCAAGCCCAACACGGCAATCGGCAGAAAACCAAACAGCAAGGCAAACTCGCTTTGTTGAACAGCGTTACAATCCCCCACCGGCCCGCAAACGGCGGCGACTTGCTGCGTCTCCACGTAAGCCAGATAGCCGGCGACGATCAGGCCCAGCACCACCAACGGGGGGATGGCCCACTGCCAGCGGCGCTGCGCCGCTTCTGAGGGTGTATTGAGCAGAGCTATACCGTTGTAGAGGACGCTGGCGATCATCCCCAGGAGCACCGCGATGGAGATGCCGTTGCCGAGCGGGTCGCGGGCAAAGCGCGCGCGCCAGCCGCCGTCATCGGTGACGACGCCTGGAATTACCGGGACAGCGGTAACGGTAGGGGGCAAGGTTGCGGCCGCAGTAGGAGTTGCGGCAACGGCGGCCGTAGAGGGCGCCGCCGCCGATTCTGGCGTGGGCGATGGCGTGTTCGGTTCAGGTGTGGGCAACGGCGTTTCCGGTTCCGGTGTAGAGGCGCTGGCCGCCAACGCTTCTGCCAGGCCGGGGATGGCCGGCCAGTCCAACCCACCCTGCGCCAGGTACGTCTCGATCAGCCCTGGCAGTTGCTCCGGGATTTCGCCGGAGCCAACCAATACCGTTTCTCCCATGATAAGGGTAGGCACCCCGCGCCGTTCATCAGGGATGGCAAAGTGGGTAATGGCCGCCTGATACAGGGCCTGCCCGCCGGCCTCGGCTATGTTAACGCCGACGATTTGGAACCCGTCGCCGTGTTCTTCCATAATGGGCGGCAATACTTCGGTGATGACGTAATGACAGTGACCGCACGATGGCGAGTAGAACAGCACGGCATGGACGACCGGCGCATCCGCCAATACCCGCTGCGAGCCGATCAGCCCCATGAATGCGAGTAATCCCAGGCCAAGCCACTGGCGCAGACTGTGTTTTCCCATCGTGACCTCCCGGGTTATGCGGCTCCGTTGGCTAACTGTTTCTGGAGCGCCTGGAGAATGGCAGTGAACTCCGCCGAATCGTATCTCTCGATCTGCCCGGCGTCGCCGGCGCGCGCCAATGCCGGATCCAATCCCCACCGTCCCAGAAAGGGAGCCGCGAAAGCCGCGGCCAGTTCCGCCGTGCGCCCGGCCCCAAAGATTTCGAGACGCGCGCCGCAATCCGGGCAGATAGCATACCCCATATTCTCGACGATGCCAAGGATGGGTTTACCCACCTGCCGGGTCATGTGGGCCGCTTTGCGCACGATCATATCGGCCAGGTCTTGGGGCGTGGTAACGATAATCATACCGCTAATCGGCAGGCTTTGCAAGACAGTCAACGCTGCGTCGGAAGTACCGGGCGGCAGGTCTACGACCAGCGCATCCAGCGGGCCCCAGGCGACATCGTTCCAGAATTGTTGGATCAGCTTGGAGATCAACGGGCCGCGCCAGACGACCGCATCGTCCTCGTGCTCCAGGAGTAAGTTGATCGAGACGAGTTTGATGCCGCTGGGCGTCATCGCCGGCAGCAACACGCCCTGCCCATCGGCGAGCGGTGGTTGCTGCACGCCGAAAAGTTTGGGGAGGCTGGCGCCGGTGACATCTGCGTCCAGCAGACCGACGTGCCAACCGGCGCGCTGCAAGCCGGCCGCCAGCAGCGCCGCTGTGGTGGATTTTCCGACGCCGCCTTTGCCGCTCATGACGGCCAGGACATGACGAATAGGATGAGTGATTTGGGTTGGATCAGTGTGTACATCAGTTTTCATGGATGGTATATCCTCTGAGATAGAATATGTGTTGGTTGTAAGGTGTGGCGACCAGCGCGCCGCGCGCGGTCAATTCATCTACTACCTCCCACGTTGCCCCGTCGTGCGCCAACAAATCGCCTACTGCGTCAGCGCACAGCGGATGCACAGCGGTAATACTGAGCAGATCGGCGGCCGCATCGCCGGTAGCGGCGAAGGCGTTGCCCTCGTAGCCGGTGAGTAATTCGACATGGGGCAGCGCCGCCGTGAAGAGGTGGTATGCCTGGGTGAGCGCCGCTGCGGTGGGCGGCTTGACCCAGGCTTCCGCCGGCGGCCGCGTGGGGACGCTGAGATAGGCGATGGCGGGATGCAACTCAGCCACGGCGGCAGCCGTCGCGGCAAGGGCGTCCGGAGCGTTGTTGAGGCCGGCGACGAGCATCGTTTCCGTCACCAGCGCGCCGGCAAAGCGGCGGGCAAATTCTCGCGCTCCGTCAAGAATATTCGCCCATAGCAGTCGCCCATGGGGACGATCCACATGCCGCCAGGTGGCTTCAGCGGCGGCGTCCACTTTGAGCGAGACCCAGTCGGCTAGCAACAAGGCCTCCTGCACTGCCGGCTCATCCAACAAAGAGGCGTTGGTGATGACGGCTAACGGCAAGCCAAGAGGTTTGAGCTGCATCAGCAGCATTCTCAGGTGCAAATCCAGCGTGGGTTCGCCATCGGGTACCAACGTGAGATAGTCCACCGCCTCTCCCGCGCGCGCCAGGGCCGCCAGTTTGGCTTTTACCGCCGCCACGATCGTTTCTGGCGCGTAGAACCGCTGCCGGGTTATCTGTAAGCGGGAGGTGCGCCCCAACTGGCAGTAGACACAGGCGTAGGTGCAGGTTTTCGGCGGGATGTGATTGATGCCCAAACTTCGGCCCAGACGCCGTGAAGGCACCGGGCCGAAGATCAGAGTGGAAGGTGTGTCAATCATCATATCAACCAGCACTGCCGCCGCCCCTGGGTGTATCAGGGACGGCGGCAGGAAACCAGGGCTTTATGATTCGCCTAATTCCGCCAGCCGTTGTTGCACGGCAGCCAACTGCGCCTGTAATTGTTCGACTTGTTTCTTGAGCAACGTGGTTTCATCCGCCGACGGCGGGGTGACACCCCATTCGCCATCGCGCAGCCAACCAGGCTGCCCGGTAGCGCGCGCCCAGCGCCGCCAACCATGGCCCCGGCCAGATCCACAGCCGTAGCCCAGGCGGGGTTCAGCCGCTGGATCACAATTTCCTAATCCGCGCCCGGTGCGCGGCCCTAACCCTTGCGGGCCGGTTCGATCTCCACCTGGCATTCTGCACCTCCTGTGAACGATTATATAAACCACCGCGCGCAGCGCCCCCAGCCACCGCGCCGGCCGCCGCGCCCGAAATAGCGGAAAGGGCTCAGCCAGCGCAGTAGCCCCTGACCGTTCACCGGGCGACCTTGCACCCCGGCATATCCATACGGCTCACGGTCTTCGGGATAGGCGATAGCACAATAGCCATTACCACGCCCGGTAAGCGGCCCTTGACCCCTGGGGCCTGTTCCATCCCATCTTGGCATCCTGCACCTCCTTCTGTGTCAGGTAAGTAATCTGTTTTCATTATAACTATCTATTGTCAAATTGTCAATAGAATAAATGAGAGTATAAATGAACAAATATTACTTACCCCTGGGGGCAGAACCAGTATAGTAGAAAGGTCGTAACTATCTCGACAATGTTAAATTAGCGCGGTTGTAAACTTGGGTATCGGTTTATCATTCAATCCAATCTTGATGAAAGGATGCTGATACTGATGAATGACGAAATGCCGCGAGACCTTGATGCTCCCCAGCGT
>Ga0208940_1002052_pt1 | contig 19514 bp, 6 predicted proteins | sample AD_JPNNA6_MetaG_FD_184445 | JGI IMG/M metagenome (GOLD analysis project Ga0208940, IMG submission 184445) | Active sludge microbial communities of municipal wastewater-treating anaerobic digesters from Japan - AD_JPNNA6_MetaG (SPAdes) (version 2) | ecosystem: Engineered > Bioreactor > Anaerobic >... | reverse complement strand
CTCAAGTCGGCTGGAAGCCGACTCCCCACAGTCCGCTTCAGCGGACTTAGCATGACAGCCTGATGATTCATCATCAGGCGCAGGCGCGATAAACCGTTCTGCAAACCGCGCCACATTCCACAGCTTCGTGACGAGCTTCGCGCCCATCTCGATCTTCTGCACGTCAATCACCGAGTCCCGCCCGAAACCCGCGCTTGAAGTCCAATAGCGCACCGCGTCCGCCCCGAAATTCTCCAGCATCTCCTGCGGGGACATCGGTCCGCCGCCGCGGCTCTTGCTGATTTTGCCCGCGCCCTCGGGGGCCAGTCCCCATCCAGAGATGGCCGCATCGCGCCAGGGAATGGCCCGGAAGTGATGCCACGATTTGACGAGGGTGTAGAAGGCCCAGGTGCGGATGATTTCGTGCGCCTGCGGGCGCAGCGAGAAGGGGAACACTTGAGCGTACAGCGCAGGGTCGTCGAGCAACTGCCCCACAATCTGCGGCGTGAGCGAGGAGGTGGCCCAGGTGTCCATCACGTCCGTCTCCGGCGTGAACGCGGTCCCGCCGCACGCGCACGGACGCGCCGGGCCGCGCGTGGTCGGATCCACAGGCAGCTCGTCCTCATCGGCCACCAGCACCGCGCCGCAAGCGTCGCAGTACCACACGGGGAAAGTCACGCCGAAGGTGCGCTGACGGCTGAGGCACCAGTCCCACGCCAGGCCTTCCACCCACTCGCGGAAGCGGGCCTCCATGTGCGGCGGATGCCATTTGACCTGCGCGCCGGCCGCGAGCAGTTCGGCCTTGAAATCGAGCACGCGGACGAACCACTGTTCCATCACGACATATTCCACTGGCGTGTCGCACCGTTCGTGGACGCGGACGGTCTGCGTGATGGAATGCGCGCCGCGATGCAATCCCGCCGCCTGAAGTGCATCCACGATGCGGGCGCGGGCCTCGGCTACGGACAGCCCGGCGAACTCGCCGGCAAGCCCGGTCATCCGCCCGGCGCGATCTATCGCCATGCGCAGCGGCAGCCGGTGCGTCTTCCACCACGCCACGTCTGCCGTGTCGCCGAAGGTGCAGCACATCACCGCGCCCGTGCCCTTCTCCGGGTCCGCGCCGGGATCGGCTAGAATCGGCACCCACTGATCGAACAGCGGCACGCGCGCCTGCTGCCCGACGAGCGCGGCAAAGCGCCCGTCGTCGGGATGGACGAACACCGCCACACACGCCGGCAGCAATTCGGGACGGGTCGTGGCGATCTCCAGCGTCGCGCCGTTTTCGAGCGCAAAGGCCAGCGTGTGAAACGTGCTCTCGCGTTCGAGGTCGTTGAGTTCGGCCTGCGCGATGGAGGTCTGGCACTCCGGGCACCAGATGGCGGGCGCTTCCTGACGATAGACCAGCCCTTTGTGGTAGAGGTCAAGGAACGAACGCTGCGACGCGCGCCGCGAACGGTCGTCAATGGTGCGATAGGAATAGCGCCAGTCAATCGAAAGGCCAAGGCGCAGCCACAGGGCGCGATAATCGGCCTCGGCCCGCTCGCTCACCGCCAGGCAGCGGGCGATGAAGGCCTCGCGCCCCACCTCGGCGACGCGAATGCCCTCCCATTTTTCCACCAGGCGTTCAGTAGGCAGGCCATTGTCATCAAAACCCATCGGATAGAAGACGTTGTAGCCGTTCATGCGGAAAAAACGGGCCATGAAATCCGTGTGGCTGTACGAATAGACGTGACCGAGGTGCAAATGCCCCGAAACGGTCGGCGGCGGCGTATCTATGGAATACACCGGCGCGTCGGAGTGCGGGTCGAAGTGATAGACGCCGTGTTCCTGCCAGAACGCTTCCCATTTGGGTTCAGCCGTCTGCGGGTGATACTGTTTGGGTAATGCCATCGTGTGCCTCCTTGTGGGTGAGGGGTGAAGCAATGGAGAAACGCCCCATTCCCCCTTTCTCATCGCCTTACCGCCAATACAATACGCCCCCTCCATCCCAGGGACGGAAGGGGCGCTCCGCGGTACCACCCTGCTTCACCGGCAACAGCCGATGCGCTCAGTCGCCCTCCTGCAAGGGCGCTCGCTGTAACGGGCGAACCCGTAACGGGTTACTTGCGTCAACGCGATCCGTTGCCAGACGCTTTCAGCCGTTCAACTCCCGGGCGACTTCGGTGTGGGGTTCCGTAGCAGGCTCTCAGCCAGTGACCTGCCTCTCTGGAACGGGTCGCACGCACCTACTCCTCCCGTTCGCCGTCTTGTGGAAATCGAATAAAAACAGTATAAGCCAGGAAGGAGTTTTGTCAATCAGCCCCGCTCACGGCCGGGGGCAAAAGTTTGCCTTTCTCCGAACCGGCGTATACTAAAGCCGGCCATAAAACCAGGAGTTGACATGTTCCTGCGACACACCACCGCGGATGAAAATGTAATGTGCGGTTATAGTTCAGCCTGGCGTCAGGTAGCTCGATGGCAATGGATGAACCTTTGTGGCCTGTAGCTTTTGCCCCACCCCCAGCCCCCTTCCCAACGGTGCAGGCGCCGTTGGGGAGGGGGAGAAAAAATAAAGGGGTTTTGCAGGCGGGCTACGCCCGCCTGCAAAACCCCACAAAAAAAGTTCCCCTTTCCCCCGCGCAAAGCGCGGGGGAAAGGGGACAGGGGATAGGGGGCAAAAGTTGATACTCAATCTTCGAGGGTCGCCAGGAAACCTTGTGTTTTTTAGTCAGTGGCTGAACAGTTACCGTGTGAGTTGTGAGCTGTGAGTCGTGATCGAAGACCGCGACGGCTCTCTTCTCACGACTCACTGCTCTCTATTTCCAGGAGGAAACCATGGACTACAAATTTTTAGGGAAGACGGGCGTACGGGTTTCATCGCTGTGCTTTGGAACGATGTCATTCGGCGGCGATGCCGATGAGGAAACCTCCGCCGCGATGTTCCACCGCTGCCGCGAGGCGGGCATCAACTTCTTCGATTGCGCCAACACCTATCAGGGCGGGCGCGCCGAGGAAATCCTGGGGCGGCTGATCGCCCCCTGCCGCGACGAAGTGGTCATCACCAGCAAGGTTTATTTCCCGATGAGCGCGGACGTGAACGCGCGCGGCGCGACCCGCTATCACATCCTGCGCGCCGTCGAAGACAGCCTCAGGCGCCTGAACACCGACCGCATTGATGTGTACTTCATCCACCGCTTCGACGACGACACCGCCCTTGAGGAGACCCTGCGGGTGTTGGACGACCTGGTCACCCAAGGCAAAATCCTCTACCCCGCCGCGAGCAATTTTGCCGCCTGGCAAATCGCCAAAGCGCTGGGGCTCTCCGCCAGAGAGGGCTGGGCGCCCTTTGCCGTGATCCAACCGATGTACAATCTGGTGAAGCGGCAGGCGGAAGTGGAGATCCTGCCCATGGCGCACTCTGAAAGGCTGGGCGTGATCCCCTACAGCCCCCTCGGCGGCGGCTTGCTCAGCGGCAAATACGGCGTGAACCGCAGCCCAGAACAGGGACGGCTGACGACCAACAAGATGTATCAGACGCGCTATCAAGATGCCTGGATGCTCGAAGTGGCCGAGGCCTTCACCGCGTTTGCCCACGCCCACGGCTACTCGCCGGTAAGCCTGGCAGTCGCCTGGGTGGGCAGCCATCCCGCCGTGACTGCTCCCATCATCGGAGCGCGCAATCTGACACAGCTGGAAGATTCCCTCGGGGCGCTCAAGATCGCCATGACGCCGGAACTGCGGGCGGAAATCAGCGCCCTTTCGCCGGAGCCCCCGCCCGCCACCGATCGCAGCGAGGAGCGCACGCCGTTCACTTACGGCAGCCGCAAGTAAAGCCGCCGTCACGCCTCCGACGACAGATAGCAGCAGCTGCCGCGGACGTCCTGCGGCAGCTGCTGGATTTGGGGGAGCCCTCCCCCGCCAGGGTGAAAACGGCCAGGCGCGCCTTACTCCCCCGTAATGGTGAAGACGCCGCCGTCACTGCGCCCGAAAACGTCCGGGAAGTACATCTGATATGCGACCGCCGGCATCGCGCGGAACTCTCCTGCCACGCCCGCGCGCATGATGTAAGTGTACTCGTAGGTCCCGCGTGGCAGGTAAGTCGCAAAGAGCGTCACCTTCTCATCGCGCATCTCGGTGTAGGAGAACCACCACCATCCCCAGCCGTAACGCTGAAGCCAACCACTCTCCTCCTCCGCTGTCTGGTTGACCAGCGTGGGCTGCGTGCCGATGACGCTGGCGGTCTTGAGGCTCACGTCCACCCCCTCGAAGCCCGCCGGCAAGGGCGATTCGACCACCACATAGTTGAGATCCGTCGGGACAATGAGGGTGAGTTTGACCTGAATCAGATCCCCCACCCGCGCGCGATCCACCAGCGATTGAGGAGCGTCCATGGGCGTGAAACTGCGCGACACGATGAGGCCGCGATCGAGGGCCTTGACCTGCTCCGCCGGCAGGAAGTACCGCAGTTGCGCCGTGTAGTAGAGCCGTCCCGGGCCGGGCAGGCGCTCGAAGACGAGGCGATTCGCCTGATCCGCCTCCAGCTCCGCGATGGCGACCTGTAATTCCTGGACTTCCGTCAGCGTCTCACGGGAGATGTCGCCCTCCGCGCGCAGTTGCCCGTTGAGGTAGAGGTTGTAGGCGAAATCGCCCTCGAGCTCGCCCGTCGCGCGCATCGCCTCGGTGAGCGCCAGAAGCACCCACGCCGTCGTCTGCGTGGATTCCCAGTAGCCCTCACGCCGGCCGGCCATCAGCCAGCGGACGCCATTGGCCAGCTCGGGACTGTCGGGCTGGAGCTGCGCCAACGTCCACAGCACGATCGCCGTGCTACGGATGTCGGTGCTCATGTTCCAATAATCAGGGCGCGCCTCCTCCCAGTGCGTCCCGGTCGCGCTAAGGATGGCGTGATCGAGCAGCTCGCTGAGGAGCGTCTCCACCCGCGACGAGGCTTCGGGCGCCAGGGTGTGCAACGCCATGGCCAGGAACGCCTGGCCGTATTGATCCAGCAAGCGGCGCGAGGCAAAGAGCTGATTGGCGCGTCCCAGCTCCCCCTCCCCCACTTCCTCGCCGAAGACGCCGGTATATTCGCCCAGCACGTACAGCGTGTAGGCCAGGCGATTGGCAACGGCGGCGTCCGTCTCAGCCGTGATCGAGGGCAGATTCTCGCGCAGGTAGCCCACCGCCCGCGCCATGACGTCTGTGTCCACGGCAAAGCCCGCGCGATGCGCTTCGAGCAGGCCGTGCAGCGCATAGGCCGTGAGAGTGATCTGACTCTCGTCCGTCGTCCACCAGCCCCACCCGCCGTCGTAATGCTGCTGAGTGTACAACCGCTGCGTCGCCAGCGCGACCAACGCCTCCAGTTTAGCGCGCAGCTCCGGCTCGGCCACGCCCCATTCCTGCAGGGCGCGATAGGTGACGACGTTGGGCAGAAAACGGCTCACCGTCTGCTCCGTGCACTCGTAGGGATAGTGCTCCAGATAGCCCAACGCCTCCTGCGTCGCGCCAAGCAACGAGCCGTAGAGCTGCACGACCAGCTCGCCCTGCGTGGGATCGAAGGTCGGCGGCAGCTGCACCAGCTCCTGGCGCAGCCCCGGCTCTTCCATCATGCCGGTCGTCGCCACGACCTCCGGCGTCGCGTAGCGGTAAACGGGGACGACGTCCTCCCGCGCGTCGTAGAGCCGGCCGGCGCGCGCTTCAAAGCGGACGCGCACGCTTTCTTCAGCCGCAGGCGCCGTGACGGGCCACAGCACGCTAACCTTGTCGCCGCCCGCCACCGTGACGCTCTGGCGCGCCGGGCTATCGAGCTCCAATCCCTGCGGCGTGAGGACCACCTCGACGGTCAATGTCGCGGTAGTATGGTTGTGGATCACGGCGCCGATTTCCGCACGATCCCCCACGACGAAGAAACGCGGCAGGATCGGCCGCACCAGCAGGCCCAGCGTGCTCAAGACGTCCACATCGGCCTGCCCCACCCGCGCGTCGGCAGTGACGCCACGCGCCTGCATCCGCCAGGTCGTGAGATTGTCGGGCAGTGTCACCTCCACTTCTGCGCGTCCCTCCGGGCCGGTCCGCACCAACGGATCCCAGAAGGCAGTGTCGGCGAAATTCGTGCGGACGAGGCCGCCGTCCACAGCGCCACCTCCGCCGCCCTTCCCGCCGGGCGCGAGATCGCGATTGGAAGCCTCTAGCGCGACCACCAACGGCACGCTGGTTCGCACCCCCACGCCCCGCGGCTGCCAGAAAGTCTCCAACAACGTCGGCCCCGGCTCATCGGCAAGCGCCAGCACGGCCAGATCCGCCAACCGCAGGGAGAGCTCCACGTCCACTGGCTTGCCCTGAGCGTCGGTCGCCAGGATCTCGTAGTGGACTTTCTCCCGCGGGCGATACGTCTCCCCTGCCTCCATGTCCCGGTCGGGGATGAGGCGGATTTGCAGCGCCTTATCCGCCACCGAAACCGGCAGCTCCACCATGCCCAATTTGAAGCTCGCCATCCCCTGCGAAGCGCTCTCCGCTCCCTGCATGAGGAGCACGGAGACGAAAACATTGGGCGCGTAATCGGCGCGGATGGGGACGCGCAGCACTTCCGAGGTGCTCGTCAGGGTGCGCACCTCGGCTGTGATGATGTGCCCCCGCTCAATGGTGATCAGCGCCCGCACGGTGCCGCTGTAGGGCGAGGCAATGAGGATTTCGGCGGTGTCGCCTGCCGTATAGCTGTCGCGGTCGGCGATGAGATCAAAGCGGTTGTTGTTCTCCTGACGCCAGAAGGCACCCGTCCCTCCCCAGACCCAGACGAAGGCCGCGCTGCGGATAACGTGCTCGCGCGCATCCCGTCCCACGGCGCGCACGCGATAACTACCCGCGCGCGGCGGGATGAACGTTACCGCGCCCTGCCCGGCAGCGTCAGTCGTCACCGTCGTCGTGTAGACCGGCACCTCCTCCACGTTCCAGGTCCAGTAGAAAGCGCCGCTATCGGATTTCTCCCGCACGCTGTACCAGCGTTGCTCCAGGACTGTCACCTCCAGAGGCACATTCCCGACCGGCCGGCTGTCCCAATCCACGGTAAGGACGTCCACCGCTTTGGGCGCCTTCGCCCTGGCGAGATAGCCGCGCGGCGCGAGGCCGATGTAGAAATCGCCCTTATGCGCGATGACGGCGGTACGATTGCTCACTGCCTGCCCGCTGATGTCGGTGACAGTGAGCTCGAGCGTGAGCCGGCGGCTGCCCGTGTCGAGCGCGAGATCCACCGGCACGGTGAAGGTCACCTGTCCCGTCGCGTCGGTCATCCCCGCTCCCGAAGCCACAAACGCGCCGTAGCTCTCCGCCTCCTCACGGGTCCAATCGTAATCGGCCCAGCTGTAGAAGGGGCAGCTCGTCCCCGCCGGGCAGCGATACTCGAAGTCATACGGGCTGCTCAGCAAGTTCCAGGTGACTTCAGCGTTGGTCACCGGCCCGCCGAAGTAGTAGGTCGCCTGTCCCCGCAGCTGGATGACGTCGCCATCCACATAGGCAGGCCGATCTGTCGTCACCTCGACCTGATATTCCGGCTTGCGATATTCCGCCACCTGGAAGGTCGTCCCAAAGGAAAGGTCGGTGTCGGGACGGCTGGCGTGGAGGTAGTAGACGCCCAAGGCCGCTTCCGAGCTGAGCGCGAGCTCGTCGTTGAAAGTGCCCATGTCGGTCAAGGGCAACGTGTTGGAATAGAGCTGTCGCCCCTGGGGATCCTCAATCCGCACCTGCAGGCTCTCGATCCCCACCGGCAGGCTGTAGCGAGCGTCATCGTCGGCGCGGAGAATGCCCTTGAAGTAGACCGTTTGCCCGGGGCGATAGAGGGGGCGTTCCGTGTAGAGGTAGCCCCGATAATGACTCAAGTCGTAGCCGTAGTCCAGCCCAAACTGCCACGGCTCGATCCCCTGCGTCCAGCTGTTGTACGTCACGGAAAAGTCGGGGTCGCCGGGGCTGCCGGAGAAAACGAAGAGGTCCTCCCACAGGTTCTCGCGTCGGAGGTCTTGCGACAGCCACAGCCCATCGGCGTCAGTCTCGCCGCCGGCAGTCCAGCCGCTGCTGGCAGAATTGAGGCGCAGCTTCAGCCCCGAACGCGGCAACCCGGTCGCCAGATCGGTCGCCCAGACGAGCGTCTCCGTTTCGGATTCCTTGAGGGTGAGGTTGAGGCCGGATTTGACGAAGAGCAGGCGTTCCGGCGCCTGGTCGGGCGAGGCGGCGAGCACTTCCGGCGCCGTGAGGCGCAGGTAGTAGATACCGGGCGGGAGGGGCGTCGCGGCGTTGGAACGCAAAGGGATCGGGATGAGGGCGTCGGTGTTGCGGGACTGGTCCACCGGCACGGTCCATTGCTGCACGAGTTGCGCCGGGGTCGGATCGAATTTGTCCCAGGCGTCCCACCCGCCATAGGCGCTCAGGTTCATGAAAGTGTCCTCGTCCAGCGCGTAGAGTTCCACCTCCAGCCGCGAGACGTTGCGCGCTCCGGCATAGACCACCGTCTCCGTGTAAGCGCCGTAGACCTGCAACCGCTCCGCCTGACGCAGCTGGACATAGGGCTCCAGGTCGCCGGTCGTGAAACGCACGTCCACGGCGCGACCCAGGGGAGTCCCGTAGCGATCCGGCGCGCGCGCGTCGAGCTGCACGCGGTACGCCGTCTGCGGCCGCATCTCAAAGGAAAGTCGGAGCTGGGTGTCGGAAGACGTCCAATCCGTGTAGACTTCCGTGACGGCGGGGGTGATGCGCACATAGCGCATGAAGCCTTCCCGCAACATCGGGCTCGCGAAGGTGATTTCCACCTCACCCTGCGGGTTGACATTGACTGCCCCGTTGCGCGGCGTGATGTTCTCCACACCCGGCGGCGGCGCGACGCGAAAAGTGGAAATCGTGTCGCTGATCGTCACCCGCGGTCCCGACGCCGCCGCGACACCCGCCCGCAGCCGGGCGATGACGGCCGCGCCGCGCGGCAACGGCGTCGTCGGCGTGAAGATGAGGGTCTCCGTCATCGCGGGGGTTGCGCCGCCTGACCAGCCGATCGTCCCAGAGAGGCTCTGCCCGGCGGTCTCCAGCGTCAAGCGTTCCACCGCCGTCGCGTGCTGCACCGGCTGATTGAAGATCACGCGCACAGGCTGCGCCGGCCCCGCAAACGGCTCGCCGTCGGCCGGCTCCAGCGCCACGACCGCAGGGTCGAACGTGCTGAAGCGCCACTCGAAATCCCTTTCCAACGACGCGCCGAGGGTGTCGGTCAGGCTCTGCGTGATCCGCGCGCGGTACTCTGTCGCCGGCAGAAAACCGGTTGCCGGATAGAAGATGTAAGTCGAGGTGTTGAGCCATTCCCCCTTGCCGGCGACGGCGGGGGTGAAGCTGAGCGGCTGAGGAAGGGCCGCCTGCTCACTGAGCGCCGAAAGCGGCACCACTGGCCGGCTAAAGATGACGACCACTCGCGCGGGTGGCTCCAGGCCCGTGGCGTCGGGCGCGGGCTGCACGTCGAGGACTTCGAGGTAGCCCTCGACGCTGAAATCGAACGTGACCGGCTCGACCAGCGGCAGTCCTTCGACGTTACGGGCGGTTTCGCCGATGCGCACGCGGTACGCAGCGCCGCGCGGCAGCGGGGACGCCGCCTCAAACGCCAGGGTACGCGCATCACGCCAGCGGAAGACACCGGCCACAGTAGGCGAGATGACGAACGCCGCCTCGACGCTCGCGCGGTCCATCGGCTGATCGAAAATCAGCTCCAGCGGCGCGGTGCGAGGCTGCGCCGCGCCCGGCTCAGGGATGCGATACAGCAGGCGCGGCGCGGGATTGGGCAGGGGGGTCGGGGTCGGGGTCGGCGGGGTAGGAGTGGCCGACGGGAGCGTGGGGCCAGGCCGCGGCGTCGCGGTAGCAGGGGGTAACGTCGCGGTCGGCGTCTCAAGATCGCGCCGCTCGAAAGCCGCGCTAAAATCGCAGGCGCCCGTGACCAGCGCCAGCAACACCACAACAAGCATCCAACGCCGCAAAGGACCTCTGGTCATAGTTCCCTCCTCGGAAAATGGCCCCGAATGAACACGAATTTCACGAATCAGATGAGAAATTCCTGGCCCCCGGGGCTGCTACGCTCTCAAACACCGCGCTTCAGCGCGGTTGGCTCCTGTCAGGCTGGGGATTCCACGAGAACTATAGGACGCTGATTTTCGCAGATTCTTCTTCCATCAGCGTTCATTTGCGTCCACACCCTCACCTCTGCGTCCACACCCTCATTGGCTCCGCGCGCCGCAACGCCGTGTAAGCCGCGCCAACACCATCGAAGACTGCCTGTGGTAACAGGCCCGCGACTCCGACCAACGCCGCGTAGCCCATGCCGGGCACGGAGACCGCCGCGTCGGCGGCGAGATCGCGCAGGGAATGCGCCACGACTTTCTCCGGCGAGAGCCACGCGAACCCCGGCGCCTGCCGGATCGCCATGTCCGCCGCGTCGTGGAACTCGGTGCGGGTGAAGCCGGGGCACAGCGCCTGGACCCGCACACCCGTCCCCTGCAGCTCCGTGTGCAGACTGCGGGTGAAACCGACCAGCGCGCTCTTGGTCGCCACATACGTCGCACTGCCGGGAAGGGGATAGAAGGCCATCACCGAGGCGACGTTGACCACGGCGCCGCGCCCGCGCTCCAGCATCCGCGGCAGCGCGGCGCGGGTCAACCGCAAAGTCGCGTCCACGTGCACGTGAGCCATCGCCAGCTGCCCTTCGATGTCACTGCCGGCGAAATCCCCGCTGCGGCCAAAGCCGGCGTTGTTGATGAGGAAGTCCAGCGCCGGCAGGCCCGCGAGCCGCGCCGCAACCCGCGCCACCTCCTCGGGGAGGCTCAAATCCGCGGGGAGCACCTCAACCATGACGCCATGCTCCGCGCGCAGCGCCTCTGCCAGCGACTCCAGACGCTCACGCCGGCGCGCTACCAGGATCAAATCATAACCCGCGCGGGCCAGTTGTCGCGCATACTCCGCGCCGATCCCCGAAGAAGCGCCGGTGATGAGTGCCACGCCGGCGCGATCCCGCGCCTTGAAGAGCGGCGGAAGCCGTCGGCGCGCCCACCAACGCCGCAGAAAATGCAGCCCGGTCACCACGCCGAGGCCCAAACCCACTCTCCACCAGGCAGTTTGCCCACGATTGTCGTTGTCGTCCTTCACGTCCACGCGCATCTCCTCCATCGAAAATGGCCCCGAATGAACACGAATTTCACGAATCAGATGAGAAATTCCTGGCCCCCCGGGCTGCTACGTCCTCAAACAACGCGCTTCAGCGCGGTTGGCTCGTGTCAGGCTGGGGTTTCCATCCCCAGCCGCAGCGGTGAGCCGTCGCAGCCTCTGCTCACGGGCTATGGCTCACAGGGTAACTGTTCACCACTGACTGAAAAACGGAAGATTCCCTGGCGACTGTTGAAGATTGAGAGTCAACTTTTGCCCCCTATCCCCTGGCCCCTTCCCCCCGCGCTCGCGGGGGGAAGGGGAACTTTTTTTTGTGGGTTTTTGCAGACGGGCGGCGCCCGCCTGCAAAAACCCCTTATTTCTTCTCCCCCTCCCCAACGGCGCAAGCGCCGTTGGGGAGGGGGCCGGGGGAGGGGCAAAAGCTACAGCTCACAAAGGTTCATCCATCGCCGTCGAGCTACCTGACGCCAGGCTGAACAATGACCGCACATTTTCATTCTTGGATGATGTGCACCAGCACCTGGCGTCTCCCTCGAAAATGGCCCCGAATGAACACGAATTTCACGAATCAGATGAGAAATTCCTGGCCCCCGGGGCTGCTACGTCCTCAAACACCGCGCTGAAGCGCGGGTGGCTCGTGTCGAACCGGTGAGCCGTCGCCGTCGCTGCTCACGACTCACATTTTCATTCTTGGATGATGTGCACCAGCACCTGGCGTCTCCCTCGAAAATGGCCCCGAATGAACACGAATTTCACGAATCAGATGAGAAATTCCTGGCCCCCGGGGCTGCTACGTCCTCCAACACCGCGCTTCAGCGCGGTTGGCTCGTGTCGAACCGGTGAGCCGTCGCCGTCGTTGCTCACGCCTCACATTTTCATTCTTGAATGATGTGCGCCAGCACCTGGCGTCTCCATTGAAAATAGAGAGCCGTGAATTGAGAGCCATCGCAATATTTGCTTACTATTGCCATTCACAACTCACATTATTTTTCTTTCCAGGTGTCCACCCCAGCCCATGGCGTCTCCTTCATGTTAACAGGCGACTTTCATTGTAAGTGAGAAAACAGAAAATGGAAAGCGCATGTCACCGCCTCCGGCGCTTGCCTGAAGGAAGGGGGATGCTATAATACGAGTCGCGCCCCTGTAGTTCAAGCGGATAGAACAAGGGTTTCCTAAACCCTGTGTTCCAGGTTCGAGTCCTGGCAGGGGTACTGACGTCCAGGCTAAACTTATCCCTGGCAGCTACCTGAATAAGGAGGCCTCTACTCCAGAGATTCCAGCTCGTAGCGAGCCACAGCACCGTTCCCTAAACGCCTTGAAAAACGCAAGGCCTTTGCGGCAAAATCATGCATGATCCACACAGGGCTTTTCAGAAAAAGGCAGGTGAAATGATGGAGACCAACGGAATCAAAAGCGTGGCGGTGTTGACCAGTGGCGGGGATGCGCAAGGCATGAATGCCGCCGTGCGGGCCATCGTGCGCACCGCGCTGTACCGGGGCCTGGATGCCTACGCGATCTACGAGGGCTATCAGGGCCTGGTCGAAGGCGGGACTTTCATCCGCAAAATGGATTGGGACGCAGTGGGGGGAATTCAACATCGCGGCGGGACCATCATCGGCTCGGCGCGTTCCGCTGAGTTCCGCACCCGCGAGGGACGGCTCAAGGCCGCGTACAATCTGGCGACCCACAATATCAACGCCCTGGTCGTGATCGGCGGCGACGGCAGCCTGACTGGCGCCAACATCTTCCGCCAGGAATGGCCCTCCTTGCTCGCCGAGCTGGTCGAACAACAGCGCCTCCCTCCAGAGACGGCGCAAGCCTGCTCACACCTGGCGATCGTCGGCCTGGTGGGCTCGATAGACAACGACATGGCGGGCACCGATATGACCATCGGCGCCGATTCTGCGCTGCACCGCATCACCGAAGCCGTGGACGCCATCAGCAGCACCGCTTCCAGCCACCAGCGCGCCTTCGTCATCGAGGTCATGGGACGCAACTGCGGCTATCTGGCCATGATGAGCGCCATTGCCACCGGCGCCGATTGGTTCCTGATCCCGGAGTATCCTCCAGATGTGGAGGATTGGGGAGCGCAGCTCGTGGAAGTCCTCAAGGCGGGCCGACGCGCCGGGAACCGCGAAAGCCTGGTCATCCTCGCGGAAGGCGCCCGGGACCGCGCCGGGAATCCCATCACCTCCCAGCAGATCAAGACGGTCATCGAAGAGGGATTGGGAGAGGAAACGCGCATCACCATCCTGGGACACGTGCAACGCGGGGGAGCGCCCAGCGCCTTCGACCGTTATTTCCCCACCCTGCTGGGCTACACGGCCATCGAAGAGCTGCTCAGCGCGCCGCCCGACCGCGAGCCGCAAATCCTGGGCATCCGCGAAAACCGGGTCACCCCGGCGCCGTTGATGGCATGCGTGGAAAAGACCCAGGCGGTCGCCGCGGCCATCGCGGCTCATGACTACGAACACGCCATGGAGTTGCGCGGCGGCAGCTTTCGGGAGTCGTACCACACCGCCCTCACCCTGATGCGCGCCACGCCCCACGAGCCTGAGCCCGGCCAGAGGCGACTGCGGCTTGCCGTGCTCAACTGCGGCGCGCCGGCGGCCGGCATGAACACCGCCGTTCGCGCCGCGGTCAGATTGGGGACCGATAAGGGGCACATCATGCTGGGGGTCAGAAATGGCTTTCCGGGCCTGGCCAACGGCCAGGTCCAGGAGATGGGGTGGATGAGCGTCGCCGGGTGGGCCACGCGCGGCGGCTCCGAACTGGGCACCGACCGCGATCTCCCCACCAAGGCCGATCTGTACCGCATCGCACGCACGATCGAGGAGCACAAAATTGAGGGGCTGTTGATGATCGGCGGGTGGGCCGGCTACGAGGGCGCCTACCAGATGGTGCAAGAGCGCCCCAATTACCCCGTCTTCAACATCCCCATGATCTGCCTGCCGGCCGCCATTGACAACAACCTGCCCGGCTCCGACCTGAGTGTGGGCGCCGATACGGCCTTGAACAACATCGTCGAGGCCGTGGACAAGATCAAGCAATACGCTGTGGCTTCCGAGCGCTGCTACGTGGTGGAAGTGATGGGCCGCTACTGCGGGTATCTGGCGCTGATGAGCGGGTTGGCGACCGGCGCCGAGCGGGTCTACATTCACGAGGAGGGAATCACCCTGGCGGATTTGCTGACCGACCTGGAAATGCTCAAGGAAGGTTTCCGACGGGGCAAGCGGCTAGGGCTGGTCATTCGCAACGAAAACGCCAATCCCTCCTACACCACCGATGTGATCTGCGCTCTCTTCGGTGAAGAAGGCCGCGATGTGTTCGACGTGCGCCAGAACATCCTGGGACATCTCCAGCAGGGCGGCGATCCCACGCCCTTTGATCGCATCCAGGCCACCCGGCTGGCCGCGCGCTGCCTCGAATTCCTGATTCAGGAGGCCGAGAAATCCGAGCCGGCCGGGGTCTTCATCGGCCTGCAGGGGGGCAAGGTAACCTTCACGGAGCTGCAAGATTTGCCCCGCCTGGCGGATGCGACGCTCCAGCGTCCCAAGACGCAGAAGTGGCTGGATCTCCGCCCCATCGCCAAGATCATGTCCCTGCCGGGACTGTAGCTTTTCAGCCCGTGCCAACAGCCTGGCCCTGCGACCGTGACGGTGCGCAGGGCCAGGGCTTTTCAGGCAGACCTCTCAACGCGGCTGTCTCAAGCGAGCTCCTCAACCTGCTCAAACTGGCTGTTGTAGAGCTCCGCGTAGAAGCCGTTCCGCGCCAGCAGCTTCCCGTGCCGTCCCTGCTCCACGATGTCGCCGTCTTTCATCACCAAAATCCAATCCGCGTCCCGAATGGTGGAGAGGCGATGGGCGATGATGAAGCTGGTGCGGCCTTGCATGATCTCGGCAGTGGCAGCCTGGATCAACACCTCGGTGTGCGTGTCCACCGAACTGGTCGCCTCATCCAAAATGAGGATTTGGGGATCCGCGAGCAGCGCGCGCGCAATCGTCAACAGCTGCATCTGCCCCTGCGACAGGTTGGTCGTCTCCTCGTTAAGCACGGTCTGATAGCCCTGCGGCAGCGTGCGGATGAAGTGATCCGCATGAGCCGCCTTCGCTGCGGCGATGACCTCCTCGTCGGTGGCCGTCGCGCGGCCGTAACGGATGTTCTCCATGATCGTGCCGTTAAAAAGCCACGTATCCTGCAGCACCATGCCGAACATGCAGCGCAGGTCGCCGCGCCGGAAATCTTTGACGTTGTGGCCGTCCACCAGAATCGCGCCGGCGTTGACGTCGTAAAAGCGCATCAGCAGTTTGACCATGGTGGTCTTGCCGGCGCCGGTCGGCCCGACGATGGCAATCCGCTGCCCCGGTTCGGCGTAGAAGGTGAAGTCGTGGATGATGATCTTATCGGGTGTGTACCCAAAACGGACGTTGCGGAAGTCCACACGGCCTTCCACTTCGGCCAGCTGCACCGGCGTCTCTGTGTCCGGCTCCTCCTCCGGCTCGTCCAGGAACTCGAAGACGCGCTCTGCGGCAGCGGCGGTCTGCTGCAAGACATTGGAGATGTTGGCGAGCTGCGTGAGGGGCTGCGTGAAGGAGCGCACGTACTGGATGAAGGCCTGGATATCGCCGACGGTAATCATCTGGTGAATCGCCAGGTAACCGCCGAGCAACGTCACCGCGACGTACCCCAGGTTGCCGACGAAGTTCATCGCGGGGAACATCAAGCCCGAAAGGAATTGCGACCTCCAGGCCGAAGAGTAAAGGGTTTGATTGAGGTCGCCGAAGGTGGCGATGCTCCGCTCCTCGCCATTGAAGGCCTTCACCACCACGTGCCCGCCGTACATTTCTTCGATGTGCCCGTTGAGGTGTCCCAGATAATCCTGCTGCTGTCGGAAGTATTTCTGCGAACGGCTGATCACCGCGCGCATGATGACCAGGGAGAGGGGCACCATCAACAGCGCCACCAACGTCATCTGCCAGCTGATGGAAAGCATCATCACCAGCACGCCGATAAGGGTCACCGTGGAGGTGACCAGATGGGTGAGGCTCTGGTTGAGGGTCTGACTGACGGTGTCCACGTCGTTGGTGACGCGGGAGAGGATCTCGCCGTGATTGGTGCCGTCAAAAGCGCGCAACGGCATGCGGTTGATTTTGGCGGCGATGTTGCGGCGGAAGCTATAGGTGACGTCCATGGACACCTTCGCCATGATCCAGCCCTGAATGTAGCTGCACAGCGCCGAGGTGAGATACAACCCCAGGGTGATCAGCAAAATGTTGCCGATATAGGCGAAGTCAATCCCCTCGCCGGAGCCAGTGATCTCCGCCATGACGCCCTCGAATAACCTGGTGGTCGCGCGTCCCAGGATCTTCGGCCCGACAATGGAGAAAATGGTCGAGGCGACGGCAAAAGTCAGCACCAGGATAATCGAGGCGCGGTAGGGAGCCAGGTAGTGCAGCAGTTTGATCATCGTGCCGCGGAAATCGCGCGCACGTTCGCCCCCGCCCATGCGCCGACCTCCCCCCATCCCTCTCATTCCGCCGCCTGGGCGAGGGGCAGTCGTCGTCGGTCTTTGCTCTGTACTCATGCCAATCCCTCCTCACCAAGCTGTGAGAGCGCAATGTCACGATAGACCTCACAGGATTCCAACAACTCCTGGTGGGTGCCTTTGCCCACCACACAACCCTCATCGAGGACGATAATCTGCTCGGCGTGCTTGATCGTCGCCACCCGCTGGGAGACGATAAAGAGGGTGCTATCGGTCAGGGTCTCCCGAAGCGCGCGCCGCAGAGCAGCGTCCGTCTTGTAATCCAACGCCGAGAAACTGTCGTCAAAGATGTAGATCGGCGCCCGCTTGACCAGGGCGCGGGCAATCGCCAGCCGCTGTTTCTGTCCGCCGGAAACGTTCATTCCGCCCTGAGCGATCTCGGCCTCCAGGCCCTCCGGCCGCGAGAAAATGAACTCACTGGCTTGGGCAATTTCTGCCGCCGCCAGGATCTCCTCCTCCGAGGCTTCTTCCCTGGCATACCGCAGATTGCTGGCGATGGTACCGGAAAACAGGAGCCCTTTCTGCGGGACATAACCGATCTTCTCACGCAGGTCGTATTGCGTTACGTCCCGAATGTCCACGCCGTCAATCAAAATCGCGCCGCCGCTCACGTCGTGAAAGCGCGGGATCAAATTGACGATGGTGGATTTCCCGGAGCCGGTAGAACCGATGAAGGCCGTCGTCTCACCGGGATGGGCGACAAAGCTGATGTTATGCAACACGTCCTTCTCCGCGCCGGGGTAACGGAAGCAGACGTCGCGGAATTCCACCACCGCCTCGAACGGTTCGGGGAACGAAACGGGATGTTCCGGATCCCGCAACACCGGCTCGGTCTCCAACACCTCGGTGATGCGGCCAGCAGAGACCGAAGCGCGCGGGAGGATGATGAACATCATCGAGAACATGAGGAACGCGAAGACGATCTGCATGGTATACTGCATGAACGCCATCATGTCGCCCACCTGCATCCGCGCCTCCGCTACCTGATGTGCGCCGATCCAGATAATGAGGAGGGTCATCCCGTTCATGACCAACATCATCACCGGCATCATCGTCGCCATGAGGCGGCTGATGAACAGCATCGTGCCGGTCAAGTCGCGGTTCGCTTTGTCGAAACGCTCGGCTTCGAAGTCCTGCATGTTGAAGGCGCGAATGACCATCATGCCGGACAGCGTCTCCCGCATCACCAGATTGAGGCGGTCAATCAGGTTCTGGATGACCTTGAAGCGGGGCAGGGCAATGGAGAACACGGTGAGCACCAGGCCCAACAGCACGGTCACTGCCAGGGCAATGATCCACCACATTGAGGTGCTCTTCTCCAGCGCGCGGATGACGCCCCCGACGCCGATGATAGGCGCGTAGAACACCATCCGCATCAGCATGATGACCACCATCTGCACCTGCGTGATGTCATTGGTGGAGCGCGTGATCAACGAGGCGGTGGAGAACTCGCTAAATTCTGCGCGGGAAAACCGCATCACTTTCTCGAAGACGTCCTGGCGCAGATTCCGCCCCAGGCCGGCGGCGACGCGCGCCGACAGGTACCCCACGCCGATGTTACAGGAGATCGAGAGCAGCGTGAACAGCAGCATCAAGCCGCCGGTGCGCAGGATATAGCCCATCTGCAGGCCGCCGGTATCCAGGCCCAGTGCGGCGTATTCCGCTTTGACTGCCTGGATCGCCATCTGCGTGAGCATGTTTTCATCGAGGGCGGCGAAACGTTCGTTTATAGTCGCGAGCAGTTGCATCCGTTGTGCTGCGGGGAGATTGGCCAGCACGGTGAACAGGTCCATGCCTGGCGGCAATTGGGAGAGATCAAAGCCCATCTGGCTGCCGAGGGCCGCTGCGCGGGAGGGATCCGCCAGCAGCTGCTCCATCCCCGCCAGCGCGACGAAGGCCCGCGCGAGGATGGGGTTGAGCTGCGCCAGGGTATCCGCATCCACAGACCCGCGCACATAAATGGCCTCGTTCACCAGCGCCGGGTAGCGTGTCACATAAGTCGCATAATCGGGGGAGGCAGTGTCCACCTTCGTGTAATGCGCCTGTACCAGCGCCTGATCCCCGGCGGACATGAAGAGGAACAGCCGCTCTAAAGTCACCTGACGCAGGGCTTCGGGGACCGCATTTTCCACCCCGCCCTGCTGAATGCCCACATTGACGATGCGCGACATGTAATCCGGCAGCGCCAGGTCGGCGTTCGCCTGCGCGAAAAGCAGCAACATCGTCAGCAAAATCGCCGCGATAAAGGGTTTCAGATATTTGGCCAGATGGGTCACTGTTGTTTAACTCCTTCGCAAATGGCCCCGAATGAACACGAATTTCACGAATAAGATTAGAAATTCCTTGCCCCCGGGGCTGCTACGTCCCCAAACAGTGCGCTTCAACGCGGTTGGCCCGTGTCAGGCTGGAGATTCCATCCCCAGCCGACCCGTGAACCGCCGCAGCCTCTGCTCACGACTCACATTTTCATCCCTGGATGGTGGGCAGCACAGGCGCCTTCCTGAACATGATGCTGCCCGCCATCCCCCTCGCGTCACGGACGGCGTGTCGCAAAGTTCCCTTGTTCGCCAGAATTTCCTTGTAAGGAAGTGCAAGCCATAAACGATAAACCATTTTCCCGAAAATGCAAACGAGGGAAATCATCACCGCCAAGACGCCCAAAAGCACCTGATGCCTGCGGAGACGATAAGAACGTTACCGACCCGGAGGTCTACAGCAACGATGGCGAGCTCTCTTACCGGATTTGTGATCTCAAATTTCTAGTGTACACTTAATCTGTTGGCAGTTGGCAGATCAAAGATTAAAATGGCGTTGAGGGCCAGTTCAGCCATGCAACAGGCTT
>Ga0208940_1002050_pt1 | contig 19539 bp, 8 predicted proteins | sample AD_JPNNA6_MetaG_FD_184445 | JGI IMG/M metagenome (GOLD analysis project Ga0208940, IMG submission 184445) | Active sludge microbial communities of municipal wastewater-treating anaerobic digesters from Japan - AD_JPNNA6_MetaG (SPAdes) (version 2) | ecosystem: Engineered > Bioreactor > Anaerobic >... | reverse complement strand
ATCAAAAGAAAATATTTCTAATATTCTTCAAAGGATATTTAAAATATGCGCAGGCGAAATCTAAATTTATCTCCACTTGGAAGGGAGTATGTGTCAATTTTTCTCCGCCCCAAAAAACCGACGAGCTGCCGTTTTTTTTCATAAAATATTCCATTCATAAAATATTGACTTTTCAACAATTAAAAGTTATTTTAGTCCGAAGGTTGAAGTAGTCGTTGCGGAAATAATTTTTAGCGATTAGGCTAAAGGAGCGAAAGAGATGGTCAGGATAAAACCTTTCAGGGCGGCGCATCCGCCGAAAGAGCTTTATGAAAAGGTTGCGGCGCCTCCATACGACGTTTTGTCTTATTCGGATTGCGAGAATTTGGCTCGGGATAACAAATATTCATTAATACATATAACAAGATCGGAAGTCGACCTTCCTAAAGACGTAGATTGCCATTCGGAGATTGTCTATAAAAAAGCTAAAGAGAATCTGGAGACATTTTTTAACGATAGATACCTTGTTCAGGAGGACGAGGAGATATTTTACGTATATCGTCAAGTTATGAACGGGAGGTCTCAGACCGGTTTTATCGGTTGCGTTAACGTTTACGATTATATAAACGGTATTATAAAAAAGCACGAAAATACAAGAAAGGATAAGGAAGAGGATAGAATTCGGCATATAGAAGAGACCAAATGCCAATCTGAGCCGGTTTTTTTGTCGTATAAGAGTTTTCTGCCCTTGAACGATATTATAGAAAACGTTACCGCTAGCTCTCCTTATATAGATTTTATTTCGGCGGACAAAGTTCGTAATATTTTGTGGGAGATCAGAGAGCCGTCGGTTATTCAAAGCGTCGTCGACAATTTTAAGAAGCTGGATTGCCTCTATATAGCCGACGGTCATCATAGATCGGCCGCGGCGGTTAATTATGCGTTGAGAATGGATGAAGAGACAAAGAATAGCGGCGGAAAAGAGGATAGGGAATACCACTATTTTATGGCCGTCGTATTTCCCGATAAGGATTTAAGGATTATGGCTTACAATAGAGCCGTTAAAGACCTAAATAATTTATCGGAAGAAGAATTTATTGTTAAGATTTCTGAAAGATTTACGATCAGCGAGGTCTCTTCTAACGATAAAGACGGCGGATACGCGCCCGGAAGTAAAAAAGAGTTTGGGATGTATATGTCGGGAAGATGGTTTTCGCTTACAATTAAGCCGCAGTACTATATAGACGACCCTGTTTTATCTTTGAGCGCGTCGATTTTACAGAATAATATATTAGAGCCGTTTTTGGGTATTAAAGACCCCAGGACCGATAAAAGAATTGATTTTATCGGCGGGATAAAAGGGACGGCTTATTTGAAGAGTTGCGTCGATAAAAAAGAATACTCGGTAGTATTTAGTATGTTTCCGACTACTATGGAAGAACTTTTTAAAGTATCCGACGCCGGCAAATTGATGCCCCCAAAATCGACTTGGTTTGAACCGAAGTTATTATCGGGTATAACGCTTCATAAGTTGGATTAATGCATGGAACTTCTAACTAAAGAAAAAATTAGGGACGTAAAGTTACATTACAAAATATTGTTTTATACTTCCATTGGGATATTATGGTCGGTATCTAACGTCGGCTATTCTTTTGGTTTTTTGACATGGTTTGCCCTTATTCCTTTTATGCTGGCAATGAAGTATGAGTCAAGAAAAAAGGCGCTAATTTACTCATTGTTATTCGGGAGCGTCGCCTATTTTGTTCACTTATGGTGGATGGTTAACCCCTTCGTTTCGTATTTCTCGGCCGGCGGTTCTTCGTTTATACTTACGATTGTAGGCTTTTTAATAGGATTGATTGTAACGATTTTTATATCGATTTATCACGGTTTTGTCTATTTTTTAGCCGTTTTTATTACAAAATATCTTGCAAGAAAGAAAGGTTATATATTTTACTTGGTTTTTCCGCTTGTTATGACTTCTTTGGATTATTTTTATCCGAAGTTATGGTTTGATAATATCGGTTATTCGCAGTATATATTTTTAAGTTTTTCGCAAATAGCGGATATTTTTGGAGTTCCTTTTATTACGCTTATCGTTTTATATTGTAATTCAAGCGTTATAATGCTTGTCGAATCGATATTTTATAAAAAGGACGTTAAGTTTCCCTCGATTTTATTTGGAACTGTCATAATACTCGTAGTATTAGGCAGTATATACGGATGGTTTAGAAACGAATATATTTCTGAAATAATTAAAAAGGCTCCAAAGACAAAAATTTCCATTATACAAGGAAATTTTTCCGGGAACGACAAGAGAGGTAAGACAAATCTTGATTATATGATAAACGTATATAACAATCTTACTCTCTCCGAACTACAAGAAAGCCCAGATTTGGTTATTTGGCCCGAGTCGGCGGTTCCCGCGTTTTTCGACGGAAATGTTTCCAGATTTAATAATATTAAACGTTTTCCGGACGTTCCGCTGTTATTTGGATGTCATATAGGAGAATATGATATTATAAGCAATGAAGAAAATGTCTATAATTCGCTTGTTTTGTTAAACGGACAAGGGATTAAACTGGATACTTACTATAAAATGAGACTCGTCCCCTTTATAGAAGAGATTCCATTCCCGTTTTTAAATTTTTTTATGAAACTTTACGGATTAAGTTCGTTTAGCCGCGGCGAAGAGCATAAAATTTTAAAGATTAAAAACATGAAAATCTCTCCTAATATTTGCTACGAAGACGTTATTCCCGAATTTATTATGAAATCGCTCGATCTTAAGGGAGAGAGAGCAAATCTGATCGTAAACGCCACAAACGACTCTTGGTTTGGAAAGTCTCTTGAACCAAAGATGCATCTACATATTTCCGGTTTTAGATCCATAGAGAACCGAAAAACATTAGTAAGGGCTACTTGCACCGGTCATTCGGCGGTATTTTATCCGACCGGCGAATTGGTTTACGAATCGGAAGTTTTTAAAAAAGACTCTAAGACTATAAGCGTTCCGCTTATGGATATTAATACGATTTACAATTCAGGCGGCTGGTTATTTATCTATATTCTTGCTCTTTTTGTTTTGTTGATCTTTGTATATTCGTTTGTAAAGAGAACTAGATTCAAATTAATCAGAAAAAGATTGTTGAAAGCCGCTCATCATAGAAGAAACCTTTATAAAATGTGGATGGAATAAAAAAAACAATATTACGGCTTAATACCTCTAACCACCGCGACGTAACAATTGTCGTACTCTTTTTGTAAAACGTTCATATCCGGGATGGTCTCGACATTAATAAAGCCGATTTCTTTGAGAGCTCTAACCCAATCGCTCCAATCCATAAATCCGTGCCTCGGTCTGATCTTTTCGTCAAGTTTTACGTTCCAATAGTCGTCCAAAGTATTGAGAACAAACTCTTGCTGTATCATAAGGTTTCCGATAGGACGAACGGTTTCGGATATAATAAACGAACCGCCGTTTTTAAGCGTTTTAAATAGTTCGTTTAAAGAAAATCTCATATCAAACGAAACGTGCGCGGCGTTTACCCCCCAAATTACGTCGTATGAATTTTCAGCATAGCCCTGTTCCGATAAATTTTTATTAAAGTCAAGTTTCTTAAACGTAAATGCCGATAAGTCTTCCGTTGTTAACGTAGATAGAGCTTTTTTTGTCGAGCGAAGCATCTTGTTGGCTACGTCTGTAAAACAGTAATTAAAACTGTTTAAAGGAGCGTTTTCTTTTAATCTTTGAATTACAAATTGCTTAGTGCCGCCGCCAAGTCCGCCGCCGATTTCAAGAATTTGAGGATTTTCTCGCGTAGAGATATCCCAATTTACTATCTTAGCTCCGGCAATATTGTGAACGTTGTAAAACAGATTGTTGCCGTAATATTCGTTGGTTATATCAATGTTTTCAGGCGAGAAAATAATATCAACTCCGGTTTTTTTTCCGGATAAGTAATCCGGATAGTTATTCGCCATAAGTTCGAGCATATTAAACGCCGCCATACTCTCGGGAGACGCTTTTTCCGCCATACTTTTGATCGCGTCTAAATCGTAACCCATTGTCTTATTCGATAAAGTATAAAACTCTACGTTATTATCTAATCTCATCGAGACAAAACCGTCAAGCTTTAGTCTGTCCAACAACCACTTTAAAGATGCGTAAACGTTTGCAGGATAATTTTTTTTTTGAATTATATTATTTACCGTAGTTCCGCTTTTTAGCAAAGGAGTAATCTCGGCGTTATCTAAAATATTTGATATCAATTTTAATAAAAAGTAATCTGTTAACTTCCATATATCTCTGATTGTTTTGTTTATCAATTCTTCTAAATACCACTTTTCGAACATATCAATCCTTTCTATTCCTATGCGCGTATTAATACGAGATTATAACAAAGAAACTGTTTTGTCTATATAAATTTTAAAAAATCTGTATTTCTTCGGTTTTTTGGGGGGCGCGGGATGAAAATAAAAAAGCCCATATGTGTCAATATTTTTTTTGACACATATGGGACATTTGTTCTTAGCGGCGCAAGCCCCGATAATGTCCGGGTATTAAGAATGTTTTAGTATTTTAGTATATTCAAAACGGGAATTTCCGCTTTTATCGGGGAGCGTAGCGCCGCATATGTGTAATTTCCCCAAAAAACCGACGGATTATCTTTTTCTTGGATATTCAAGGTCTAAAATCAGTTCTACTTCGCCGACGGATAATTCTAAGTTTTTGGCAATATCGTCTATTGTCCATCCTTGCGATTGCAATTGCAGCACAATTTCCTTTTTCTCAAAGTCGTCCTTCATTATCTCTTTTAAAAGCGGACTTTCGGCTGATTTTGACATAAGCGATTCGAGTAGTTTTATTTTTTTATCGGTTTCGTTATTCATGTTTTCGATGTTGGTTTCGGCTTTAACGAGCCATTCTCGAATTTTATTTACATACTCGGTTCTCATCTCAAGGTCTTCTATGAGCGAATCCATCTGATTAAACTTGTCGATTACCTCCGCAACTTTTGCCTCGGATTTGGTTATAAGCGAAGCGTCCTTCTCAAAAGTTTTAAAACTCTTTTCATAAGTAACCCGCTTAAACTCCAAATCTTCAATTTTTTTATTAATTGATTCTACTTTTTGATTGTAATCGACAAATTTATCGTTGAGGTTGACTATATTATCGGAAAGAGCTCTCATTTCAGTTTCCTTTTCGATAATGGACCCTATATACTCTTCTAAGGAGTTATATTTTTGACTGGTCTCCTCGATTTTTTGGTCGATGTTAGACAGCAGGACTTTGGCGTTTTTTATGTCGTCAATTTTTGTAAAAGCCGAATCCGACAACTCTTTTAGCGCGTTTAAAACTTCCGCTATCGTATCGATTTTTTTCTTCTCTGAAATTATTAGAGCGCTTTTTTCTATTGAGGATTTAGCGATATCGTCGATATTCATTAATTTTTTTTCGACTTCTAAGATTTTCTCTCTATCTTGCTTGATATTTTTGATTTCGTCTTTTATCGCGTCTATTTCGATAGACAACTTATCTTTCATAGCGTAAGCTCGATCAAAAAGCCCCGTCGATTTCTCAAAGTTTTTAATATTTTCGTTAATATTATTGATTTTTTTATCTAAAAAACTACTGTGCTCAAGGAATTTACCGGTAAATTTATCGTCGATTTGTTTGATATTGTTTTGCAAAAGCGTTACGTCTTTTTTATAATTTAATAATTTTATATTTAATTCGTCTTCGGTTTTTTTGTATTTCTCTTTTGTATTTTCTATCTCTTTATTCATCATATCGTCAAGTTCCGCTTGAAATATTTTATATTCGTCCAAAAGCTTTATTTTGCCGTCGTCGATTTTCTTACCGACTTCGATATCGATTTTGAGTTTCATCTCTTGAAGTTTATCGGAAAGATCGTTGAATTTTACTACGAATTCCGATAAATGATTGTTGTTTCCGTCGATAAGTTGTTCAGTTTTTGTAAAATACTCTTTTTCAATTTGAGATATTTTTTCTGTAAAATTGTTCTCGGCGTTTTTAGTTTTATCAAAAACTTCATTCAGATGAATCTTGTATTTTTCTGAAAACATATCAAGTTTTGTATCGAATTTCTTGTTATACTCTTCAATTTTACCGTCAAATTTCTGATCATATTTTTCGTCGAAAAACTTGAAATTTTGTTTGATTTTAACAAGTTCGGCTCTATATTCGGCGATTTTAGAGTCGCTTTCCGAAGATAATTTTTTATACTTATCCGATAATTCCGAACTGCCTTTGGTAAATAAATCGTTGATTAGAGCTATTCCGTTATCCGATAGAGCCGTAACTTCATTTTCAATTTTCATCTTAAGACTGTAAATATTTTCATTAATGTCGTTAAATTTTGAGATGAAACCGTCGAGTTTTTCTTTATTTGCGTCTAAAAGTTCTTTTCCTTTATCGAAATAAAAAGTTTCGATATTACTCATTTTTTGAGTAAAATCTTCCTTTAGGGTATTAATTTTTTCCGAAGATTCGGAAATATTTTGATCGATAAATTGGCTGTTTTCATTTAATTTTGAAGAAACCTCGTCTTTAAAACTATTTATTTTAAAAATAATCTCATTGTTTTCATTTATCAATTCCTGTTCAAATTTACTTCGTTTATCGTTCATTTCTACTTTAAACTTTTCAATTTTATCGTCCAGGGAATCATTTAAAGAGGCCAATTTGCCTAAGAGGTCTTTTTCTATTTCTAAAGCTTTCTCGACCATATTATCGTGTATAGATTTTAATTTCTTTTCAAATTCGGAATAAGTTTTATCGAATTTTTCTGAAATTTCCAGAGTTTTATCGTCCGCATCGTTATTAAGTTTTAATAAAGATTTATCGATATTTTGGAAAGTTTTTTCCTTTTCTACGTCAAAATATCCTTTAATTTTCATTAAATTTGTATTAACCAAATTTTTGTATTTCTCAAGATTTTCCATAATATCGTCTTTAAACGTCTTCTTTTTTTCTTCGAGAAGGTTGAATTGAGACGAAAGATCGTTAAGATACGCCTCTTTGTCTGTTTCATACTTGATTTTTTGATTTTTCAAATCTTCGTCGACGCTATTTTTTAGAGATAGATTGTTTTCAGATATTTGATTAAAGATAGATTTCTGTTTATCTGAAAAATCGGCAATAACGGCGTTAAAATTGTTTTTAATATCGTCTATCTCTTTCGTAAGAAAATCGTATTTTTTCAATAAATCCGAATAACTACTATTAATGCCCGAATATTTATTATTAATTTGAGTTTCAAACGTATTGATATTGTTATCGATTCCGGATTTGACGTCTCCGATATTTTTTAAGACTTCCGATCTAAACGCTTCGAGTTTTGTCTTAATATTATTGAATATTTCTAACTCAAGTCTTATCCCCATCTCGTTTGAATTATTTATATGCAGATTGAAGTCCTTCAGCCTTTCGTCTATTTCTTTATACGTATAATCTTTCAGATTTTTTATCTTATCGGAAGATTCGGCTATGAAGCTCTCAAAATCCTTTATTGTCAGTTGCGAGGAGCTCTCAATTTTTTTAAAATTGTCGTAATATGTCTTATATTTATCTTCGTTATCTTTTAATAATTTAAGAATGTAGTTTTTACTTTCCGCTCTCATTTTTTCCGAATGTTTGGTATAATCGCTTCTTAAATTGGAATCCAACTCTTTTAAATCCAATAGGTAGTCCGACTTTTTGTTTTCGAGATTTTTAATTATTTTTTCGCTTAATCCTTCGGCTCTGCTTTCCAATCTTGCAACGTAAGCGGAATAATCATTAATTTTGGTTTCAAGATTATTCTGAGCTTCGTTTTCAAGATTTTCGTAACTGTTTTTAAAATCTTCAAACTTCATTTTATAATTTTCGGTAATCAATTCATACTCTTTTTCAGCCTCTTTTACGTATTTATTGTTTAATTTTGTGATTTGCCCATTAATTCTATCTATATCTGCGTTATATCTTTTAGAATTATCGATAAATATAGATTCTTGCAATTTTATAAAATCAAAAATCTCGTTTTTTCTGGAGTCAAATTCAATTTTATTTTTGGTTTCAACGCCTTTAAAATACTCGGTTATCTCTTTTTTCTTTTTATCGAGATTTTTTGTCATATTTGCTATTTCATTCTTAAAGATTTTCATCTCGTTTCTCATCTCTTTTCTATCGGAAAATCCCGCGTTTACGGGAGCCGCGCTTTGAGAATTAGGCGCCGCGGTAATTTTTTCTATTTCGCTCTCGATTTGAGTCAATCTTTTTGCGACGTTTTCGTCAAAAACCGCGTTTTTCTCAATATGAGTCGTAGCTTTGGAGAGAGTTTCAAGCAAATTTGAGCCTTTTTTCATTGAAGATTCGAGATTTTTATCAAAATCTTCCAGTTCTGTATATCTTTCTTCAGAAAATTTACTCAAATCCTCCTTTATCGTTTTATATAATCTTGAAACTTTATCAAAACTTCTGTTGTTTTTATCCAACTGTCGGAAAATCAGAAGAATTGTCGTAGATATACAAATCGATAATATAAATAAAATAGCGGCGTTCATTTTAAAGATCTCCTAAAATATTATATTTCCAAACGCTTACCTACGCGGCGCGGTATTGTACTCTAAGTCTAATATCAACTCGACTTCTCCGACAGACAAAGACAAATTCTTTGCAATGTCGTCGATCGACCAACCCTGCGCGCTTAATTGTAAAACAACCTCTTTTTTTGAGTTGTCGTCTTTTAATTTATTTTGTATTCCGGGACTTTGCGAAGCTTTAGACAAAAGAGACTCTATCAATTTGATTCTTTTATCCGTATCGGCGTTAAGGTTCTCAATATTAGTTTCGGCTTTGACGAGCCACTCTCTCATTTTATTGATATACTCCGTTCTCGTCTCAAGGTCTTCAACTAACAAGTCCATCTGGTTGAACTTATCTACCACTTCGCCGATTTTTATTTCAGATTTAGTCAAAATCGCCGCGTCTTTTTCAAAACTCTTAAAACTCTTCTCAAAAGTCGAGCGTTTAAAATCTAGATCGTCGAATTTCTTCTCAAGAGAATCAATTTTTTTATTCAGCGAGTCTGTAATCGAATCGAAACCGTCGATACTTTGGATAGAACCGGCGATTTTATCCTCTTTATTATCCAGCTCTTCGATATACGTTTCGATTTTTTTGAATTTTTCAGTCGTCAAGTCAATCTTATTTTCAAGATTCGATATAGCGATTTTGGCGCCTTTGATAGTTTCCATCTTATTCTCAATATCGTCCGTAATCTGTTTAAGTTCGTTTACGACTAAGGAGATATTGTCGATTTTCTTTTTATCTCCCAGTAGTTTTGAATATTTTTCTTCCGTTATCGAGTAAATATTGCCGATATTGAGCATTTTCTTCTCAACCTCGATTATATCGTTTCTGTCGCTCTTTATAGAAGCCATACTCTCTTTGATCTCTTTGATATCGTTTGTTAATTTTTCTTTCATATTATTAGCTTTTTCAAAGAGCCCCGTCGATTTTTCAAATTTCTTTATATCCATATCAATCTCGGCTATTTTTTTGTCAAGGACGTTGGAGTGTTCAAGGTATCTCGCCGTAAATCTGTCGTCGATTTGCTTCATATTTAACTGCAATTTCATCATCTCTTTTTTGTACTCCTCGATGTTTTGGATAGTCTCGGCTTCAGTTTTAGCAAATTTTTCTTTCATCTTGCCGGTCTCTTCGTCCAAAACGTCGGCTACGATTTTTTTACCTTCTTCTATTTTAACGGCGACCTCTTCGTCGATCTTGGATTTGAGCGTTGAAATATCTTTCGACAACGAGTTGAAGTTTTCTACGAAAGAGTCGAAGGTATCAAGATTTTTTTGGATAACGGCGTTATTTCTTTGAATTACGTCGGATTCAAGTTCTTTAAACTTTTCTACGTATTGTTTTTCAAGTTTGTCGAGTTTTTCGTCAAGTTTATCGGCGTTTATAGAGTATTTGTTCGTTATAGAGAGTAGGGTAGCGTCAAGTTTGCCGTCGACGTCTTTAGCTTTATCCGAAATATACTCGTTCATTTTATCTTCGATTCCCGATATGCTCTGCTTGATCATATATAGCTCGGTTCGGTAATTATTGATCTTAGCGACCGTATCGTTTTCAAGTTCTCTGTACTGCTTTGAAAGATCGATTTTACCCGAATCTAATATCTCTTTAATTGCGTTTTTCCCTTCGTTAAAAGAAGAAACGAGGTCGTTGTCTACGGCGGATTTGATCTCGTCGACTTTGGCGTTTAAGTCCGATATGTCGGAGCTAAATTTATTGTATCGATTTTCATAATCGCCGGTTATGGCGTCGGCGTCGTCCCTATACTTTAACAGTATCTCGTCTAATCTTTTTGTAAAAGCGGTTCTGAATTCGTCGGTTTTTTCAATGGATTTTTTCAATTGTTCGTCGTAATTGATAGTTTGGGAGGTAAGTTTGTCGCGTAAAATCTCTTCGTACTCTTTCATCTTGTTATCTAATTCTTCATTGTACTTTCTATCTATCTCTTTCATAGAAACGGATAGATTTTCAATCTCTTTTTTATACGAGGCGATTTTATTTTCAGCGTCGCTCTCTATAACGATTATTTTATTATTTAAGTTATCCATCTCGGAATTAATAGTATCGTTTATGTTGAGTATCTTGGAGTTATACGATTGATCGAAGTATTGAAATTTTTCGTTAAGTCTGTCGTCGTATTTTTTATCGATTTCGGATATTTCATATTGTATCGACGTCAACTCGTTTTTGTAACCCGAAAGTAAATCCGCCGCCTCTTTTTCAAAGTTACTCTTATCTCTTAACAGAGCGTTTTGACCGTCTTCAAGCATTATATTAATTTGGTTGTTAGCTCCGGTTAAGGCGTTATCTATTTCGGTTTTCATCGAATCTTTGAGATATTGAATTGTAGAGCTCATTTCGTTAAATAAAGCGGTAATATCTCCCGATTTCTTATCGGTTTGATTGATGAAAAATTCAGCCCGATTTTTTAATCTCTCTTCTATATCAAATAAATTTGTCTCGAATTCGATTTTCAAATTTTCTAGAGATTCCGTAACGCTTTTGAAATTTTGCGAATAACGAGCGTTAATAGAATCAAGATTGGATTTGTATTTTTCGTCGGCGTTTTTCAATAGATCTTCGATGTGTACGTCAAATTTATGATCGACGTTTGAGAATTCATCTTTTATATTTTGCAGTTTGGCGGTTAATTCGTTTTCAAAAGCGTTTAATTTATTATCCAAATCTTCTTTCGACAGGTTTAAATCGTCTAAAATCTGATTTTTTCTAACGGTTACGTCGAGATCAAATTGATAGATCTTATTTTCGTATATATCGTTGAATTTAGTCTCCATTCCTGAAATATCGTCTTTTAATTGCGAAATATTTGTTTTACAGTAACTAATGTTTTCGATTGTATCTTTTTCGATATTTTTAAACTCCTCTTTGATCTTTTCAGAGCCGAAAGTTAACATCCAATCTATCTCTTTTCTGCCGTTTTCAAGTTTTTCTTGTATCTCGCCGTCGAGATTGGATTTTATCGAATTAATTAGTTTTGAAGTCTCCTCTATGGTATTTCTTAAGACGTTAACTTCGTTTTCAACGACGACGATTGAACTGCGGTTAACCTCGTCGCAATCCGATCTTATCGAGCGTATTTTCTCTTTAAAGTCTTCTTCTATCAGGGAGATATTTTGGTTAAGTTCTTTGACCTTATCGCCGTATTGAATTTCTATATCGCTCATTTTTTGACCGATTTTAATATCGAATTTATTCTCAAGATTTACCACAACGTTGTCAAAATCGTCCAGTTTTGATTTGACCGAATCAATTTTAGAGTTTGTCGTTTGGTCAAAATTATCTATAACCGAATTTAACTGCGATAATTTTTCGCTTATTAAATTATCGGCGTCGGATAATCCGTTTTCGATTTTTACTGAAATTTCAGTCTCTACGGAGGTTTCGACTTTATTTATACGGTTCAATAGCATTTCGAACTTGTTTTGAATCGTATCAAAATCTTCTTTTGTTTGATTGATTATTTCTCCGGATTTAGCAAGATAATCCGATTCAATTTCGGTAATCTTACCGTTGTAATCGTTTTCAATAAGCTTGATGGAGTCTATTATCCCATTGATCTTTTCGTAATAAACTCGGTCGACGTCGGCTAGTTTTTTAAAAATGTGTTCGTCGAATTTTTTATCGACGTTTACTAAAGAAGTCTCAAATTTCTCAAGATTTTCTTTATAATAATTCATTTTTATTAGCGTTTCGTCTTCAAAAATTTTATAATTTTCTATTATTTCTTTGTTTCGGCGCGATATTATTTCGTCGATATTTGCTTTCTCATCCATAAGCTTTTCATTAATTTCGATTTCAAGTCTAGTTTTCATATTCAAAATATCGGTTTCTATTTCAGCCGCGCTATCTTTCCACAATTTAGCGTTTTCGATTTTACCGGTTTCCAGGGCGCTTGCGATGTCTTTTTCAATTTTTTCTTTATATGCGTTCAAATTGTTTGATAAATCTCCGAATTTCTGCGAAAGAGAGTTAAATTTCTCAAAACTCCTATCGATCATTTTTTCATTTTTATCGTTGTAAATATCTTCTATTTCATCGAGCTTGTTCCTGAAATCGTTTTCAATCGTGGCAACTTTAGCGTTCATTTCGTCTATCGACTCTTTGTATTTGTCCTGAATTTCATTGATTTTATCCATCAATCTAAGATCTACGTTTTCGAACTTACCGGATATTTTTTCATTAATTCTTTCGTCAATTTGTAAAATATTCTGCTTTATTTTCATTATATCGTTTTGAAACAGTTTGATATTTCTTTTCGTTTCATCTTCGAGAAATTTGTACTGTTCGGATATGTTGTTTTTACCTTTTTCAAATACTTCTTCTAAAAATCCGTTTCCTTGAGTTATCTTTTCGTTTATCTCAACGTCAAGTTTTGTTTTCAATCTGTTAATTTCGGAGTTGATAGATTGAAAATCATTTTTAAATACGATTAATTGCTCGGCTTTTTCTTTTATAAGCGCATTGGTTTTTTCTTTGTACTCATTTTCTATAACTTCTATCCTAGACTCAAGTTTACCGTTTAAGTCGGTTAGTTTAATATTAAATTTCTGAGAAAAGTTTTTATCCACGTTTTGGATAAGATTTTTGATTTTAAAAAGAGCCGATTTAAAAATATCTATTTCTTTTGCGGCGCCCGACTCAAGATTTTGTATTTCCGAACCAAAATTTGACAGTCTTTCGTCTAACGTCGCGTTGGCCTTTTCAATCGAACCGGCAATGCGACCGTCTATATCTTTATAGAGATTATCTTTTACCGCTGCGATATCAGAGTTAAGTTTATCAAAATTTTCAGCGATGCAATCAACTTTTAAAGCCTTATCGTTAATTATTTGGTCCATTTTAACGGAGTAAACGGTTTCTATATCTTCAATTTTCTTAGCAAAATCGCTCTCGTAAACTATTACTTTTGCGTTGAGGTTTTCTAAACTGTTTCTATAACCGGCGTCGATTTCAGAAAACTTTTCTCTGAATTTCTCGTCCGCGGTGGATATTTTTTCAACGATAAATTGGTTGTATTTTTCGTCTAATCCTTTTATAGTATCCTTGATCTTAACGATATCGCCTTTAAAATCGTTAATCTTTCTTACCGTTTGCTCTTCAAGTTTTTGATAATACTCTTTTAGTACGTTTTTACTTGATTCAAAAGTTTCGTCGATTGTAGTTCTTGCGTTTAGTATCTTATCGTCGACGACTTTATCGATATTAAGCTTTAAGTTTTCGATCTTATCATTAATTTCGTTGTAATTATAAGATAACGATTCGATCTCCATATTTCTTTTTTCAAGAAGTTTTGTAAAATTATTTTTAAACTCCTCTTCAATTTCGTTAATCTTAGTCGTATAGAGCGTTTCAAGGTCGTAAACTTTGGTAAAAGATTCGTTTGCTTTTAATTCGTATTTATTCTTGATTTCCTGTATATTTTCGATAATATCGTTTGCTTCGCGCATTTTAGAAAGCAGACTTTTATCAAGATCGTCGTATTTGGACGCCAATTTTTCGTTATATTTTTCGTCGATGTTTTTTATGGAAATCTTAATTTTATTAACGTCGGATTTATAAAGCTCGATGAGATTCTTTGCTTCGTTTTTTACTTTTTCGTTGATTTCATTTATTTTAAGCATTCCCTCTGAAAGTAGATTATTTATTTCATATGAGCTAGTATCTACTTTATTTTGAACGTCCTTATAGATATTTTCTCTAAAATACTCAAATTGAACTTTTAGATTATCAAATTCTTTGTTAAATTCTCCCATTCTAAGATTATTTTGCTCAATTATTCTTAATGAGCTCTCTTTATATTGATTTTCTATAGAATTTGATTTGTCTGTTATATTCGAAATATTATAATCAAGTTTCGAGTCGACTTCTATAATTTTTTCTTTTATGTTATCGCCGATTTTTATAAAGTTATTTTCGATTTCCTGATTGAAGTTTAAGAATTTTGCAGAAATTAAATTGAGAGATTCTTCAATTTCGAAATTTTTATTAGCGAAGGATTGTTTGATATTTTTAACGGTTTGAATATTGTCGTTTTCAATTTCGTTTTTAACGACGTTGAACTTCTCAAAAAGATTATCGGCGACTGCGTTTTGTTTAGCGAGCAACTCTTGTTCAATTTTATTTGCATTATCGTAAATATCGTTTTCAATCAAAGATATTTTATCTGAATACGAGTTTTTAATGGTTTGCAGTTCTTTTTCGATATTTTCAAGCGTCTGATTGTATTTATGGGCGATTTCTGCAGATTTATCGTCGGAAGAATTTAGTAGAGATTTTACAGATTCGTCAATTTTTTCAAAAACTTTTTCTTTTTCATTATCGTAATACGATTTTAACATTGAGATGCTATTCGTAATTTGTTGATTGACGTTCTCGATCTCTTTAAAAGCTTCTTCTTTTACAAAATTCGATTTTTCGTTTATCATATCTTTAGAATTTTGAAGATTTAAGTCGATATTTGATATTTCATCCTTCATCGAGCCGATCTTTAATGAGAAAGAGTTAATTTCTTCTTCGAATAGAGATCTTGAATTGATTACGTCTATTTCAAGAGATTTTAATTTATCGTTAACTTCGGTTTTAAAAGAAGACAAGTTATTCTTGATAGTAGCGAATATTTCATTCTCTAGATTTAAGCCCGAAGCTCCGATTCTTTCAAACATTTCATTAAAGTTATCTAGTTTTTCTGAAGCTCGTTTATCGAAATCAATTTGAATATTTTTAAAATTTTCTACCGATTTGGTAATCTGGTTTTCAAAATCAATATTTTTGTTCATAGCTTCATTTTCGAGGGATTTTAGCTTTTCATAGATATTTTTATACCTGTCTTCAGTCTCTTTTCCCGTAGTTATGATATTGAATTTAACATTATCGCCGATTTTTGCGCCGTATTGCTCGATTTCTTTAAGAATGTTCTGATATGAAGATCGTAGTTCGAATAAATTTCTGTTTTTTATCTCTTCGTACTTCGAAATTGAGTCTTTTTCTATATTGGAAGCCCTTTTTTCATAAGAATTGATGGTATTTTCGAGAGCGGATAACTTATCATTTATTAAATTGTCATAATTTATATATACTTCTTTATAACTGTCTTTATAATATTCAAGTTTATCTTCGTTGTTTTTATCAATTTCTTTTATTTTTTCAACAACGTCGTTAATATAATTCTCCTTCATTCTAGTTACCGTATTATCGATAGATGATATTTCTTCTTTAAAAAGTTCAATTGACTCAACGTATTGCTTGTTATATACATCTTTAAGGTTTTCTATAGAGATACGGGTGTTTTCTAGTTCGTCTCGCAATTCTTTACCGTTTTGTTTGATCACAGACGCCATCTCTTGATTGCCTAAAGTTAAGTTTGATCTTAGCGCGGAAATATTTTCTTTAATCGAAGAGAGTTCTACTTCCGTTTCCGCAATTACGGCGGTTTTGATTTGTTTTAACTGTTCTGTGTTTTCTTTTTTGAGATCGTCGCTAATTCGATACATATCTTTTTCAACGAGAGCTATTTCTTTCTTGAATTTATCAATTTTGTTTTCTACGGATTCGATTAGCTCTTTGCTGTTTTGGATCTCTTGAGCTTGTTCGGCGATATTTCGGAGATCGTTATCCAAAATGTCAATTTTTTGAAAAAACGAAGATACTCTTTCTTTCTCTTTATCTATACTGTTATATTTTTCTTCGAGATCGTTAATAGATTTATTTAAAACTTCAAGCAGACCGTCCCCTTTTTGAAGAGAAACGTCTATACAGTTATCAAAGTCTTTTAAAGACTGAAACTTTTCCTCGGCAAAATGGTACAAGTCTTCTTTGATGTTCTTAGACAATTTAGCAATTTTTTCAAAACTTCTATTTTTTTTATCGAGAAATCTTCCGATTAATACAATAGAAATAGAACTAAATATTGATAAAAATAGAATTAATAGATCCATATCCCCCCCCCGAAAAAAGAATATGCGATTCTTTTTAAATATGTTTCATATATCGTACTTTGAAAGAAAAAAGCCCGATTAAAGAATTTTATGATATTTCCAAATTTATGTCAATGATATTTTTTAAAAATAATCATTTATTTTAAATTTATTTTAAATTTTAATTATTTAACTTGAATTTTATAAAACAATATGAATTTTATATAATTGATATTAAATATATTGAAAAATTCAAAAAAATAATCGATAATCGACGTACGTTTATCATTTTAATATTAAGTCAAAAGGAACTATTTTTTTAAATTAAAATATAGGAGCGCAAGAATGAAAAAATATTTTATTATTCTGTTTATCTCGCTAGCTTTTTTTCTAATTGCAGACGAAGGTTTTTTTTTGCAGGGTAGGACCGGGATATTATTAAAAGTCGACGTTGAAAAAGGATTATCCAAAAAGAAAATGGATAAAATAGGCCCGAGTTTTGACGAAATAAAAGATTCCTATAATAAAACTTATTTTGAAACGGAAATATTAAATTCGATCAAGGATAAAACCGACTTATCGTTTATTAATTCTATTTATAAACTCGACAATTCCGGAGATAATTATATTTTAGATACTGAAAAGCCCTTAATTGTATTTTATTCGACTGTTTTAAAAAAGAACGTATTGTTAAATATAAATAACGTTGAAAAAGGGTATTTAAAGAACTATAAATTAGATAATAAAAATAATGTTTATCGAATTATTAATGAAAACGATTCCGATATTATTCAGAAATCAAAAAACGCCTCAAAGGTTTTAGTCAGAATTCTGCTTTTATATTATAATTCTGATAACGAACAGTATTCCGGTATCGATAGCTACGGTATGCCGACGCCGCATAAGTTTCCCCGAACTTTCGATCCGTACGTAAAGCCCAATTTCGATATACATTTTGTATGGGGATACAGATTTGTAAACGATTTGATACTGGGTTTCAGTATAAATTTAACTAACTTTATTATGCCGTCTTTAGAAATATCGTTAAAGTATAATTTCGCGAATACCGGCCTTATAGGCATAGAGCCTTTTGTCGGCGGGGCGATATACGGAGGTTTTTTAGACGGATTTCCAATCGGATTTTCCGCTCTTGGCGGATTAGATTTTTTAGGCGAGTCGATGGGATTGACGGAACATAGCGCGAACTTGTATTTGTCCGCCGAGATGAGACTCGGAGCCGTATTATATTCTGAAATATATTTTGATACGGGCAATAATGCCGAAGGTATATGGAAGAAATTTAAAGCTCTTGCCGAAGGGGGATTTTATTTCAGCGGCGGATATAGATGGGATAAAATATAAATTATCGCCCCCTCGATTTCTCCTCGCATACGCGCGGAGAAATCGAGGAGAATTTGACACATATGGGACGCGGCGCGCCTCGATGAAATTTGACACATATGGGATAAATGAAATTGACACATATGGCGTATAGAATTCTTAGGAGAGAAAATGACACATATGGGACGCGCCCTGATAAAAGCGGGATTTGGGCGCAGCAAGCGCAAGCGACGCGTAACCGGCAAATGCCGTTATGTCCGGTTCCCCCGCCGTTTTATCTTATCCAATTTTCTAATTGTAAACCGTTAATTCTTTCAAAATGTCCGGCGTTCCCTGTTATAAGTTTAGTACACTTTTCTAAAGTAGTAGCAGCTATCAATATATCTGCATCGGCAATTATTTCATTTCTTTTTTTTAGTTCAGACTTTATAGCAGCAAATTTTTTCATTATGTTTATGTCTGAATCAATTATAGGAACCGTTAAAATAAATTCTTCTACCAAACTAAAGTTTTCATCTCTATAATTTGAGTTTTCAGCGCCAAAAAACAATTCTGCAACAGTCATAAATGATATGGCTACATCATCATCCGTATTAATTCGATTTTCTATTACCGTTTTATTATTCCTCAATAGTTCTATGCAAACATCGGTATCAAGCAATATCATAAAGTAAAATCCCGTCCGCTAGTTCTATTAGAATAAATATCATTAATAATTTGATCCGTGTTTCTATCATCTTTCCATAAACCGGATAATTTTTTCCAAATATTTATTTGAGTATTTTTTGAAATTTGTCTTTTTTCATTTCCCGCTTTTAACTTTTTATGTATACCTGTTTCTAAAAGTAATAAAATTTCGCTATTCATACTTCTTTTATTTATTTGCGATAAAACTTTAATCTTATTAATTATGTCGTTTGGTATATTTCTAATAGTTAAATTTACCATAGAGAGCTCCTATAGTTACATTATAGTTATAATAAAAAAAATGTCAATATATTTTTTTTCTTTTTCTCTTTGGCGGGAGAATTCGACGCATATGCGCCGCTCCCCGATATAAATTGACACATATGAGTCTCATAGCCGCCGCCCGCGCCGCGTCGACGTTCCCCGATATAAATTGACACATATGCGTCAAATTAAAGCTCCATATGTGTCAAAAATAAATTTGACGCATATGCGCCGCGCCGCTTAATCGATAATAAGACTTTTAATTGAAAAAACTTTTAAAAACAAATCCCAGCGCTATTCTATTACCTATTCCTAAGTCTTTTCCGTAGCTGAAAGTAGCTTTAGTTTTATAATCTACTTTTATTATGTATATATTATGCGATATATATATGCCGATATTTTTATTAAAAAAGTATCCGAGAGCGTTAGAAAGCGTAATAGGGATATATTGACTGCCTCCCAGAGAGCTATTGTTTACGATAAAATTAAACGGAACGAATCCGTAGCCGTCTCGATTCTTAATAGGCGTTATAGTGGGAATAATCTCGATTCCCGTCTCAAAATAAATATTAGCCGCGTCGACGATATATCTGAAATTGAACGAACCCCCTATTCCCAGGAAAGAGACGCTTATAGACGAGCCGGAAGGGGTCGAATATTTTGAGTAATTCAAGTTTACCAGTTCTATGCCGAACTTAAAAAAATATTTCTTTCTAAATCCAAAAATGTAACTCATAGATA
>Ga0208940_1002049_pt1 | contig 19541 bp, 13 predicted proteins | sample AD_JPNNA6_MetaG_FD_184445 | JGI IMG/M metagenome (GOLD analysis project Ga0208940, IMG submission 184445) | Active sludge microbial communities of municipal wastewater-treating anaerobic digesters from Japan - AD_JPNNA6_MetaG (SPAdes) (version 2) | ecosystem: Engineered > Bioreactor > Anaerobic... | reverse complement strand
TTGCTCACGGGGCGTTGGAAGGCTGGCGGCGACCTACTCTCCCACCTGTTCGGCAGTACCATCGGCGCTGGTGGGCTTAACTTCTCTGTTCGGTATGGGAAGAGGTGGAGCCCCACCGCTGTAGCCACCGGAAGTCCTCGGGCCCCCCAAAGGGGACCCCATGCGGTTGGCCTGGTGGTGAGCGAGACGCGTCGGCGACCACCCGGCGACGCCGGGAAAGCCGTTCGGGCCATTAGTACTGCTCGGCTTTGCCGTTACCGGCTTTACACCTGCAGCCTATCAACCCCGTAGTCTTCGGGGACCCTATGGGGAGGCCTCATCTTGGGGGGGGCTTCGCGCTTAGATGCTTTCAGCGCTTATCCCTTCAGCACGTAGCTACCCTGCGGTGCAGCTGGCGCCACAACAGGTACACTAGCGGTGCGTCCAGCACGGTCCTCTCGTACTAGTGCCAGGACCCCTCAAGCCTCCTACGCCCACAACAGATAGGGACCGAACTGTCTCACGACGTTCTGAACCCAGCTCGCGTGCCACTTTAATCGGCGAACAGCCGAACCCTTGGGACCCTCTCCAGCCCCAGGATGTGACGAGCCGACATCGAGGTGCCAAACCGCCCCGTCGATATGAGCTCTTGGGGGCGATCAGCCTGTTATCCCCGGAGTACCTTTTATCCTTTGAGCGATGGCCCTTCCATGCGGAACCACCGGATCACTATGCCCTGCTTTCGCACCTGGTCGGCCCGTCGGCCTCACAGTCAAGCGCCCTTGTGCCATTGCACTCCCCGCGCGATTACCATCCGCGCTGAGGGCACCTTGGGAAGCCTCCGTTACGCTTTTGGAGGCGACCACCCCAGTCAAACTACCCGCCAAGCGGTGTCCCCCTCACGGGGTTAGATCCCAAGTGGTCGAAGGGCCGTATTTCAAGGACGGCTCCGCGGACACTGGCGTGCCCGCCTCACAGCCTCCGGCCTATCCTACACATCGACCACCCAGAAACAGCGCTAAGCTGCAGTAAAGGTTCACGGGGTCTTTCCGTCCCGTTGCGGGTACGCGGCATCTTCACCGCGACTTCAATTTCACCGAGCTCATGGCCGAGACAGCGCCCAGATCGTTACACCATTCGTGCAGGTCGGAACTTACCCGACAAGGAATTTCGCTACCTTAGGACCGTTATAGTTACGGCCGCCGTTTACCGGGGCTTCGGTTCAACGCTTCTCCCGAAGGATGACGTCCCCCCTTAACCTTCCGGCACCGGGCAGGTGTCAGGCCCTATACGTCACCTCGCGGTTTGGCAGAGCCATGTGTTTTTGGTAAACAGTCGCCTGGGCCACTTCTCTGCGCCCCGTCATCCCTGACGGGGACCCTTTTTCCCTAAGTTACAGGGTCAGTTTGCCTAGTTCCTTAGCCATGAATCACTCGAGCACCTCGGGATACTCTCCCCGGCCACCTGTGTCGGTTTGCGGTACGGGTACCCTGCGCCTGATGCTTAGGGGGTTTTCTCGGGAGTACGCTTAGGGCCGCTATCCGCTCGCCCGAAGGCTCACGGTACTTTCAGGTTCGGCACCCCGGGGGGCTAACCCCGGCGTTTACCTACACCCTTAAACCCGGTAATCCGTCACCGGGCGGACCTTCCACCCCTCCGTCACCCCATCGCAGCGCCGGGCAGTGCCGGAATGTTGACCGGCTTCCCATCGGCATCGGCCTTCGCCTTAGCCTTAGGACCCGACTGACCCTGATCCGATTAGCGTTGATCAGGAAACCTGGGCCTTGCGGTGGGCGGGTTTCACACCCGCCTTATCGTTACTCATGCCTACATTTGCCTTTCCCGGCGCTCCACCCCCCCTCGCGGGGGGAATTCAACGCCCCGGGAATGCTCCCCTACCTCCCGCACCGCCTGAGCGGTACGGAACCGGAGCTTCGGGGGTACGCTTGATGCCCGTTCATCATCCACGCGCGGCCGCTCGACTAGTGAGCTGTTACGCACTCTTTGAATGGATGGCTGCTTCCAAGCCAACATCCTAGCTGTCACTGCAGCCGCACCTCGTTTGGTCAACTTAGCGTACACTCCGGGCCCTTAGCTGCCGGTCCGGGTTATTCCCCTCTCGTCGCTGGACCTTAGCACCCAGCGGCTCACTCCCGGGCATCGCGCAGCGGCATTCGGAGTTCGTCAGGACTAGATAGGCGGCGAAGCCCTCGCATCCTGTCGGTCGCTCTACCTCCGCTGCGGTAAGCCCGAGGCTGCCCCCAAAGGCATTTCGGGGAGTACGAGCTATTTCTCAGCTTGATTGGCCTTTCACCCCCACCCACAGCTCATCCGAGAGCTTTTCAACGCTCACCGGTTCGGCCCTCCAGAGCGTGTTACCGCCCCTTCAGCCTGGCCATGGGTAGATCGCAAAGTTTCGCGTCTGCGCCGACCGACTAAACGCCCTGTTCGGACTCGCCTTCGCTTCGGATCCCCCCCTCCAGGGGGTTAACCTCGCCGGACAGCGCAACTCGTAGGCTCATTATGCAAAAGGCACGCCGTCACCCCATATAGGGGCTCCGACCGCTTGTGGGCGCACGGTTTCAGGTACTCTTTCACTCCCCTGCTCGGGGTGCTTTTCACCTTTCCCTCACGGTACTGGTTCGCTATCGGTCTCCCGGGAGTATTTAGCCTTGCGGGATGGTCCCCGCGGGTTCGGACAGGGTTCCTCGTGCCCCGCCCTACTCAGGGTGACGCCTGCGGCGGACGGGCATACGCGTACGGGGCTATCACCCGCTACGGCCCACCCTTCCAGGTGGTTCCGCTTCGCCCGCCGCCGACGTACGGCGGCCCTACAACCCCGGCGGCGCCGTAACGCCACCGGTTTGGGCTGCTCCCCTTTCGCTCGCCGCTACTCGGGGAATCGCTGTTGCTTTCTCCTCCTCCGGGTACTGAGATGTTTCAGTTCCCCGGGTTCGCCTCCCGGACTAACCGGGATACCCCGACAACGTCGGGGTGGGTTGCCCCATTCGGACACCCGCGGATCACAGGGTATGTGCCCCTCCCCGCGGATTTTCGCAGCTTGTCGCGTCCTTCTTCGCCTCCGAGAGCCAAGGCATCCCCCGTGCGCCCTCGACCGCTTACCCGGCGCTCGCGCGCCCGGCGGTCGCTCCAACCTCGCCTCGCTCGTCGATCCTCATCGGATCGATATTCTGTATTCTTTTACCTCTACGTCTTACCACCAAGCCAAAGAACGTCGGCCGGATGACCCGGCCACCGTGGAGAATAACGGATTCGAACCGTTGACCCCCTGCGTGCAAGGCAGGTGCTCTAGCCAGCTGAGCTAATTCCCCCTGACCGCGGGGTGAACCCCCGCCCGTAGTCCCGCCCAGACTTGAACTGGGGACCTCTACATTATCAGTGTAGCGCTCTAACCAGCTGAGCTACGGGACTGCGCCCCGGCGCAGAGCCCGGAGTGTGAAAACACACGGCACCCGAAGAGGGCGGGAGCGCGCGCCCCTGCGGGGCGGCTCCAGAAAGGAGGTATTCCAGCCGCACCTTCCGGTACGGCTACCTTGTTACGACTTAGCCCCAGTCACCGGTCTTACCCTAGGGCGCTCCTCGCGGTTACGCACTTCAGGTACCCCCGGCTTCCATGGCTTGACGGGCGGTGTGTACAAGGCCCGGGAACGTATTCACCGCGCCGTGGCTGATGCGCGATTACTAGCGAATCCAACTTCATGGGGTCGGGTTGCAGACCCCAATCCGAACTGGGACCGGATTTCGGGATTGGCGCCCCCTCGCGGGGTGGCTGCCCTCTGTACCGGCCATTGTAACACGTGTGTAGCCCTGGACGTAAGGGCCGTGCTGATTTGACGTCATCCCCACCCTCCTCACGGCTTACGCCGGCAGTCCCGCCAGAGTCCCCGGCTTCACCCGATGGCAACTGGCAGTAAGGGTTGCGCTCGTTATGGGACTTAACCCGACACCTCACGGCACGAGCTGACGACAACCATGCAGCACCTCGCCCACCGCCATCGCTGGAGAGCACCGTCTCCGGTGCCGTCGGTGGGCGTTCGAGCCCAGGTAAGGTTCCTCGCGTATCATCGAATTAAACCACATGTTCCTCCGCTTGTGCGGGCCCCCGTCAATTCCTTTGAGTTTCAACCTTGCGATCGTACTCCCCAGGTGGATGGCTTAATGCTTTCGCTCAGGCGCTGACAGTGTATCGCCAACACCCAGCCATCATCGTTTACGGCGTGGACTACCAGGGTATCTAATCCTGTTCGATCCCCACGCTGTCGTGCATCAGCGTCAATCTCGGTCCAGCCAGCTGCCTCCGCAATCGGCGTTCCGCGCGATATCTAAGCATTTCACCGCTACACCGCGCATTCCGCCGGCCTCGACCGAATTCAAGGCGGCCAGTTTCGACGGCAGGGCAACGGTTGAGCCGCTGCATTTCACCGCCGACTGAGCCACCCGCCTACGCACCCTTTAAACCCAGTAAATCCGGATAACGCTCGGATCCTCCGTATTACCGCGGCTGCTGGCACGGAGTTAGCCGATCCTTATTCCCCCGGTACCGGCATCCCCCCTCGCGAGGGGGTTATTCGCCCCGGGGAAAAGCAGTTTACAACCCGTAGGGCCGTCATCCTGCACGCGGCATGGCTGGTTCAGGCTTCCGCCCATTGACCAATATTCCTCACTGCTGCCTCCCGTAGGAGTCTGGTCCGTGTCTCAGTACCAGTGTGGGGGATCGTCCTCTCAGACCCCCTAGCCATCGTCGCCCTGGTGGGCCGTTACCCCACCAGCCAGCTAATGGCACGCAGGGCCATCCACCGCCGCCCGTAGGCTTTACCCCCAACCCCAGGCAGGGTCGGGGAACCATGGGGTATTAGTCCGCCTTTCGGCGGGTTATCCCCCTGCGGTGGGTAGGTTCCATACGCGTTACGCACCCGTGCGCCGGTCGCCATCAGCGTATTGCTACGCCATGATGCCCCTCGACTTGCATGTGTTAGGCCTGCCGCTAGCGTTCATCCTGAGCCAGGATCAAACTCTTCCTCGTTGTCAAAAAAAAATTCGCGCTGTCGCGCGCCGCTCGCCGCGGCCGCGCAGCCCCCGCTCCGGATCGCATCCGAAGGAATTGAACTGTGATCGTTCCTTCCTATATTTTCCTCTTCTTTGGTGCCAGTGTGTCAAAGAACCCCTGCGTATGCTGTGGGGCCCCAAGGGCCCCCCGCCTTACTCTTCCCTCACCGGCCCCGCCGGGCCGGCGCCCCGCCCTCCACAAAAAAATCGGGCAAAGCGGCTGCAAAGATAAGCATTGACAAAACACTATTCCAAATTTTTTTGAAAAAAAAATTGAAAAAATCTTACCGCTTGCTTATTCTTTTGTATCTCAAAAACATATGGAATTTTTATGCCCGTTTTTGTAATGATTACATAAAAAAACTAAAAAACTACCATATTTCGGGCGGGTGATGATTAAGCTTCTTCTTTGCGAACGAACCTATGTTAACCCTAAGGTAAAATTGCTGCTGATGGCTTATTCTGTTCTCTGCAAAATGCATGGATATCCCAAAGCGTCCTTCCACTCCATGCAAACGAAGGGGTGTGAAGTATATATCGAACCTATCGTACTGTTTTAATCGGTAAAACGGGTCCCCCCAGTCGAGAGCATGTCCCTTACCGTAGTAGAAAATGTTTTTTATGCCAAATCCTTTGTACTGAGCTAAAACCTCAAACAAAAATCCGTAGGGTGTATGCCAAACCATATCATTCCTGGAACGCTCATACGATTGTATGCCGCCAACCCCTATGCATAGGGAATCGAGAGCCAACTTTTGTGTCAGGTCATAGCCAACAAGCAAGTACAACGCCCCATTGTCGCGGATAAACTCGTTGGGAGAGGGTGAGGCGGTTTTTGCGTAGTGGTACATATAAAGATGATGATGGAGGAAAAAGTCACCAAAATGACATTGCCCCTCCCCCCCCATAATAAATGTTTCTCTTATACTTTGGGTTTGTCGCGAAGTCCAATCTAAGTAAACGCTCTGACGAAAGGAGTTTCCGTTATATGTCCAGAAAAGCCCGTTGATATAAGGCCGGAAATAGTATAGCGAATCGTAGTACAACGCAGCCGGGGCATTGTCAAAAACTTTGTGCCGCGAAAAGGCTCCAAACAGAAATTTGAATTTACTCCCGCAAAAACTGTAGTATAATTGGGGATATACCTTATCCTGGAATTGGTTACTGCCAAACTCAAACAATGTAGTAGCACCGACTCGGATAGCGCTGAGTGAATCGATTTGCAATCCCACCTCGGGCGTGAATAATGTCCCCATGAATGTTTGCGGTATTTGCACACTCGATTTGTACTCCCTGTTGTCGGCAAAGCCATATAGGGTTACCTCCCAGCCGAATTTCTGAGCTTTTGAAGCATTATAGAATAATAGGCTGATTATTAGGAGCAACCCTGTTTTTACAAAAGACCGGCTAATTGCATATAGTCTTTGAACAGGAAATATATGGTCAATTTTTACCTTCACGATTAACACAAGTTGGTTACTTAATGGTATTGGGAACAAAGGTATAACAATGATTCCTTAAAACACCATTATATATATGGATTTGAAATGGTAATCCCTTTTAATAATAATATTACTTTTCCAAAGCCGTTACGGTTGAGGGATTCTTTAGTATATTTGTGTGCTCTATTATTCCTGACTAATGAAAAGCCTAATTATTATTCCCACATACAACGAGAAAGACAACATTGAGCGGATGGTTCGAAAAGTGTTGTCCATCGACAGGGGTTATCACATGCTTATTGTTGATGATGGCTCGCCAGATGGTACCGCTGCCATTGTAAAAAGGCTTAAAGCTGAAAATGATGACCGTCTATTCATTATTGAACGCGAAGGGAAGTTGGGCTTAGGAACGGCCTATATTACGGCTTTCAAATGGGCACTTGAAAATCATTACGATTTCATTTTTGAGATGGATGCTGATTTCTCACACAATCCCGATGATCTGGTCAGGCTTCACGACGCATGTTTAAATGGGGCCGATCTCGCAATTGGCTCAAGGTATATTAAGGGTATCAATGTGGTAAACTGGCCTATCGGCAGAATACTTATATCCTACTTAGCCTCAAAATATGTTAGAGTTGTAACTGGCATGAGAGTGATGGATCCAACGGCGGGTTTCAAATGCTACAAATCCAATACTCTTAGAGCCATAAATCTGGATAAAATAAAAATGGCAGGCTACGGATTTCAGATTGAAATGAAATTCACGGTATGGAAACTCGGTTTTAAAATCGTTGAATTACCCATTGTTTTTACCGACAGGAAACTTGGCGTTTCGAAAATGAGCGGCGGGATATTTAACGAGGCGCTCTGGGGCGTGGCGGGTTTGAAATTGAAAAGTTGGTTCGTACCCTTTAAAACGATACATCGACCCAAAGAAATATCGGCAAATTAAGAGTATGGGAAGAATGGCCATTATCAATGCTCTCATTGTCAATGAAGGGAAACGGCAAAAGGGCAATATCATAGTCAATGGCGGATTGATTGAGCGGGTAATTTTTGGCGATGCCATCACCATTCCAAGCTTTAACCCTCAAAAGGTTATCAATGCTGAAGGGCTTATCCTCATCCCGGGTGTAATCGACGACCATGTTCATTTTCGTGAACCCGGACTTACACACAAAGGCGACATCTGTTCCGAATCGAAGGCGGCTATTGCCGGCGGGGTTACTTCGATCATGGATATGCCCAATACCATACCTCAAACCGTAACCAGCGAAGAGTTGGATAAGAAGTTTGAGATTGCCTCGAAGAGTTCACTGGCAAACTACTCGTTCTACCTTGGTGCAACCAACCACAATATTCAGGAGATTATTAAGGTTGACAAGCAAAAGGTATGCGGCTTGAAGTTATTCATGGGCTCGTCAACGGGGAATATGCTGGTTGACAACGGCGAATCGCTGGAGACTATTTTCCGTTCGTCGCCCGTGCTCATAGGGGCACACTGCGAAGACGAGGCTACTGTCAAACGGAATACCTTATATTATGATGGGATATATAATCACGATATTCCCTTCGCATGTCATCCGCAAATTCGTAGCGCTGAAGCGTGTTATCTTAGCAGTAGCCTGGCCGTTGACCTTGCAAAAAAATTCAACACCAGACTCCACCTGCTCCATCTGTCAACAGAAAAGGAGATGAGCCTTTTATCGCCGGGGATTCCTCTATCTCAAAAACGTATTACCGCCGAAGTATGCACTCACCACCTTTGGTTTTCTGATAAAGACTACGATAGACAGGGGTGGCGCATTAAATGGAATCCGGCAATAAAGACCGAAGCGGACAAAAAAGCCCTTATGGAAGCTCTGATTGACAATAGGATTGACCTTATTGCCACCGACCATGCACCACATTTGCAATCCGAAAAAGAGAATACCTACACCAAATGCCCGTCGGGTGGGCCCATGGTTCAACATTCTCTTGTGGCCATGCTGGAAATGGCAAGGCAAGGCGCACTAACCATTGAACAGGTAGTGGATAAAATGTGTCATGCCCCCTCCACTCTATTCAACATTGATAAACGGGGCTATATCCGCGAGGGCTACCATGCCGATATTGTGCTGATTAATCCGAAAGCGAAGTGGGAGGTAACAAAAGGCAATATACTTTATAAATGCGGTTGGTCGCCGATGGAGGGACAAACGTTTAGCCATAGGATTACCCATACTTTTGTAAACGGCAGGCTGGTATTTGAGAATGGAAAATTTGACGAAAGCGTCAAAGGCAGTGCCCTGATTTTCAATCGATGAGCGTGCAACCCGAAGGATTGATGGGATTCTCTCGACAACCTATTTCATAACAAACCGGGCTGTGTTTCTGGTTAACTGCTGAAGCAGTATGGACCTTCCCGAGGTATTTTCGGCAATGGCCTCCTGAGTGTAATGTCTAACCGTGAGCAGTTCCAAATTCTTATTATACCGAACAGAAAAACTTAGCTTAAGCTCATCGATGGCACCGGGCAGAAAATGCTGTTCATCGTCAACGCAGATTGAAAAGCTGATGGCCGAACTCTGCACCAGATTTGCCTTAACCCTATGCTTATACAGCACAGTGAATATTTTGATAAGGCAATCTTCAATAACAAAAGAGAAATCAAACGGGGTGAGCGAAATGAGTATTTGATTGGTCTTCTGAATCAGTATGGGGGGATAGGCAATCCGTTTATTGGTCTGATATATCAGCGTACCACTGGTATCGGGGTGTAAAAAGGACTTAACATACAAGGCTATTTTTTTATTTTCCAATGGCTTGATGGTTTTTGGGTGCATCACCTGTGCCCCGCTGTAAGCCAACTCGATGGCCTCTTTGAATGACACTTCGTCAAGTTTAACAGGATTTGGGAAAATTCGTGGGTCGGCACTCAGCACGCCATCCACATCTTTCCAAATGGTTACACTCTCCGCCATCACCAGGTTTGCCAGCAAGGCTGCGGTATAGTCAGAGCCTTCGCGCCCAAGGGTTGTTGTAGTCCCGTCAAGGGTTCCAGCAATGAATCCCTGCGTAACGAAGAGCGATTGGGAATTGTGGGAAAATACCTCCCTGCACAACTTCTCGGACAAGGCCAGGTCAATATTGCCCTCACGGTAGTTTCTGTCGGAAATTAAACACTGCCTTATGTCGATCCACTTGTTGCCAATGCCGGTTGCATTGAGGTATATGGAAACAATGGTGGACGAAAGAATCTCACCGTACGACACAAACTGGTCGTAGGCAAAGTTGTAGCCCTGTGCAATGGGTTTATTAAGGAAATTGTCCATCTGCTCAAATATATTGCGCAATGCTTCCAAAGGAGCCTCCGTATTGGTGTCAAAAAGGCCTTTCACAATACTGATATGGAACTCTTTACACTGTTCAAACCCCTCCAAATACTTATCCTTCCTGCCATCTAAGAAATCCGACAGAATTCTTTCCAGAGCATTGGTAGTTTTTCCCATGGCTGAGACCACAACTATCAACTTACCCGATTCGCGCCTTACTATCTCTGCCAAATTTTCGACACCCAAAGCTGATTTAACAGATGCTCCGCCAAACTTGTATATTCGAAAAGCCTTGTTTTTCATCTGATTGTTTTATGTGTAAGCATTTTTATGTAATCAAGTTAAAAACCGATTTCGGATTCACAAAATTAGACAAACAACCCTAATTCGTGTTTACGATTCGCAAATATCTTAAACCCCAGCGCAAACGTTTTAAACCTGAAAATAGTTTTGTTTATTCCTTATATTATGCCTAATATTGCTAACTATTAAACGCAAAACTTAACCCATACAATTCTCACATGAAAGGCTATTCGATAAAAACTCTTACTCAATTCATTATTGAGCGGCAAGCGGATTTCCCCTATGCAACCGGTGAATTCTCGCGACTGCTTTACCATATGGGCATTGCTGCCAAAGTTGTAAATAAAAAAGTAAACAAGGCGGGTTTGGTGGATATTTTGGGTACTGCAGGCGAAGTAAACGTTCAGGGAGAGGAGCAAAAGAAGTTAGATGTATTTGCTAACTGGCGATTTATCCAATCCATTCAGGCCTCGGGGCAATGCTGTGGAGTTGCCTCGGAGGAAAATCAGGAGATCATTACCTTTGATGACAACCTCTCGCTTGATGGCAACTATATTGTTTGCATGGATCCTCTGGATGGCTCTTCGAATATTGAAGTGAATGTTTCTATCGGTACCATTTTCAGTATTTATCGCCGTATCAGCCCAAGGGGGACCAAGGCTGTTTTGGAAGATTTTTTACAGGAAGGTTCAAAGCAGGTGGCAGCAGGTTACATCGTTTATGGATCATCAACCATGCTTGTGTACACCACCGGCAGGGGTGTTTATGGTTTTACCCTCGATCCATCCATTGGCGAATTCTGCCTTTCGCATTACAACATTATCACCCCCGAAGAGGGAACATTTTATTCCATCAACGAGGGACATTACCTGAAAATGCCCAAGGGCATACAGCAGTACATAAAGTATTGCCAAGTGGAAGATAAGAGTACCAATCGCCCATACTCGGCACGATACATAGGTTCGCTGGTTGCCGATTTTCACAGGAATCTTCTCAGAGGCGGAATATTTATTTACCCTCAAACGGGTTCGGCACCCAATGGCAAGCTAAGGCTGCTGTACGAATGCAATCCCATTTCGTTCCTTGCCGAACAGGCAGGCGGAAAAGCCTCAACAGGAACTCAGCGAATTCTCGATATCAAGCCACAATCACTGCATCAAAGGGTACCTTTTATCGTGGGATCGAAAAAAATGGTGGATAAAGTGGAAGAGATTATTAAGGATGCCTCGGAGAAGGAATAACAACCATCTGCTAACGCATACCAAAATATTACCCCATAAAAAAAGCAGAGGGTGTTTCGCTTCCGAAACACCCTCTGCTTTTTTTAGTTCAATACGCTACTCGCATTTTAATACTTCCTCAATTTGATACTTGGCATGCTCCAAATACTGACCTGACATGGCTTTCTTAAATGCCTCGCAAGCTTGAGATTTGAGGTTTTTACTCTGATAGGCAACCCCCAGCTGATAGTTGATCATTACTACATCCAATGACGAATTCCCATTCTCAAGAATGGATGTGAACGAATCGATGGCCCTATCCCAATTCTTCATTGACATGCTGTTCTCGCCAATTTTAAAGCGAGCTGCAACATCGGTTGAGTCAAATTCGAGGTACTTTTCATAATATGCAATGGCCTGGCTGTAATCCTTACCCTTCTCAAACTCTTGTGCTTTGGTTAAAAGGTAGCTATTGGCCTTTTTCAGGGCATCCTCTGTCTTTCCCCTATCGTTAGTACTTTTAGCAACTTCAAGAGTCTGTTTCAAATACTCCAGCATCCCGTCATAGTCATCCATTTTTTCTTTGGAAAGTGCAATGCCCAAATAGGGATCGGGGTAATCCTTCTTAATGTCAATAGCCTTGTTAAAGTATTCAATGGCTTTCTCAAACCTTTCGTTTTTGTACTCAATGGTACCCATTTGGTTGTACAGCTGAGGGATTAAGCGCTCAGCCTTGGACTGAGTATTTTTATCGAAAAACTTTTTTGCTGTCTCCCTGGCCTTTTCCAATTGCTCCAAAGTCTCGTTCATCTTCTTCTCCTTGTAAAAAGACATGGCAAGATTAAAATGTGCAGTTGGGATTAAACTCTCTGCCAAAACTTTGGTTTCTTCGCCATCGATCTCCAAATCTTCGCTTATCTGCAATGCCTGGTATAATAGTTCCAATGCCTGTTTTGGGTTATCTTTGATTACCGATGCTCCGGAATTGTAAGCATCAACCGCTTCCTTTTTCGTTTGGGCCGAAGAGGCAAGCGGAATTAAAAGGGCAAAAATGGCAAACGCAACGCATTTAATTACTGTAGTTTTCATCTCTATTTTAATTTATAATTGATTAACACCTTTCAAAAAAACTTTTAAAAATAGTACGATAGGTTTTAATTAATCAAATTAAAGCGTAATTTATAATCATTACAAACAACCAATTCGCAACTTTGATTAATCTTTCCCTCGCTTTTGGGCAAAAAAGCGTTGTAAGATATCCGCCGACTCATCTTTTAAGATTCCCTTAACCACCTTTGTTTTGGGGTGTATTATTTGATCTGAGAGCAGAGTGTAGCCTCGTTTTGGATCCGATGCACCGTAAACCAGAGTGCCAAGCTGACTCCAAAACAGTGCACCTGCACACATAACACATGGCTCGAGCGTTACGTATAGTGCACACTGATCCAAATATTTACCTCCCAAATATGAAGTTGCTGCAGTAATGGCCTGCATTTCGGCATGAGCCGTAGGGTCATTCAAACTTTCTGTAAGATTATGAGCTCTGGCCACAATCCGATTGTTGCAAACCACCACAGCTCCCACAGGGACTTCGCCTTTTTGCAGGGCCCTATTAGCCTCTTTAAGTGCCTCTGTCATAAATGCTTTGTGTGTTTCTTCCACTGTGGTCATGTTGATCTTACCGTTGGTTGGAATTGCAGTTAAACAAAAAAGGTGCCATCCATTGGGTGCTAAATCTTTTCTTTTTACCTTCGCAGGTTGTTAAAATAGATTGGAATGTATAGAACGCATACATGCGGTGAGCTTAGGCTTACCAATATCGGAGAAAACGTTACGCTTTGCGGATGGGTACAGCGGGTACGTAACCACGGAGGCATGGTCTTTATCGACCTTCGCGACAGGTACGGCATTACACAGCTTGTTGCCGATGAAAACGTTGATGTGGCGATAGCCAAAACCATCCAAGGCTTGGGTCGGGAGTATGTGATTAAATGCGAGGGCCAAGTGATAGAACGGTCCAACAAGAATCCCAGAATTCCCACAGGAGAGATTGAAATCAACATCAGCAAAATATCCGTTCTGAACGCCTCAGAAACACCTCCCTTTACCATTGAGGACGAATCGGACGGAGGTGATGAGCTGAGGATGAAATATCGATATTTGGATCTGAGGCGAAATCCTGTTAAGGAAGCCATGGAACTTAGGCACAGGGTGGCTCAGGAAGTGAGGAAATACCTCGACTCCATGGGATTCTTGGAAATTGAAACGCCATTCCTCATTAAATCAACCCCGGAGGGGGCGCGCGATTTTGTGGTGCCATCCAGGATACACCCCGGTGAGTTCTACGCATTGCCCCAATCGCCCCAAACTTTTAAGCAGCTGCTGATGGTGGCCGGCATGGACAAGTATTTTCAGGTTGTTCGCTGCTTTCGCGATGAGGACCTGAGGGCCGACAGGCAACCCGAATTCACACAGGTTGACTGTGAGATGTCGTTTGTTGACCGCGAAGATATTCTCAACACCTTCGAGGGCCTTGCAAAGCACCTGTTGACAGAAATTGCAAACAAACCTCAAAATGAGCCCTTTCGGCGTATTTCATACCACGATGCCATGGAGAAGTACGGAACTGATAAGCCCGATATCAGGTTCGGCATGGAAATTCATGAGCTAACCGCTATGGTCAAAGGGTTTGGCTTTGGAGTGTTCGATAATGCAGAATATATTGGGGGTATATGCGCAGCCGGTTGTGCCACTTACTCGCGTAAGCAGATTGATGAGCTGATTCAGTTTGTGCAACGACCGCAGGTGGGCGGCAAGGGATTGGTTTGGATAAGAATGGAAGAGGATGGCAGCATTAAATCCTCCGTGGACAAATTCTTCTCGCCCGAACAGTTGAAATCCTGGGCAAATGGCATGGGCGGAAAAAACGGCGACCTGATTCTAATAATGGCAGGGCAAAGAATACCAACCCTTGAGGCATTGGGTTTGCTCCGCCTCGAAATGGGAACACGCCTGGGTCTTCGTCCAAAGGATACCTTTGCACCCCTTTGGGTTGTTGACTTCCCACTCCTCGAATGGGATGAGGAAACCGCAAGGTTTTATGCCAAACACCATCCTTTCACCTCCCCCATGGGCGAAGATATCCCCCTCTTCGATACCGATCCGGCTGCCATTAGGGCCAATGCCTACGATTTGGTAATTAACGGGGTGGAAATAGGTGGCGGATCCATAAGGATTCACGATTCTGCCCTACAGCAAAAGATGTTTAAAACCCTAGGTTTCACCGAGGATGAAGCCAACAATCAATTCGGATTTCTTCTCACCGCTTTTAAATATGGTGCTCCACCCCACGGAGGTATTGCTTTAGGCTTCGACAGGCTATGTGCCGTTTTTGGCGGTTCCGATTCTATCCGCGATTACATTGCATTCCCCAAGAACAATGCAGGGCGGGATGTTATGATTAATTCCCCGTCGGAGATATCGCAAGAGCAGCTCGAAGAGCTGAGTTTGCTAATCAAAAAAACGGTGTCGAAATAGTTCGAATCACACATTACAACAAAACAGCATGTCAAAAATGACTGCTGTTACAGGTCTGTTAGGGTTACCATATAGCGGAAACGTTTATGAAATGTAGGGCATTGCTAACTACGTACCTATCTACCGACACAAACGCCGATGTCTGGCAAAACACTTGGGCCTATCATCTAAACTTCTACACCTGAAGCGATGTATTGTGGCCATTTTTTATTCTGTTTTCCTATTAATAACCTCCAAATTCTCTTCAATCGAAATTGTTCGTAGTTTTTCGAAAATTAGATTAACATCTTCGTTTGTAAATCCTTTCCATTCCTTCCATTTAATATTCTTCCGTAAACCATAGCCGGTCAGTTCAATTCGTTCTTTTTTATATTTTTTCCGAATTTCAATCATGCGTTTCTGAAAATTATCAACCATTCTTAAATCATTAACTATTGCTATCCATACAAACTTTTTGTCGAAATTGAAAATAAACGGATTATCTGATATTGTATCAACAATTTCGAGTTGGAGGTAATGATATTTCGGATTTTGTGGTTTTGCTATTAAACGAAGTCCTAATCTCTCTTTTACTTCATGCGGAATAGAATTGAAGAATTTTATCATTGATTTTATCTGGCCATAAGAAGAAGTTATCGCAAGGGCCCAAATGAGTAACCCAAATCCATTACCTAACAAAAAACACAATACAAATATCTCGATTGAGTCAGCAAACGATACATTCTTATATCCTGTTATTAGAGCAATTATAGCGTATATTGAAGTAAATATTACTCCACAAATCTTCAAACAGTTCTTTGAAGTCTCTTTTGTCAGTTTAAAATATTCTCGAAAGTTCATTTTAGGATTTTTCTGTAGTATGCCTAAATAATTTGGGTATGGATAACGGCTTCATGTTTTACACCTCTCTGTATTCATAACTATATCAGTCAAAAAATATCGTTCGCCCGATAGTTTCTTTGGAATCACCTGCTTTTTTCAAATTGCATTTTCGTAAATACGGAGTAATTTTAATGATCATGGGATTTTTCTGAAAAAGATACTGCCTGATTCTTTAACACTATCTCTTGCGGAAAGCGTCAATTTAATCAGAATGCTTGTTTCATTTGTGACTTGTGCAGTACGGTTAATCAATACCATGCTGTCTTTGATGGTTACAAACTCATCAAGCGCCCTTTCCCCATCGTAAACCAACTCTGCGTGACTGACGCTTATCAAATCCTGCTTCCCGGGGTTAATCTTTATTTCGTACTGGCCGGGGACAGGAATATACGGAGTGAGGTTTATATTGATATCCAGCAGCCCCTGATGAAACATATCAGGCATCCAGCCATTCAGGTATTTCCAATGGGACAGAGGCTTTTCATCCTTTTCAAAAAGTTCCGGTGTGTTGGAAATATGGTATGCAGCAAATGACCGGATCAATGGTTCGGCCGCTGATTTTGTGATATTTAGACGAATTTTACTCAGGGTAATGTCATCAAAAAAATCAATCTTCTTTCGGCCGACGGATGACCCGGCATATATAGGCACCCAATGATCCTTTACCCAACCCTCTAATTGGTATGCCCGTATCCGTTCTCCTTGCCGGTAATCTTCCATTGTAACGATATGGTTAATGGTTGTTGGGGTATCAAACGCGATGATCACTTCATTCCCTTTAATGTCAGAAACAGATTTAAGCGGTGAAGAAAACCGTCTGTCAATCTCTGCTCCCAATTCGGCAAACCGTGCCACATCACCCGCTGGGATAACCCCCAATGTATCCGGTGTTGCGTTCAACAGCATCACGGCGCCTCTACCGGCCGACCGGTAATATATTTTCATCAGCTCACCGAGACTGCGTCTTTTGGCTTCATTGGCAGGAGACCAGAACCAGTTATGTTTATAGAGAGGAACATCACATTCCAGCGGCGCCCATGCATCACCATCCGGATCGCCCTGAACGGCTGTGGCCACACCCGATTGCAAATCGGTGCTTTTAACTCCATTCCACGCAGGGTAAGGTGCATAGCCGTCCTCGTTGCCCACCCACCTGATGCTGGCCTGTGGGCTCTGAAAGATCACTGCATCTTTCGCATATTTCTCAAGTATATCTTTTACATCAATTACACAATTTCCATCAAACCACACTTCTGTGATAATGCCATAATTCGTAAGCAATTCTGTAAGTTGTTGCCTGTATATTTTATTAAAAGCTTCCTGTTTTGACGGATCGCTGGTTCTTCCTCCACTGCCCAATCCTGCGCCCCACTTATCATCTCCGGGATACAGGTACAAACCTAATTTCAATCCATACTTCTTACAGGACGCTGATACATCTGCAACAAGATCTCCTTTCCCTTCTTTCCATGGGATATGTCGCACATCATAATCCGTTGTTTCCGTTGGCCACCAGCAGAATCCACCCACATGCTTGGCGACAAAGACAATCTGTTTAGCACCAAATGACAGAGCCACTTCACACCATTCATCCGTGTTCAGTTTATAAGGATTTACCCTGGAAAGATCGGTGCTGAAATTATCATATTCCCTACCCTGCCAGGTAGCCATTCCAAAGTGAATAAACATAATCCGCTCCTGTTCGTGCCACACATATTGCTGTGGTGAAGGCTTTGCCAATTGAACTTCCGTAACATCCTGCTTAGGTGAACAACCGAATAAAAAAATTACGGATAGCAAACAAACGATTTGGTTTACAGTAATCCTTTTCATGCTTATTGCCCAAAATAATGAGAAAGTGAAAATTGTATGTTAAAAATTGTTCTCATAACATTGCCGCCAACGTCTAACCAACTTTGAGTTCAGGCGGCGGGGTACCCAGCACATACTCTGCGAGCCAACTACCACCAAATGTACAAAAACTTTTTCAACGGGCAAGTCGCCATAGCCTGAAGGCCAAGCCGCTGTTGGTGGCTGGCGTTCTCATTGTGTCGTGAATGAAATGTCCTTGCCTTCTGCCCTTGCTTGTCTGACTTCTCGTTGATATTGTTCTGGCAATGTGTCAAGGGGAACAATAAGCCCGTCTACCATTACAAAATCTGCAAATGGGTCATTGTCTTGTATGTTTTGGGTTGAAAACTCATTGTCAAAAGGGCTCAGTTTCAGTAAATCACGAATTTGCCTTGATTTGTTACCAGACGTTGACTTATTTGTCCCGAAATAATTGTTAATGTCGTCTACGGAAAGATAGGGGTCAAAGGATTTGTCAAACAAAAAATTTATTGTTCCAAGTGCGTGAATTATAGCTGCTGCCCATATTTTGGGTTGTCCCGTTGCCAACGGACTATTCCGTTTGCGCGCCAATTTAAGTGTCAACCGTTCAGCAAGTTTAAAATATTCTTCATCAAGTTTTTGTGAACAAAAATCTCTAAGAAGGTCAAGGATTTGTTGCTTTTGATTTTCAATTTTTTCTGTGTTCATTCGGTATTTTAGTTTGAGCTGGTTATTTTTTCAGCGCTTGCCACCAACGTTCCGCGGCTTGGGTTTCGGGCGGTAGAGTGCCCAATACACACCCTGCGAGCCAATTGCCTACCAAAGATACACAATTCTGTCAAACGTGCAAGTCGCCACAGCCTGAAACCAAGCCGCTGTTATAGTGCGTTTTTTATTTCTTTTTCTATTTCGGATATCATTTCAAGAACAGGTTCAAATAGGGGTTTAACTGATTCAGAATCGTAATCATACATGTTTTCATAATCCCCTTTCTGCCTCCAATCGTATAGTTGAGCAAGTAGTTTTCCGTATCTTATGTCCATTCTACCTGTCTTGATGAAATGTAGAGAGTATTGACTCTTCATGCCAGAATGTGACTGCGGATATATTTCTTTAACAACTAGCAGAGCATTCACAGCATAAAAAACAGCGTAGTACAAGCGGTTAATAGCAGAATTCCAAAATCCATTCTCAGCCAATAGTTTCGCAGCATCTACAGTTTTATATGCTGTTTCTATCCTGTTTTTCGAGTATTCAAGTCGTTCTTCTCGTGTCATAGCTGAATCCCCTGTCTCATTACGTTGTAATAGTATGGAGTGATTCTTTGCCTAGTATTCCACTCCTGTTTTGAGTAAACAAATATTGAGAGGGGCTCACCCGTTTGAAGTTCGAGCTCATAGAGATGATCTCTAAATGCTTTCTCCTTTCTGATATCCACAGGGTAGTCAGTTAACACAAGTATATCCCAATCAGAATCACTTCTTGCGTCACCTCGTGCTCTAGAGCCATATAGAATTACTTGAGCATTAGGATCAATCTCAGAAATGTTCATCCTTATCAACTGGCTTATATGTTTTGATTTCTCGTCCATAAATGCAAATATACGAAAAATGTAGATTCCCTTTGTTTCTTTCAATAGAATGCACTATAACGGTCCGCGACTTGGGTTTCGGGCGGGGACTAACCCAGTACCGTTCCCCAAAGGCGAAACCCACACCCAAACTTAGGAAATTTATCCGACCGAGACAACACCCCCGCCTGAAACCAAGGCGCTGTTGTGCAACGTATTTAATCTAGAGGTCTAATATTCCAAAAGTCTGGTTGTAAGGAATTCTGATATTTATTATCTCAAATTTGGGACTAATGCTTGTTTTTAAAGCTTTTAAAGTTTTCAAAGACCTTTCATCAGATGTTACGAAATGTGTGATACTTTTATCAAGGTCAGCTTGTGAGAATAATTT
>Ga0208940_1002035_pt1 | contig 19622 bp, 25 predicted proteins | sample AD_JPNNA6_MetaG_FD_184445 | JGI IMG/M metagenome (GOLD analysis project Ga0208940, IMG submission 184445) | Active sludge microbial communities of municipal wastewater-treating anaerobic digesters from Japan - AD_JPNNA6_MetaG (SPAdes) (version 2) | ecosystem: Engineered > Bioreactor > Anaerobic... | reverse complement strand
CTGATTTCCTCTTTCGTTTACCAAGTTATCGGCAAATTGCTTGCATATATCAAGAAATTTGCCGAATATTACATATAAGTTGTGCATACAGAGATTGAATATTAAAGTGTTAGATGACTCTAATATGCTACAAATCAATGATATGCGCAACTTTTTAAACATCAATTTATTAACTTTTTAATTCCGCCAACGGGTACATACATTTGATCGTATGGGAAATAGGCTTCGCTCATGGCGTATACAAACTCACTGGTCACACTACTATCTTCAATGATGAAGTCCGTAGATCTTGTCGGGAATGCTTCATTAAGCAATGCTCTCAGATGGCAAACCTGACCGTTATGCTGTAGTCTGTACATGTTTGAGTCGCGATTAGACAGAAAGTCGTGATGCCTTAACTTAACAGCCAACGTAGCGCACTGAAGAAAAATGATTATAATAGGCTTCCTCAGCATTGTAGGCAGCAATAGCGCAACTAACTTGCGATAATCAATTTGATACAGATTCATAAGCTGAATAATTAATTATCAGATCATTCTCTTGCGCTATCGTATAATAACCACTGTAAGGCACCGCGTAATCTACAACCGTTGTCCACTCTGTGCCGTCAGCTGTTTTGATTTGTGCAGTTTCCATGTTAGCCATCACTACACCATCTATTGCCTGAATAGCATCTATCAGTTTGTCATTTCGATACTCACCATTAAAAGGAAGACTTGCAAGAAAAGATATTACCTTCTCTCGCACCGGTTCACCGCCTGTTACAATTCCACCTCCTGAGCTGTTTATAACCATTGGGTTGTAACGTATATTTATGGTAGCCCTGTAATGGTCAGCATCCTCATTCCTTACACGTAACACCACTCCTGCATCTTTAACCTCTGCCAAGTACGCCTCCAATCCTTCCAACTGCTCAGAAGTAAGAGGAGCAGGAGCAGCAGAGGCAACTTTTATATACACAATCGCATTTTTCTCAACTGTTGCTGCATTTTTTACAACTTGACATACCTCAAGTTGTTCTTCCGTCAATTCCTCAGAATAAGAATCCGTTCCATCAACCAACGAATAACCGTGTCGATATGCCTTTGCCTTATTTACATACCATCTCAGCGAATGAGGCTTCATTTCATCTATATATGCCTTTACCTCTTCCTTATGTTTGTCAAACAAAACCTCCATAGTCCATATTGCGACGGCAACAATGTAGAATATTATATTCTCTATACTTACTTTAGACAATATCAATTCGTCACCTTCTGCGACATCATATTTTGCCCTGACTGTTGTGTTTGCCTTATAGGCATCAATCATTACTTCTTTTATATCGTTGATAGTTCTTGCCATATACTTGTTTATTGAACAACAAAATCATATTCTACATACCAAAACTCAATTCCCTCACCTGTAATCAGGTTTACTTGATCTCTAGTGATGGCCGTAGCTGGTTTATAGTCATTGTTTGAATAATAATCAACAACTTTACTTTTCGCCTTGACCGGCATCTCCAATATCATTCCTGGTATCAGGTCGTCTGCGATTGAAATGTCGTTCTTTTGCGCCAAATCAAAGATTGCCGAGATATCACCAAGATGCTGTAACGCAACATCTAAGAGAGACTGATCGTTTAAGACATTTTTTTGCATATGAAAATCAATAATAGAATCCAAGCCAATATTCCAGACCACATCAAAGCGGTTTCATACCATTTGAATTCTCGTTCCTTAATGTCAGTTTTAACTTCCTTATCCGTTATTGTAGAGTCTCTGACTGTTGCCAATATGGCCATCGTATCGCACTCACAATCTGCCTCCAAAACATTGTTATTTATCTTGACATTTATCTTCGAATTCTTTTTCCCCTTTGCACTCATACCTTTTGCATTTGTCTTTCCCATCTTATTAAGACTGTCTCTCAAGTTTGAGTTCTCATTTATTAGCACATTACCTAGAGAGTCGCAACTTAAAAGTGCCTGTATTGAGCACGAATCAGGTTCTGTTATAATGTGTGTGTCTCGTTCTGTTACTCGTATTACACGTTCATTCGTTGCTATCTGACTCTTCATTTTGCAACTGCTTGCGCACAGGGCAAGCGTCGCCATAAGGGCAATCGCCAATACGGTCGATGGCCTTCTGAAGCTTCCTAACATCTTTTCTAAGTCCATTTATCTCTTTTTTTAAGGGTTCTATAATATACTCCATCTGCATTTGCAGTGTCTTACCTTCGTTTTCTAATTCCTTTCCTTTTGCCTCTGCGTTAGCAGCCTTGCGTTCTGCCTTCAACTTGAAGAGGCTCAATACACAGCCCCCTCCAAGCAAAATATTAAGGATTGAACTGATTAAATCCCAGCTCATAATCCAACCTCCTTTCTCCATTTTCTAACATCAAAACTCGGACATGACTTGTTTTCATACTCATTATGTCCATGTATTGTTTCAATGCCATAAGTTGCTTTGAGTTGACGAACCAACCTCTCCATCGCACTTTTCTGTTGTGGTGTCCTGGTGTCGGCTGCGTGTTTTCCGTCTGCAGTCAATCCTCCGACGTAAGCAATCCCTATGCTTGTAGCATTATGTCCTTCACAATGAGCACCAACCTGGGAAACCTTTCTTCCTTCATGGATAGACTCATCCAAATAGATGACGTAATGGTAACCGATTGTTTTCCATCCTTTCTCTTTGTGCCATCTTGTTATATCGGCTACTGTGACAGTTTTTCCTGCAGGTGTAGCCGTACAGTGAATAATTATTTCATTTATCTGTCTCATATCTCTATCTTTAATTGTCCATTGTCCATTATTACATTTGGGTTGTTGTATCCATCCATCTGAAGGTTTACCCGTACAGCCCTCTTTAGCACTTTCTCCTTACCAACGGATTTCAAGTAATTGATGGCACCAACTCCTAAATGTGGGTATTCCTTGAACTCTCCTTTGTTGGAGCATACAATCAACTGAACGTTTTGCTCGTCAGTGGTCCCGACCTCAAACGTTCCGTCTTTGACGCTTATGTCAAAGTTTTCGTCCATCAATATTCCTCTCATGCCATTAGTGTTTTACTTTGTTGTCTTCCATGTCCTTGATTGATATGTTGCAGCTTGCCATCTGAGCTTCGAAAGATGAAGCTCCTGTTGCTCCGTTTGCCGAGGATCCAGCTCCGACACTATTCAATCCGGTAGAAACGGCCGTCTTCAGACTCTCGCAATAGCGCTTTAGAGAATCAAGGTTGTCTTTCAGGTCTTGGATATTGACCATTGCCCCGTTCTCTCCTCCGTTAATCTCTATCCCTGAACTGTCTATCTTCACCTTCGTCCCCTCTATGACTATCTCCACCTTGTCTATCTCGGTGTACCCTATGACAGCTGCTTGGGTCATGTCGTTGTCCATGATGGTTACAGTGACATAGCTGCCAAGTTTCGGAACAATGAGAATGTGGTTTCGATAACTGTCGACGACAGAATTGAGCCGGACGTTGTAATAGGATAGGTCTTCTCCTATCAAGACGCTGCACGTTCTGTCACCCTCTTTGATAGAAGTCACTTTGCCCACTTCCGTCTGCACTGGCATCTTCTTCTCAAAGAGCTTAGTCACGTATCGTTGTATTGTTTCTTCCAAATTTGCCATCTCATTTTATTTTGTAGGATAAGGAGTTTTCCCTCCTGAATCCCGTACTAAATCCATATTTAACAGTTACCGCCTCAATCAGATAAATTCCTCCTCGTTCCGGGTTGTCGTAATCTGCCAGCTCTAAACCATCTCCCGAGCGTGTGGATGGAATCCCGAATCCGGTTATCTTTCCTTCGTAGCCGTCGAAGACCATCCTTTTGAGCTCCGACTCGGCAAACTTGCGTATTTCCGATTCAGACAGACATGGCGAACAATTGAGCGTTCTCTTCGTGTCTGAGGTTCTGTCACCAACCTCAACTTTTATGTCTTTCCCGTCCTTCTGCTTCGACTTGGCAGTGATGAGTACCTTTCTGTCCTCCTTACGGGTGAACTTCAAATCATTCTTGGCAACATTCGCGAAGACATTCTTTTCGTTCATCTCCTTTATGCCTTGTTCGTTTCTTGTCCCGAAGTAGTAGGTATGGGTCTTGTAATCTGTCATGGCGTAAGGATAAAAACACCTCAACTTCTTATCCCCGACATCTCTTATACAAAACCCATAACTGTCTTTCAGTCCCTTGAGGACTTCGAATGGGGTGGCATCCTTTGCTATAAATCCACCGGACAAAATAACATCCGGAACATTCTCTATCATCTGCCCAAGTACATCTTCCAATATTTGTTTTAGAGTAGGAGTTTCCCAACTCTTTCTGATCTGTGGCATACGTTTGAATCGCGACATCTCATCCTCGCACTCTATTACGATGGGGGTTCCGTCACCTATCTTTGTCACATAGCCCTTGAATTCCGTTTCAGTTGTCTTGTCATAGCCGAGGCGGATTGTTACCTCATCGTTCACCGCAATGTTTTCAAGGATTCCCGTTCCGTCCTTCTTGGCGAAATTGCGTGGTAGCACTATCTTGGCGGTTCCGCACAAATCCTTCACGCTGGAGGTTATCTCTGTTGATACGATTCCACTCCGCTCTCCAAACAGCTTTATTTTGCCGATGGTGACTTCACTTTTAGGGACGAAATACATTGCTTTACTGAATTTTATTTTCTATATTTGAAATACACAAAAATCAAACTGCCATGAAAAGAGCATTCATCATATTACTTCTGTCACTAGCGGCTCCTTTGTATTGCTTTGCCGGTGGTGACGTTGTCATCGACAAGGACTACTGCACGATCACTATACATGAGAAAACTTATAACCTATATGGGGATATCCAAATTGTTGAGAGTTATCCAGACTTGAGAGTCCAAATTGTCGACAGTAATCCTGATTTGAAAGTTCAAATCGTTAGCAGCTACCCAACAGAATGTGGCTTGGTAAAGATTGTTGACAGTTACCCTATTTTAAGGGTTCAAATTGTCGACAGTAATCCTGATTTGAAAGTTCAAATTGTAGACCATTATCCTGGTATTGATTAAAAATTAAATTCAACAGGATTAATTGACCACATAATAAACTTATATTTTATCGTGTCCGTATAACTTTCCATTACGGAAAGCTCCATTAATCTGTCAATATAAACACTGCAAACTCCCAAATCATCCAATATCTGGCACTGCAATACATCAAAGACCGCATTTGTTTCAAAAAGCCTTCTTATTTGCATCATCTTGCCACTAGGGTACCAATGTCCATCCATATCAATCAGCAACCCGCTCATTGTAATTTTCCACTGTTTGCATCCCCACGATTCAACCACAACATTGTTGCTGTTGTCTACCTCTGTCACCTTTATGTTCTTGTCTCTTTCAAACGAAAGCATTGGGCAAGGAGCGAAAACCCCATCTACATTCCCTTCAAGAAATGAATTTGCGAACTTGTATAAAGTGCCGTCCTCAGTGCTTTTTAGCGTGAGGTCAGCAAAGTGGGTGTCACGCACGGAAACATCCATCTTCCTGATGCCGTTCCTGATGATTGCCTGGTTCACCTTGCTGAGACCTACATTCACCCCTGCCTGTTCAATGTTTGCCTTTATGTTCGACTTCATTATATCCGCATTTGGAGCGTATCCAAATGCAGATTGTAAGCGTTCTGTAATGTCGATTGTTGTCATACCTTGCCCATTTGCTATTCAAATGTTTTGACCCCAAGAAGTCCAACCTCTGCCAACCATTCTATTTGCCTGTACTTTTCAATCCATACCTCATCCGACAATTGTTCCGGATAAGGTATGTGATAATAAAATGAAATCAAAGCATTTATTTTCCTGACAGATATTGAAAGATCCCGACTATCGTTATCTATCTTCGGATAGTCGGCTATAAGTTTTTTACGATGGCGGTCCTCATCGGATAGATCTTCATGATTGCATCGAATGCACCCAAGAAGAGACCGTCATTAGCTTTAACCTCATCCTTAGAACTCAGCACGCAAGAATTGACAAGAATCTCTTTTGCCTTGTCTGGGTTCTTATCAATGAACTTTTCGAATTCTCCCTGCACCATGCGTGAAGGAACCTTGATCACGATAGACTTATACGAGCTGCAATTATCATCTGTCGGAAGGTCTGCAAGTTTTATCTTGTCAGCTCCGTACTTTTGCTTCCACTCTTCCACCATTTCGGGAGTTACTCCCTCTGGTAATTTAACTCCCTCTTCAATTTGCTTTGCCATTTTATTGCTTTTTAAATGTTATTTATCCTATGCGGTCACATTAAAGTCGATACCCAAACACATCAGGTCGAAGTTATAGACCACATCCTCATCTTTGCTTCCAACACTTCTGCCTTGATTGGTAAACTTAACTTTAAGTTTATCTACCACAATCTCGTTGTTGCTGTCTACATATGTTACAACAACATCAAAAGGTTTGATAGCCAGCAAACTTCCACCCGCTGCCTTTTCAATCTCAAAGATGCTCTTTAGTCTTAACTCCATTGATGCAGAGTACTCCTCAATCCCCTCGCTATAACTCGTTGGTTTATTAGAACCTAAAGAATAATGTGGAGCAGTGGATTGTTTTACCGCATAATCAATTTTTGTTATCTCATAATAGATACTTCCGAACATTGCAATATGCACGTTAGCGGAATCGTAAGATTTGCCATTTATATTCATGATCAGATATTTGTTTTGAGATTTATAGTGCCTACTATTTCATCAATTTGTCCTGTCGGAACAATGACAAAAGAAACCTTTAACTCACGTGGTGCAATTAGCAAGTTGCTGGATGCATCCACCGTCGTCCTACCTTCGCTGATGATTCCATCTTGAACCATTTTTTGGAATACGCCATCTCCGACTGCTTCGAAGTACGACACTATTGCTTGAGGTAATAATCCCGTAGTTTTGTCAACCGGTTGTGTACTCTTTACATAAGGCAACAAAGCAGTTCTTAAATTTCTAACCGCCTTGTCGTGAACACGTCCGTACGAGATAGTGTACTCGTTGAAATGACCTTCTGCGTCTTTAATTATCGGCGTTGCCGTGTGGTCATTATTCCAATACAAACCTGCATAACCTGCATAGCGTATGGCGAATATGTAACCTTTCGTATCAAGTGCTTCAAGGTCTCCATCCATATCAGCAATAGTCTGATGGTTACTTAATCCTGCTATTAGCCATTTTTCTTGCTTGGCATTCATCAAGTCGCCTCCAGATACTTCACCAATATTCTGATTAGCACTTCTGTAGGCAAGAGAGCCTAACATTGTGCCTACGTCTGCCATTTTCTTACCAACAGCATCCAAACCATCAGCAAAACTGTAATCCTGACCAATGCAGACAGATACCTTAAATCCTTCGTAAGTATTTCCATCTACCTGCAACTCTCTTAGATTGGTTGCGCTTGCAGCGTTAACAGCGTCATAACCGTAACCTTCCAATATAACTTGACAAGGTCTGAAGGTTTCAAACGTCCAATCACAGAATGCTTGTGCAGCTGGAATGACTGTTGTCATATAACCGCTGAATCCGCCATTATATAAGTCAGGAGCATCTTCTACTAACTGCGGAGTCCAACCTACCGCCAACATCCTTATATTACCCTCCGCATCAGCTATAATCTTCTTTCCGTATGTAGCACCGAAAGCAGCATCAGGTTTGCCAGGATATAACATCAGATAAAGCGTGTTTCCTTCTCCACAGATGCGGAAGAATTCCGAAATGTGGCGAAACACTCTGACGTTATTTGCCGTATCGTAAGCAGCATCAATTCCGTAAGCAGCAGCCTCTTTCATTGAGGTAATCTTAACCGTCTGACCAACTGCAATTCCAATGATTCCAGCTCCTGCATCGGCTGCAACAGCAACTCCATTTGCCAACAAACCGCAGATTGCATCTACTTTGTCAAGTACGCTTGCGCCAAGTGTACCTCTTTTTATATTTACGCCTTTTAAACTACCCATTTTCTTGTTTTTTTATGATGGGGCTGAGATAAACTCAGCCCCAAAAGGTTATGCATTAGCTGCTTGGGATACCGTTATGGTCTTGGTCTTAGTGTTGTCTGCTGTCAACGTAACAGTGAATGAACCTGTACGTGCAGGAGCATCAACCTCAGAGTTAGCAGTACATACTACACAAACCTGATTACCTGTTTTCTCAACAGTGAACCAAACATCAGTAGGGTCATCGTTTACAACAGTAAACTCTCCTGTAGCTGTTACCAAGCTATGTTTTGTGCCTCCATTCTTTGAGAACTCAGCAGGTGTCGTTGCGTCTATCGAATTGATGATAGTGTACTGAGACACAATTGCACCGATTGCCTCTTCTTTGACTGGCATACACAAGTAGTAGTGGTCAAAGTCTATGAGGTTCTGATGGTTCACAGGATCGTTGGCTGCCTCTTGAGAGAACATCTTGATAGTACCTGATGCCTTGAAAATTCTTTGTGTGAAGAAAGCAACAGATGCTTGGAATTCTCCTGTAGTTGCTGCAACGCCAAAGTTTTTCTTAACTCCTGCTACTGTGTAAATTGGGTTGTTAACATACTCATATACCTCGAACGAGTACAAGTTTGAAATCTTGCCGGTTGTGTAGTTGTAATACTGATCAGCGAACTTTTGATCAGTAAGCAAAAGATCTTCTATGTGATCAGGACATAACACAAGACGACGACCTTTAACAGGAATTCCTGCATTGTCAAAGTTCTTCTTCAGCGCAATGATGTCGGCGCGTGTTATTCTCTTTCTGTGAGTTACGCCGTCTGTTTCTCCCGTTGTAAAAAGCACAGGAGTTGCTGAGGAATTAGATTTTGGAGCCATCGCATGGATTGACATGTCAAATTCTTTCTCCTTTATTGCATTACCATGCCTTTCGATTACCGAACCCATTTTGTCATAAGAGATAGCATGTAATTCGTCTTCCGTAACTCGTGTTGGTTTTGTTGTAAACTTTTTAAGCGATATAGCTATATCACCATCCGCTAATTCTTGAATTTCCAACGGATATGTTGTGTTATTAACAAGTACATCCGGATCTCCTCCAATGTCGACTAAGTGAATAACATCATATTTTGCTTTATCCGAATAATCGGGAATTCCCTCCATGAAAGTTGCCATATCTGCATGTCTGAACTTCTTGATCATTTCGCCTGTCCACACTTCGACAAACACGCCTTCTAATGCAGCTCCTTCTGGCAAGAATTTGCCAAGCAGGATGGAAATGCAAACTGCAACAACAGAACCAATCCAAGAGGACACGCCAAAGAAACCAGCGATAAAACCTCCTACAAGTGCGTTGAAAAGCAACGCACATATTACTCCAATACTTTTAAGTCTCATCTTATTTACTTTTAAATGTTTAATTTTTGTTTCCGTACTTGGCGAGATAGAGCGCATTGAACATCTCTGCATTTTCTTCTTTCAATTTTTCCAAACCGCGCGGATCTTCCTTTTGCCACTTCTCCCAATCCCAATCAGAACGATTTTCGCCACCTTTAATAGATGTGTTAATTTGGGTGAAAATTGGCTGCGTTGCATTCATGCCTTTGATCAAGTCGCTTAATGCGTCAATTCCCTTGACCTCTGCGAACGCTTCTAGATTCTTTCTTTGCGCTTCGTTGACTTTTTTTGCGGAGACAGCAGCATCAATTGCAGCCTTAATCTGTTGTGACTGCATCTCTTTTACCTTTGCGTCTGATGCATTCAATTTCGATTGTATAGCATCTTCGATTTCTGCATCCGTAGATTGCTCAGTCAAACCTGACAATCCAAACTTTGCAATTAGACTTTTTTTGTCCATTTCTTTTTGTTTTTTTGTGTTAGTGAAATAGTTTTCGTATATGTCAGCTTTCGCTGAGAATGCCCCCATTAGGGTCATATCCTTGTATCTGTCTTGCGGATCTTCAATTTTAATTTCCACTTTGTCGACAATGCCATCTATAAGCTTTTCTTTCAGAGCATCCTGTGCGTCGAACCAGTTGTCTCCGTTAAACCATGCCCTTAACTCTTCCTCCTTTTTTCCTGTGCGTTTTTGATACACTTTAAGGAAGTTACCCTCCATGCTTCTCAGCATCTTAGCAGTCTTTTCCATCTCATCCGCATTACCTTGTACGTATGTAGAAGGTGCATGTACCATTATAAAGGCATTCTCTGCCATGAATATCTTCGTGCCTGCTGACATGATAATACTTGCCATGCTGGCCGCAAGTCCATCCACATAGACATGAACCGGTTTGTTGCACTTTGCTATTGCATTGTATATTAAGTTTCCTTCGAATACGCTACCACCGACGCTGTGTATATGAAGTTCCACAACGTCATTGGTGGCAGCACAGGATTCGATTCTTTCAATAATACTATCGGCCGAATTATCATTCCAACTGGCTATCTCGCCTATAATTTTTACTGTGTTTTTTTTGCTCATAATCGCCTGTTTTTTCACAAATGTAAATGAGCTATTATGTGGTTTGCAAGTATTAGTTTATGCGTCGAACAGATACGTGCAAGGCTCGAATATTTCTTTGCTTTCAAGCCTCTTCAAGTCTTTCTTTGCGTAAAAATGACCGTATTGGGTCTTTTAAAACAGGAGATATATGGCAAAAAAAGAAATGGAAACTAAGAAACAGCTGGCAAGGCTCTACTATCTTGGAGGGGATGCTCAAAATGTAATCTCAGAAAAGGTAGGAGTGTCAAAGGTGACGCTAAGCAGATGGGTGCAGGACGGAGGCTGGGACATCGAACGAAGTGCAAAAAGAATAACTAGGACTGAAGTAGCCAATAAGATGCTAAGGAAAATAAATGAGCGTCTGGATGATGCGGATTGGACTCCTGATGAATTGGCTAAGGCAGCATCTGCAATCGAAAAGTTGGACAAAAAGACGAATGTTGTTACGATCATAGAAGTGTTTGCACAATACAACAACTGGCTTAATTCTAGAATGAGGTTAGACCCAGAGCTCACGCCCGAAATGGTTCACATCATGACCAAGTACCAGGATCTATTCATAGCGGAAAAATCAGACACGACAATCGAATTTAAATGATAGATTATGGCAGCGATGACTGAGAAAGAGGCAAAGCGCTATTGGGACAAGATCGTTAAACGTACAATGGCAATAAAGTCGGTTGACGATATTGAAAGCGCATCCGATAAGTCTAAACGTATAAAGATACTTGAAGCTGATTATGTGAAGTGGTTTGAATACTATTTTCCTTATTACGCTAAGAAAAAGTGTGCCTGGTTCCATAAGAAAGCTGCTAAAAACATCATATCAAATAAACGCATAAAAGAGTTGTTAGAGTGGTATCGTTCAGCGGCTAAGTCCGTACACACAGATATGGGAATTCCCTTGTTTTTATATCTGGCTAAAAAAGACCTATGGTTTATGCTGCTAGTTGGAGAAACCTCAGATAAGGCTGCAAAGTTACTATGTGACATCCAAGCGCAATTGGAATACAACGCACGAATCATAAATGATTACGGAGCTAGAAGACAACAAGGAGATTGGGCAGAAGGTGATTTCTCCACGAATGACGGAGTCAGGTTTATGAGCCTTGGTTTTCTTGAAAATCCACGTGGCGCACGTGAAGGTGACCGCCGTCCTGACTATATTGTTGTTGACGATGTAGACAACAAAAGACACATCCACAACGATAGAATTATGGATGCTGGGGTGAGTTTCATAACGGAAGATATATGGGGCTGCTTCGACACCGACATGGACGGAAATGAAAGATTTGTGTACGCGAATAACAACTTCCACAAAAACAGCATCACAAACCGCTTAAAGCAATATTTTCTCGAAGCGAAGTCAAAGACAAAACAGAGCGGAATAACTGACGTATTTGACGTACTGACAGTTAATGCCGTAAAAAACCTGAACACGTTCGAACCGGAATGGCCAGAGAAGACAACTTCAGAGTATTGGAAGAATAAGTACGAAAACACTCCTTATCGTTCTTTCATGCGCGAATACATGAACACGCATATTGAGGAAGGGTCTATCTTCAAACCTGAGGACATGTTGTGGGCTGACATGCTTCCTCTTCAAAAGTACGAAAGCATAGTGTTCTACGGTGACTTATCTTATAAAGAGCAAGGCGACTATAAAGGCCTTGTTGCCGTAGGAAAGACAGGTAGACAATTTCATGTGATATTTACCTATCTGAGGCGTGGCAGTCGTGCCAAAGTTGCAGAATGGCTATATGATCTGTATGAGGATAAAAAACTCAGCGGGTTCAATATAAAGTATAAAATTGAGGGGTTGTTTGCGATGGATGAATTCGTAAACGACTTTGATATAGAGGGAGACAGACGCGGATATTACATTCCAGTGACGGCAGACAAACGCCCTAAGGAGAACAAGTTCGACCGCATTGAGTCTTTGTCAGGACATTTTGAAAGGCATAACGTGATTTTCAATGTAAAGGAGAAAGATTCTCCTGATCAAATTAGGCTGAAAGATCAGTTCCTTTCATTCGAAAAAGGAAGCAACGTAAACGATGATGGACCTGATGCTGTGCACGGAGCTTTTAAAGAGTTGTTCTCGACTTGTAGAATTGACAATTTCAACGTTGTGACAACATCAAGAAGTTCTCGTATTTCTAACAATAAAAACAGATTTTAATTACCGTTTAAACATCATTTATATGGCATTCATAACTGATACCGATTACGACGTGCAAACCCGTCAGGAGATTCTTGCAATATTAGATAACACGGATCTGCATTCGAAAATGCGAGCTGCGGAAAAAATGGCGGAGGATCAGATACGTAATTATATAGGCGGATTCTACGACATGTATAGTGTCTTTAACAAGATAGGAGACGAAAGAGACCAATACATTGTGATGATCACAATAGACATTGCCCTCTATCATTTATGGTCACAGAAGGCTCCGCGTAAGATTTCTGAGTTTAGAAGTCAGCGATATCAAGATGCACTTGATTGGTTGAAGATTGTAGCTGGAGGTGGGAAGTGTAGTCTTCCTCCTTTGCCTGGTGAAGTTTTTGCAAGTGACATTATCATACAATCAAGACCATTAAACAACAATAAATACTAAGAAGATGGCAAAGGCAAAATCAAATAGTGGGAACAACAATCAGATATACGCAAAAATCGTTTCGACATTTAAAGATAAAAATAGAGCTGATATCAGCAAATGGAGAAACGCGTTGTCTTCTGCTGAAAACTACATGCGCCCTTCATCCAAAGAGTTGCAGGACTTATATGAGAATCTTTGTGAAGACGGCCATTTTATCGCGCAAACAGGTCTTCGCAAAGCTTCTACTACCGGTTATGGTTTTAGTATTGTGAATAAGCAGAATGGCGATATTGATTCTGAAAAAACGGAGTATTTCAATTCAGAATGGTTCTACGATTTTATGGATAACATCTTGAACTCTGTGCTATTCGGTTATACTATAATGGAATTGCAGGATCCTACATCCATGAAGTTTGAACTTATACCTCGACGAAATGTGATAGCCAAGAAGCACATGATCTTATTGAACGATTCAGGCGATAAGTTTATCGATTACTCGACTGGTTTTGATAACACCCTTATTCATTGTGGCAACCCTCTTGATTTGGGATTGATGTCAAAACTCTGCGGAATTTTGATATGGAAAAGAAATTCCATACAGAGTTGGGCGGAATTTACCGAAAAGTTTGGCATGCCTCTCATAAGTGCAACGACCTCTAGAACAGACCCAACTAATGTCGCCAAATTAAATCAGATGTTGCAAGCTCTCGGAGAAGCTGCCACTGCCGTTTTACCAGAAGGAACAACCGTATCTGTTACTCCATTTACAACGGGAGATTCGTATCATGTCTATGATTCTATGTGCGAGAGAATGGACAATGAGTTGTCAAAGGCGATAGTTGGTGGCACCATGAACACCGACAACGGTAGCTCAAGGAGTCAGGCAGAAGTGCACGAACGTAACCTAGACGACAAGATTGCAGCTACTGACAGAAGAATGGTGCAGTTTGTCGTAAACAACCAGCTAATACCAATGATGCAATTTTGGGGCTGGAACATTAACTCCGAAACTGATAAATTTCTTTTCGACACGTCGTTTGAGTTAACGCTTTCAGAACATTGGAATATTGTTAATGAAGTTATGCAGCGATATGAGGTGGAAGTGAATTGGTTATCAAAAACTTTTAACATTCCTATTGTAGGTGAAAGAAAAGATAATGTCAGTGATACTGAACCGAAAGGAAATCTTTCAAAAAATTTTCGGTAGGGGGAATGGTGCTCCCCCATCTTTATGAACTCGCACCATGTGCCGATAGAGAGCCAAAAGCAGCCTCTTTCAGTGAAAACGAGGACATAAAAAAGGCCGTAGAAAGTTTGGTTAAAAAGATATACGACGGCAAAGGTGGAATAAAAAGCGACAGAAGTCTGATTAAGGCCTTTGCACGTCAATTGATGGAGGCAATGTTACAAGGATATGGCAAAGACCTAGAAAGTTTGGAATACGGTTCTGCTGATTTTAATGCAATAGACAAACTGACTAATAACATATATCAGTTTTCTGCAGCTAAGAATTGGAACGAGCTACGAGATATGACAGATGCCTTACATGATGGGGACAGAATCAGGACATTCGATGAATATCAGACCATAACAGAGCCAATAATTGGGAAGTATAACCGCAGCTGGCTGAAGACTGAATATAGTCAAGCCATCGCTGCAAGCCAATGCGCTGCACGTTGGACGGAATTTCAAGGCAATAAAAAGGATATGCCTTTTCTCCAATATGTAGCGGTAATGGACGAGAACACAAGAGAAGAACATGCCAAACTTAATGGAGTGATAAAAAGAATTGATGATCCATTCTGGGATAAATATTATCCACCAAACGGATGGGGATGCCGTTGCGAAGCAATACAACTCTCAACTAGCAAGGCAAAAGAGACTCCAAACGGCAAAATACAGCTGCCTTCAATTCCTGAAATGTTCAGGATTAACTTTGGCAAACGTGGTTTGGCGTTTCCTCTTGGACATCCGTATTATAAACAAATACCCGATAGTGAATGGAACAATCTAAATGCAGACACTAAACACGCTGTAAACAAATACTACGAGAACAAAGTGCTGGAAATTGCGCAAGAGATGGGCATTGGAAAAAGTAAGGATAAACCATTTTCCATTGTGTCTGACAATTTAAGAAATGGGGAAATAAATATCTACATGGAATCAATCAGAAAATGTATAAACCACGTGTCTGGTTATAATAAGATGGCTGTAATTTCTTGTATTAAGAATGTTGTTAAATGGGAGCAGGTTCCTCATAATAAAAAGGATAACAAAAAGAAATACGAAAACAACTCTAATGGTGAATTTTCAAAATTTAATTATTATACACTTAAAATTAGTAATAATGAGCTATTTATAAATGTAGGGGTAAGTAGATTAACAGGAGAGGAAAAACTTTATGCAATAAAAACAAAAGAGGACAAAACCAAATGATACGCCGGCCCAAATATACTCAGGATACGATTTACTCATTTTGATTTGTCCTCTGTGCAAATATACGACTAATAATTAAAACTTAGATATATGAGCGATAAAAAGCAAATAATAAACGTAAACATTGGTTCTATAAATCAATGTAATGCATCTGTTGAAGTGCTAAAGAAAGAGGCCTTTGTTGGGGATTACTCTGATAAACAGATTGAATTTTGGAGAAGTAAACTGGAAGAAAAATACAATGGGAAAATCTCATTTGTAAAAACAGTTAGTTATTTACCCATATTAACAAAGAACGGTGACTAAAAAGTCACCGTTCAAGAGGCTACTTAAAAGCTTTCTTAATCTGATTAAGAATTTCATTTTTAGATGTCTCTGCAATAAGAGTTTCAGACCGCTTTAGGAGTTTATTTTTGAAGTCGTCACAACAACATTTGAACTCTAGGCGTTCGCCTCTTACTGTCACTTCCGGATGCTCATTGTGTATAGAGCAACGCATCCTTTGAAGTTCTTGTTTAATTGGGTACAGATTCATATCAAATGAATTTAAGTTAAACAATCCACAAAAATAACACTTAACAACATCATGTTTGAAGCAATTAAGCAATTCATCTACAACCGAAGAGTTGACAAGGAGATTAAACGTGCAGATGAGATGCACAGCAAGACAGGGAGAAAGTATATGGTAATGAACCTAAACGGTAGACCTGTTACGCTATCAAAGCAACAGGTAAAGCACATGATCAAAAGCCATCGACTCCGAACTACGATTGGCAAGATGGAGGAGATTGCCATTTACGAGACAAAGTGACTAAATTTTTTTTATTATGGTACAAACTAAAGTAGAACTTATTCTTGAACTGAAGAACCGCATGAAAACGGCTCTTCAAAAAGCAAGAGAACAAGTGAACCAAAGCACCGATGAGATGAAGGAGAAACTAAAAGCCTTCAAAAAAGTAGGTTCTGAGGCTTTCCAATCTCTTGCCGATAAATGCCCTTTGCTTGACACGGCATTAAAAACCCTTGTCACACCTATCACGGCAATAGTTGCAGGTGTGTCTGCTCTTGGTATGGCCATGACAAAGTCACTCTCAATAGCTCTTGATTGGGAAAAGTCAATGGCAAAAATAAACGTCACGGCTGGACTCACGAAACCACAACTTCAAGATTTGAGCAAGGAAATAATGAACATAGGAAGGAAAAATGTCGCTCCATTGGAGGAAGTGCCGGAAGCTTTCAATAAGCTCATTTCTGCAGGTCTAAACACGAAGCAATCACTCATGGCTCTTGATCCAACTCTAAAAGCAGCTAAGGCTGGTTTTGTGGACGTGGCAACCGTAGCAACCGCAGGAGTAAACGTGATGAACTCATCCGGGGAGGACATCAATAGAGTGTATGACGTGTTGTTTGCCACCTTAAATAAAGGTGCCGCAGAGATGTCTGACATTGCAACCTATCTGCCTAAGATCGTACCTTCTGCCAAACAGGCTGGTTATTCACTTGGGGAGACCGCAGGAGCCTTTGCTTTTCTTACTGCACAAGGTCAAAAGTCGGAAGCTGCCACAACACTATTGCAAAACTCTTTCAAAAGCCTTCTTGATTCAGCTAAGGTGTCGAAGTTTAAGGAAATAGGAGTAAACATATATGATGCTTCTGGCAAAGCGATGCCTTTTATATCCATAATACAACAACTATCAGCAAGTCTTAACGGATTAACTGATAAACAAAGAGCCGATAAGCTTGCAACGTTGGGTCTTGACCAAGAGGCAACCACTGCCTTTGCCATCATGATACAGAACGTTGGCAAATTGAGTGAAATAATTGATGGAACTGTCAACTCTCAAGGTGCTTTGAACAAAGCTTACAAAGATAGTATGACGGCTACTGACAACTGGCAAATTGCTCTTAATAATGTCAAGTTCCTGATGATTAAAATAGGACAACTCTTTATTCCAATCGTTCGCAAGGTGGGTGAATGGGCAGCTGCATTTACAAGTTGGTTAATACCTGCATTGGTTTCTGTGAAAAAATTCATGTCAGATTGGTCGCCAGTCATCTACGGAGTGGCAGCAGCCTTCGCGTTGCTAAATGGTAACATTATAGCTGCTACGATATGGACTGGTATTTTGGCTGCAAAATCTGTACTTCTTACGGCAGCTCAATGGTTGCTAAATATTGCCATGACGGCCAACCCTATCGGAATAATCATTGTTGCAATCGGTGCATTGATTGGGGCTATCGTTGCCTTGTGCCGAAGATATGAAGGTTGGACAAGTGTATGGAATGCCGTTAAGGTTACACTTGTGAATTCATTCAAGCAATATGTAGAGAATTGGAAGTTTGGTTTTCAGGAACTGTGGTCAGACATCCAAATATTTTGGCAACGTTTAAAAGGGTTTGGAGAATATGTGGGGCTACTATTCAGCAATATAGGGCAATCAATCAAAGCTGCTTTGAGCGGTAACTTTAAAGAGGCTAAAGATATCCTCAAACAGGATATTAAGACTGCGGCCGATGGAGAAATCGAAAGGCTTAAGCAGGAAAGAGAAGCTAACCGCTCACGCTACAAACAAGAAAGCACACAGCGACTGAAAGAGGTGGTTGATGCCTGGAACAATGATGAAATAGTAGGCACTATAAATCTCAAAGGTGTTTTCGCTCTTCAGCTGTTTCCAAGCCTGCTCTTCTCCGTCTCCCTGGTGGCGTGCCACCTCCGAATTGTATGCATGGAACAGCTGGTTCATGGTCAGCTTCTCCACCGGTGTGGCAAATCTTGCTATCAGCCAAAGTTTTGCCTCTTCCGTCAGCTTTTCGGCTACGTTCTTGCCGTAGTTGTTATGCACCAATACCTGATACCCACCGTTCAAATACTCTTCAAACCTGCGTTCAAAGCTCCTTGTGTTGCGGGGGAGACTGTTGTACCACTCTTCCGTCTGTGCAAACTGGGAGGCCTTCTCCACGCATCGGCGGTAATACTCCTTCTTGCTTATGCGGCGACCTGCCTCCCTCATCATCCTGCGCCGTTTGGCGAAGTAGTCGAGGATGGAGGCCTCGTTCACGTATTGCCACTGTTTGTCTTCCGGCAGTGCTGCGCGTTTGCCGTCCTTGTCGTAGTATCGGAATTCAGAATAGAAGGTCACAGCCTCCTTCTTGCGCTCTATCTCCGTTATGGCTAGCGTGGTGTTGTCGTCCTTCTTTCCCATGGCAGCCTCTATCAGAGGCAGCCTGCGGCTCGGGATAGTGGACACGTCTATGCGGGTCTCGCCGCCCTTGGCCTCTAATGTTGTCTTAAGGCCAGCACGTTGTTTGTCCATCCTGTACTGATTCAATGTCAGTCCAGCCGCCATCCAGTCGTTCACGCTTATTGTCAATATGTTGTTTATTATCTCGTACATGTTCATCGCTCTGTTTTTGTCACAAGGCGGGGAATCGAACCCCGCACCATCCGTAGGCTTTTTAATCCGTCCGGCTACCCTTTACCGGCATACTTGTGTTGTAGGGTCGGGAGCCTCACGGCTGCCGTGCCCTTGTTCACATAAAATCTATCTATAATCGTTACATCACTTCATACATGTCTATTATTGGGGTGAGAATCGCGGAAGTGACGAATTCCGAATTGCATCCGATGTTTTTCGCTGACGTAGATATTGCATCCGTAATCGTACCATCTCCGACAATCACATTCTGCATCACCTTTGATCTTCGTCCTTCTTCGGTTACTAAGGTGTATTTGAATGTCAACTTGTAGAAGGTGAAGTCACATCCGTCTGGCATTTCCTCGCTAACAAACGAGTCGCAGTTCTTGACAAGTCGTACTTGTTCTATCGTCACGGGCTCTTTCGCGTACGGTGTTATTTGTTTTATTACCTCCGCTGATGCCTGCTCCGTTGTCATCGAGTCGGGACCCTTCACCAAATACTGTTCACCTTTACCCACCACCTTGTAGGAATACTGTTCATTCTCGCGCACCACTCGCGCCGTTACAATCATTGTCTTCATTGTTCTCTTTTTATTGTTAATTATTCAAGTTTCGCAAGTTCTGTTAGCCCGCTTGCGTCAAGGGTTTAAGATTTAAGTATTTTGTAAATTGTTCATTATCAGTGATTATTTTAGCCATGATAAAATCCTCGTCTTTTTCGAAAATT
>Ga0208940_1002029_pt1 | contig 19662 bp, 13 predicted proteins | sample AD_JPNNA6_MetaG_FD_184445 | JGI IMG/M metagenome (GOLD analysis project Ga0208940, IMG submission 184445) | Active sludge microbial communities of municipal wastewater-treating anaerobic digesters from Japan - AD_JPNNA6_MetaG (SPAdes) (version 2) | ecosystem: Engineered > Bioreactor > Anaerobic... | reverse complement strand
AGTTGATTTCAATTGTTGCCGGGTCAGTGAGCGGATTATAAGTTCCGATCTTCTCAATGAATCTGCCATCACGTGGCGACCTGCTATCTGCTACCACCACGTGGTAGAAGGCCTGCTTCTTGCGGCCTTTCCTAGCTAATCTGATTTTTACTGACATTTAAAGAATTAATTTATTGTTACTCTTTTTAAACGAGGGTGCAAATATACAAGTTAATTTTTACCTGCCGACAGTTCTGCATATTAAAATTTGCCTCTCAATACCTGACAATGGTTTTTGAATGCTGTTTTCCCCTGGCCGTTGTGACGGTGACAATATAGATTCCTGAAGGCCAGCCGGCGCCGGAAATTGTTATTATGTCAGATTCCGGAACCATTCCGGCCATTTCGGCGCCGCTGATATTTCTTATCGAAATCCTGTTTGATTCGGGAGGAAGTTCAATCATAAACCGGTCTGTGAAGGGCACGGGCCAGACTGTGAAAGCATCCTCCTGCCAGCCATCGCCGGCAGCAAGCGAAGCTGTGAGCCGAAGCAGCCTTGCAGCCCTGATATTGTTTCCGTGCGCATCGCTCACTATGAAAGTTATGGTGTCTGCCGGGCCATCGCTGACCTCGAAGGAACGTGACATTCTCAGCGAGTCACCGTCAAGATAGTAATCAGGCACCCACTCAGTTCCTGTCAGGGTTGAGTCACATTCGAGGACAATGTCATAGGAGTTATCAGTGGCTTCGTCAACCACGGTGAATTTGCCTATTGCCGTTCCGGGCGGATTGCTTAACAGTACCACGGTGTCAGAGAGGGCCACGTCAGTGGGATAATAATAAGGTTGTATACCCAGAATGGCTGTATGATCCTTCGTAAAATCGGAGCTGCCGGGTTTTAGGTTGTCAATGGTATAGTAACCGTCATCAACACCGGTCCATCCCCAGTTGAGGTGATAGTAGTTGCTTCTAAATACTCCGTCGATATTGAATGCGTGCCCCGATGCTCCGGTTCCCGGGAAACCGGAATAGATAATCGGCCTTCCGGCAAGAAGATTCTCATCAAGCAGAGCCTTCCATTCAGCAGTATTGGTTCCCCGTTTTTTGAAGGCTATCCTTTTGGAAAAGAAAAAGAACTCCTTCAGTGCGCTTGCCGCGGCGGCAGACGTAAGGGTACCTGATCCCGCAGGGCTGAAATCCATGTCTACTGAGACGGCACAGTGGAACAGGATCAGTGCATTATTATCATCAGGCATTGCAAGTTTCATATTTGCCCAGTCATAGGTGGCAGAACTGAAGTCGGCATAAATACTTCCGTACGTGGGGTGATCATATTGTCTGGCACCTTTACCATGCTCCGGTATACCGAAGACACTCATTGCCTGTGCCATGCTCACAGCCACGCATCCCACGTAAACATGTCCTCCGGGGCCGTCCGGGTCTTCCGGACAGAAGCGGTTCCAGCCCTTATTCTGATTCCAGGTGACCTTGATCAGCGGTGAGACAATCACCTCTGCTGTGCTTGCAACAGCTGACTTATTGAAGTAATATGCAGGGTCCCACCTGGGATCCCTTGAAGAGCTTTTCGCGGTAACAGAAAGCTTTAGTTGATCTGCATATCCGGAAAGGAAGACGAACCTGTTGTCCTTTTCGCTTTCAGATGGCTCAGTAAAAGTTCCGGTAAGGGAGAATGCCAATACCGGCAATGCAGAGTAGTCTCCTGACATAAGGAGCCAGCCTTCCGGCAGAAGGTCAATCACAAATATTGCATCTCCACCTGCGACAGACATTGGTCTTATACCAGATACTTTATGAACAGCGCTTCCAAGATATCCATTTATAAAGGCATTGGCCGTTTCTGCCATCTGAGACCTGGTGACAACCTGTGCACCCGCTGCAACGGGCAGCAGAAAGAGAAGTGATATGAATAACCGTCTTAGCATTGTTTGAAACAAAGGTGCAAATATACCGAAATTTACAGAGGTGAAAAAGAGGGTGTTCCCGGTAAATGGAAAACACCCTCTTAATTCAGTTAATTACCTGTCCGGTCTCTGTTTACTTTGTCCAGGTTGTATTAAAGCAGTCCCATGCATAGACATAGGCATCAATAACAATGCACATTCTGTCAATCTTGATGGTTCCGTCTGCCTCAATGGTACCAGTAATTTTATATGATGAAGCAGCTTCAAGCATGCCGGCAGTAAGGTAACCGCTGGAAATTGCAAGAATCTCATCAGTTGCGTAGTAGAGTGATCCGCTGGAATAGCCGTAGGTTTCCCCAAGGGCGCTCGGAGACTTCATCTCAATTGTCATGTCAGTAGTGTTGAGGGTTGCCACAACCGGGGTTGAGGTTCCTGCAATACCAACAACGTTAAGCTTGTTATTATCAGATTCAACTGCACTGGTGGTGATTGTCCAATCCTCATCCCAGGCACCTGGTTTTCCGTAACTGACAGCAGTAACATTAAATGTGCCCAGCCATGTTTTAAGCGGATGTTCATCATCAACAATGGTTACCAGGATTGAATTCTGAACCGCTACCGGATAGTTTTTACTGTTGGAGGCAATAGAGACTCTAAACTGCTTGTTGCCGGTAAAAATGTCATTATCGATCGGGGTAACCGTTACCGATGCAAGGCCTACAGGCAGATTCAGATTCTTTGTTGAAAGGGTGAAGTCTGTTCCCTCCACTGCCGGTTTGCCTATTCCTTCAACAGAGACAGAAAGAGTGACATCTGTAGCCTCTGTTCCTTGAGCAGCGCCAAGGTAGATTGTGAATGAACCTGTTGCATCTTCCTTGACTGAAAGAGTGGCCTGGCTCATTCCAACGATGGTGCTTGAATCATCAAAAATTAAAGGATATTTATCATCGCACGAGGTCGTCATTAACATGACAACTGTGAGAATGAGTAAGTTGGAAATTATCTTTTTCATAATTTACGAGTTTAATGTTAATAACCCGGATTCTGTTCGCAGTTGACATTAGCGTCAATCTCCGCCTGAGGAATAGGCATAGCCCATTTATAATTGACAAGAGCTGTTCCGCCTGCGGTGAATGGGATATCCTTGTTTGAAAGCCCGGTATAATCATTCCTGACAAGGGAGCGCTGTGTGCGTGCAAGATCGAACAATTCATTGCCTTCGAAGCACAGTTCTCTTCTTCTTTCAGCGTAAATATCACTCAGGGTGACAGCACCTGCGGCTGCCAGTCCGCGATTTGTACGGATTGCGTTATAGTCGTCCAGTGCGGTTGCTCCTGCTACTGAAGCTCCGTTAAGGATAGCCTCAGCACGGATAAGGTACATTTCTGCCAGACGGAGAACTGGCACATTGAACTCACGGTGGGGTGTTCTTCCAAGACGTCCCGGATATTTCAGGCTCCAGTATTCGCCAGGATAATCATCCGGCTGGAGGAACAGGTCAGCACGCACATCACCGGCTTCGTAAAGGTTGAGTACATCAAGTGATGCAGCACAGTCGCCGTAGCCGCCCGGATCCATCATATAGGATATTGCATCCCACCAGGGATGTGAGGAGTTGCCTTCTGAGCCGTCAACCTGGAAGATAATTTCTTTACCCGGGCCACCACTGCCCCAGTAACCCTTATTATCCCATGTGGTGTAGTCATCGGCGGTGAAGAGTGAAAGCCCTGCAGTACCAATTACCGTGGTGGCATATGATGCAGCTTCCGCCCAGTTCTCCATATAGAGGTAAACCTTGGCAAGAAGCGCCTGAGCAGCCACCTTGGTTGCGTATGCAGCATCATCTCCTCTCTTGTTGGTGACCGGCAGGAGAGCGATAGCATCCTTAAGGTCAGCTACAACCCTGTCATAAGTTTCACCAACCGTATTACGGGCGGGATAACCGTTTTCCGTTACAAGCACAACCGGAACACCCAGGTTAGTGGTTCCTGCCGAATATGGCTGGCAATACATGCGTGCAAGGTCAAAGTAAGCAAGACCTCTCATGAAGAGGCACTCGCCCCTAAGCACGTTCAGTTGAGCCTCTTCAACGCCGGTCTCGGTGAAACCGCCGTCAATTACTTCCAACACGTTATTGGCCTTTGCAATTGTAGAATAAGCTGTTGCCCAAAGCCCTGATGTTGATGCAGGAGTGTTGTTCCACAGATACTCATCAGTATACCGTCCTGATATTACAGAACCCCTTTTGGCATTACCACCCTTCATGTCAGCTGTGATCACAAACTGTGATCCGTACCATGCATAACCACACAGTTGGGAATATACACCACCAGTGGCATTATCAAGGCCCTTATAGGTGGAAAGTGTAAGCTCGTTTGACTGGGATAACCGGGGCTCCTTGACAAGGAAATCCTCACAAGCAGTGAAAAGTACTGCAAAGGTTACCATTAAAAGTATTAAGTGTTTTGTTTTCATAGCGTCATCGATTTATTTGTTAGAATGATACCTCAATGCCACCTATGATCTTCTTGGACATCGGATATATACCGAAACCGCATCCGTCAACGCCTCTTTCCGGATCCCAGAAGTCAACGTTATGGAAGGTGTACAGGTTCACTGCGCTAGCATAGACCCTCAGGTTCTGCATTTTCATCTTGTTAACAACTGCCCTGGGCAGGTTGTATGAGAGGGTGATATTCTTCAGCCTCAGGTATGAGCCGTCATATAACCATCTTGTGCTGCGGTAGCCGTTTGAACTGGTAGTGTTGTTGGCTATCGGTTTCGGGTTTCTTGCAATCTGGCCGGGTGTAGTCCAGTAATCGAGCTGGGTATTTGCACCGGTATTGGGCCAGCTGTATCCGTCAGAGTTGGCATAACGGTTCTCCTCAATGGATACAAGATTGCCCCACTTATATTCAAGGTTGACGTCAAGTGTTACGCCATAGGCTGCCAGCTTGGTATTAATACCACCGGTCAGCTTGGGTTCAGGTGTCCCGGCTATGATTCTTCTGGCCTGAGCATAGTTGTTGGTGAGTTCACCATTCTCATTATACCACATGGCGTCACCGTTGGCCGGGTTAACACCGGCATAGTCATACAGGTAGAAGCTGTACAGGTGTTCACCTACCTTATGTACAAGGCGGTTATTGCCAGGGATGAACTGCTCATCCTTGCCAAGGTCAAGAATTGTACTGTTATTATGGGCAACATTGAAACCGGCAGACCATTCAAAGTTATTGCCTGTGATCAGCGTCCCGTCCAACATAAACTCAATACCTTCGTTCTTGATTGACCCGATGTTGGTTGTTATGGAGCTGAAACCGGATGTACGTGACAGGGGATAGGCAAGAAGCATATCCAGGGTCTTGCGTGAGTACACATCAAATGAACCGGTGATGCGGTCAAATAATGCAAAGTCAAGACCTGCGTTATAACCGGTATTGTTTTCCCATCCAATATCAGGATTTGATGGCTGGGTGGGAACCATAACAGAGTTTCCGTTGTACTGCCCTGCACCGTAAAGACCATACTGGGCATAGTTGCCAATGTTGAAGTTACCGCTGATACCATAGCTTCCGCGAAGCTTAAGCATGTTGATGAACTCTACATTGTCCATGAAGTGCTCCTTATGAATGTTCCATGATGCACCCACTGACCAGAAGGTACCCCAGCGGTTCTTTGATCCGAAACGTGACGAACCGTCTGTCCTGAGGCTTGCCTGCAGATAATACTTATTGTCGTAATTATAGCGGGCAACACCAAAGAATGACATTATGGTGTATGCTGTCTCATAATAATCCGCATCATCGTCATCCGAGGTGGCCGTGTTTGGGAACGGAATATTCGGGTCTACGTTGGGAGATACGATATAGTACTCGTTATAGTCAAATTTTGAAGCTTCCTGACCGCCTACAATTGAGAGGTTATGCGAGCCAAACTCCTTGTCGAAGTTAAGGGTGTTTGAGGTTGTAAGCAGTACATACTTGGTTCTTGAGGTCTGAAGGTAACCCAGTGTCTCACCATAGTTGGCCTCAGGGCTCCAGTATCTTACACCTTCACCGTCAGTTAATTCAATACTGTTGGCTGTCTTTGCTGTAAGACCCTTTATAATCTGATACTCAAGGAATCCGTTTGTGTTGAGCCTGTACTGCTTTTCCCACTGCGGGTCATACTCGGCAGTGGCACGCGGGTTGGCATTGGCATTCTCCGGAATAATCAGGTTATATGTACCGTCATCATTCCTGATCGGAGTGAATGGCTTGATCATCATCATGGCAAACAGCGGGTTCACGTAGTACATTGACTGCATGGGAACGTCGTTTGCAACTGAATATGCTCCGTTGAAACGGACACCCAGCTTCAGTTTCTTGTTCAGCTGATGGTCAACGTTTGAACGTATGGAAAACTTGGTGAAGTCAGAACCGTATACAATACCCTCGTGCTTGTCATACAAACCTGAGAAGAAGTGCTGGGTCCTGTCGCTGCCACCCTGTGCACTCAGCTCTGCAGAATAGATGCTGCCTGTACGGGTGAGCTCTTTCATCCAGTCAGTAATAGGTCCGTCAAGAAGAGAATTCGGGAAATAGTATTTCGAGTTTGACGGATCATCAGGGTTACCACCTGCATTTATCACAGCCGTCCTCTGGAAGGTAAGGTATTCTTCTGCCGTGAGTGGCCTGTAACCATTGTCATTGGCAATCTGCTCAACACCATATGATGCACGGAAATTCATCTTTGCAGCACCGGCTTTACCTGACTTGGTAGTAATGAGAATTACACCGTTGGCTGCCCTTGAACCGTAGATACTTGAGGCAGCGGCATCCTTGAGGATCGTCATTGACTCAACATCATTCGGGTTGAGTGAAGCAAGTGCATTACCTGTGTTTGTAAAGAAACTCTGGTCACCTGACATCACGGGAATACCATCAATAACGTACAGGGGTTCCGAGCCTGCATTGATTGAGCTGATACCACGGATTCGAATCTGGGTATTTGCACCAGGCTGCCCTGATGTTGCAGTTACCTGAACACCAGCCACCTTTCCGGAAAGCATTTTCTCAATACTTGTCTCAGGAACGTTCTGAATCTCCGAACTCTTTACTTCGCCTACCGATCCCGTGCTGGCTTCACGCTTCTGAACACCGTATGCCACAACAACAACCTCTTCGAGGTTAAGAAGGTCAGGCTGCATTACAATATCAATTGTATTGGCAGCACCTACAGTGACCTCCTGCGTTTTCTGACCGGTAAACCTGAAAACAAGAATTTGGCCCGGTGAGGCCTGAATTGAGTAGTTTCCGTCTACGTCGGTAACTACTCCAATTGTGGTTCCTTTAATCAAAACGGTTACTCCTGGTATCCCGAGGTTGTCCTCAGAGGAAGTAACCATTCCGGTAACTGTCTTCTGCTGGGCAGCAGAAGTCAGCAGTAATCCACAAAGCAAGAAAAATACTGAAAGTAGTCTTTTCATAACTCTTAGATTAGGTTAATACTAAACAAAATGTAGTTTCAAATAAAGCAGGTAAATATAAGAAAAAATATTTGCATGAAATAAGTTGGACATAAACAATCTCTATTTTTCCTTAGATTTGTAATCTGGTGAGGAGAAAAACCCGTTTAGCACTTTTATGTCATCATTTGTTCATTTACACGTACATACACAATACTCCATTCTTGACGGGGCAGCAGCAGTAAAACCTCTGGTCAGCAGGGCCAGGGAACTGGGAATGACGGCCATTGCCATCACTGACCACGGTAACATGTTCGGTGTGAAAGGGTTTCATGATGCCGCTACCGAAGAATCAATAAAGCCCATTATAGGATGTGAGATCTATGTGGCCCGGACAAGCCTTGAAGACAAAACATCGATAGAGGACCGCTCCGGTGACCACCTCATATTACTGGCAAAAAACAAAACCGGCTACCAGAACCTGGTCAGGCTGGTCTCCGAAGCCTGGATAAGAGGCTTCTATTACAAGCCCCGTATTGACAAGGAGCTTCTCCTCAAACACCGGGAGGGGCTGATAGCCTCCTCAGCCTGCATAGCCGGTGAGGCAGCCCAGGAGATACTGGCAGGAAACATGCGGGAGGCAGAGGAAGCCATCCTTTCATACAGGGAGATTTTCGGCGACGATTACTATCTTGAAGTGCAGCGCCATGAAACAACTGACCCGACAGCAGACGTCACCGTCTTTCCGCAGCAGCAAAGGGTGATAGCTGCATACCGTGAACTTGCTGCAAAACATAATATTAAAATAATTGCTTCGAATGACGTCCACTTCATAATGAAGGATGACGCCGAGGCCCATGACCGTCTCATCTGCCTCAATACAGGCAAGGACCTCGATGACCCGAAAAGGCTTCGATATACCAAACAGGAGTATCTGAAGAGCGCAGAAGAGATGCTCAGCATCTTTGCCGATATGCCAGAGGCGGTCAGCAACACTGTGGAACTGGCTGACAAGGTTGAATATTATGATCTCAACAGCGAGCCCATAATGCCGGAATTCACCATACCGGCGGAATTTGCCGACAAGGACGAGTATCTCAGGCACCTGACAATGAAAGGTGCAGCAGAGCGGTGGGAGACTATCACACCCGAAATAGAGAAACGTCTTGACTTTGAGCTCTCGGTAATAAAAAATATGAAGTTCCCCGGATACTTCCTGATTGTGCAGGATTTTCTGAGGGCTGCCCGCGAGATGGGCGTATGGGTGGGGCCGGGCAGAGGCTCCGCCGCAGGAAGCGCTGTAGCATATTCCCTCCGGATTACAGACATTGACCCGATAAAATACAACCTCCTCTTCGAGAGATTTCTAAACCCTGACCGCATCTCAATGCCTGACATAGACATCGACTTCGACGAAGACGGACGTGAAAAGGTGCTCAGGTACGTGGTTGAAAAATATGGTCATGACCGTGTGGCACATATAATCACATTCGGCACCATGGCCGCAAAGATGGCTATCAGGGATGTTGCACGGGTTCAGAAACTGCCACTGCCGGAAGCAATAAGACTGACAAAGATGGTGCCCGACAAGCCCGGGGTAACACTGAAGGCAGCCTACGAAGAGGTGCCTGAACTCCTTAAAGAGAAGGATTCAAAGGATCCGCTGGTGGCACAGACACTGAAATATGCCGGGGTGCTCGAGGGAAGCATCAGGCAGACCGGCGTGCACGCCTGCGGTATAATCATTGGCAAGAATAGCCTGTCTGAACATATACCCATCTGCACGGCAAAGGATACAGACCTCTATGTGACCCAGTATGAGGGCAATCACGTTGAGCCTGTCGGCCTGCTGAAAATGGACTTTCTGGGGCTGAAAACACTTTCGATAATGAAGGATGCCGTTGAAAATATAAAAAAATCAAAGGGCATAACCATTGATCTCCAGACCCTGGAACTTGACGACCGGGCTACCTATGAACTCTTTAGCAACGGCGAGACAACAGGTGTGTTTCAGTTTGAATCTGTCGGCATGAAACGCTATCTCCGCGAGCTGAAACCAAACCAGTTCGGCGATCTCATCGCCATGAACGCTCTCTACCGCCCCGGCCCGATGGACTACATACCTCAGTTTATCAGGCGTAAACACGGTCAAGAGAAGATCTCGTACGTGGTGCCGGCAATGGAGAAGTATCTGAAGGAGACCTACGGCATCACTGTCTTCCAGGAGCAGGTGATGCTTCTCTCACAGGAACTTGGCGGCTTTACCAAAGGCGAGGCCGACTCGCTGCGCAAGGCAATAAGCAAGAAAAAACTCGACATCATGAACATGCTGAAGGAGCAGTTCATCAAGGGTTGCCAGGCGAACGGCTATGACCAGAACACGATAAACAGAATATGGTCTGACTGGGAGTCATTCGCCCAATATGCCTTCAACAAGTCACACTCCACCTGTTATGCGCTGATAGCCTACCAGACAGGATACCTCAAGGCAAACTACCCGGCTGAGTTCATGGCGGCAGTACTGAGCCGGAACATCAATGACATAAAGAAGATCACCGTCATGATGGAGGAGACCAGGCGCATGGGAATAGAAGTGCTGGGGCCTGACGTCAACGAAAGCCTCCTGCAGTTTACCGTCAACAGTAAAGGCAACATCAGGTTCGGGCTGGGCGCCATCAAGGGAATGGGTGAGAATGCAGTGCTTCACCTGATAGAGGAACGGGAAAAGAACGGGCCATACAAAGACATATATGATCTTGCAGAAAGGGTGAACCTGAATACCGTCAACAAGAAAATGCTTGAAGCCCTGGTGGTATCAGGCGCCCTCGACGGGCTGCCGGATATGACCAGAGCACGGTACTTCGCCGCAGACGGCAAGGGCTCAAGCTTCCTCGAAAGCCTCATCCGCTACGGCAACAACGTCAAGAACATCAGAAACAGCACTCAACAGTCTCTCTTCGGTGATACCGGAGGATTTGACCTTGTGCGCCCCGAACCGGCACCATGCCCCGACTGGTCTAAGCTTGAAAAACTGAACAAGGAGAAGGAGGTTATCGGTATCTACCTCTCATCACACCCTCTTGACGACTTTAAGCTGGAAATCAATACATTCTGCAATGCAAGCCTGGCAGACCTTCAGAACCTGAGCGAGTTCGCAAACCGTGACGTCTGCGTTGCAGGAATTGTCAGCGATACCCGAAGCGGAGTGACCAAAAACGGAAAACCCTTCGGTGGGTTCACACTTCAGGATTATACCGACTCATTCTCCTTCCTGCTGTTCGACAAGGATTATGTTGCCTTCAGCAACTACTTCAGGAATGACTACCAGCTCCTTGTCAAAGGAAGGGTGCAGGGAAGACATTACAAACCAGAGGAGCTCGAATTCAGGATAAAGGAGATACACCTTCTGACAGCAGTCAGGGAAGACCTGATAACCTCTCTTACAATAAAACTGAAACCGGAACTGGTTAATCCCGAATTCATTAAAAACCTGAAGTCAGTCATCTTGGAAAACCCGGGAAACAAATCCCTGAAATTCCTGCTGATTGACCATGACGAGCGGATTACCATCCCGCTCTTCTCGCGAAGCATAAAGGCAGGAATCACCGATGAACTTATCGGATGGATTGAAGATAATCCTGAACTGGGGTTTAAAGTAAATTAGGTATCTTTGGAACGCAAAAAAAGCAATTTAAGAAACGTATAATATTATGACACAACAAGTTAACGACAGCAATTTTGATGAGGTTGTATTGAAGTCAGACAAACCGGTTATTGTCGATTTCTGGGCTGAATGGTGCGGACCCTGCAGAATGATAGCGCCATACATCGAACAGTTGGCAGATGCTTACAGGGAAAGGGCCCTGGTCGTTAAATGTGATATCGAAAGTTCACCGGGAATTGCCCGCCGCTTTACGATCAGGAATATCCCGACAGTGCTTTATTTCAAGAACGGCGAGGTGGTTGACAAGCAGGTGGGCGCAGCTGCCCGCTCAGCCTTCGAGGCCAAACTCACTCCCCTGCTCTGATACCATAATGAAGGTATGTGTATTTGCAGCCTCCAGCAGCCGGATTGACGCTGCCTACATGAAGGCTGCCAAAGAACTGGGCATGGCATTCGCCAGGCACCGGGTACATGCCGTGTTCGGTGGTGGCGGCATAGGGTTGATGGGAATATTTGCCGATTCGCTCATGGCTAATGGCGGTTCCATCACCGGCGTCATCCCGGGTTTTATGATGGATGAAGGATGGGGGCACAGCGGCGTCAGTGATATGATTGTAACCCCTGACATGTCAGAGAGGAAGAAGACCATCTTTGCCATGTCCGATGCTGCCGTGGCGCTTCCGGGAGGCGTGGGCACACTTGAAGAACTCACTGAGGTGATAACACTGAAGCAGCTCGGCCAGTTCAATAAACCTGTTATAATCATTAATGTCAACGGCTTCTATGACCACCTCATCGAGTTCTTTGACCACATGGTCAGAGGCCACTTCATGAGGCTGGAACACAAGGATATCTGGCAGATAGTCACCACTGCCGAAGAGGTTATGCCGGCTATTGTCAATTACACCGGGTGGTATGCAGACCCGAAGACGATTGCCAGGATCTGAACCTGAATCATCAGATATGTCTGAAAGGCTGACCCGGAAACATGAGCCATCAGATATGTCTGCAGGGCTGACCCGGATTTAAGGTACCCTGGTACCTATAAACAGGATATCATCCACCTGTGCCAGTTCACCCATCCACTCCCTGATGGCTTTTTCAAGACGGCGCTTCTGCTCCTCAACGGAAAACATATAGATTTCAGAGAGCAGCGACCTGATTTTCAGGGTCTTGAACTTTTTCTCGTGCTCCCCGCCAAACTGGTCGGCAAAGCCGTCTGTGAAGATATAGAGCATGTCTCCGGACTTTACGTCCACCAGGTTGTTGGTAAAACTCTTCCTGGCCTGGCCGTCGATCATTCCTATCGGGAAGCGGTCACCCCTGTATACCGTAACCTTGCCGTCACGGACGTGATAGAGGGGCTGGTACGCCCCGGCATACTCAACGGTATGCTCGAGAATATCATATGAGATAACCGAGATATCCATCCCGTCCCTGACAGCCTTTTCGCTGCGCTGCAGCAGGGCATGCACCACCTCGATGTTCAGGTGGTCAAGTATGTCAGAGGGTTTTTCAATACCACTCTCCCTGACAATCTTGTTGAGGGAGTTGTGGCCTATTATTGACATGAAGGCGCCGGGAACGCCGTGACCGGTACAGTCTACAGCAGCAATATACTGCTTGTAGCCGGTGTCATACATCCAGTAAAAGTCGCCGCTGACAATGTCTCTCGGCATGAACAGCACGAAGGTGTCATTGAAGTAATTCTCCGGGGGCAGCATGGCTGCCTGTATCCTCTCTGCATACCTGATGCTGGCGGTGGTGTCTCTGTTCTTCTCCTCCAGCTCATGACTCTTGCTGACAACCTCGGCAGTGCGCTCCTTAACCTTCTGCTCAAGATGCTCCTTCTCCCGGCGCAGTTTTCTCTCGCGGAGGCTTATATAGAGATATACACCAGCCACTGCCACGGCTATGCAGAGTATGATGAACCAGGATGTCAGATATACCGGCCCCCTGATGGAGAATGACAGTTTTGCCGGCACCTCGTTCCAGAAACCGTAATTGTTTGAAGCTTTCACCAGGAAGATATACTTGCCGGGTCTGAGTGACGAGTAGACCGCCCTGTTCTGGTCAGTGGTGATCCACTCCTTGTCAGCGCCCTCAAGCATGAACTGGTATCTCACGGCGCCGGGATTAACAAGGCAGATGCTCAGGAAGTCAAAAATTATCCTGTTCTGGGTGTGGAGGAGCCTTATTCCGTCATGCATGGGATAGACCTCATAGTTGACCAGGGTTCTCCATATATGTGTTGCCGGTTCTGTCACCACCGGAGGTAACATGGAGGGAGAGAGCCTCATGGCCCCGTTGGAAGTGCCAAACCAGAGATCGCCCATGTCATCGGCAAATGAAGCATTGGGCCTTGTCTCAATTCCGGTGAATCCGCTCTTTTCGGTGAATGATGATATCCGGCCGGTATTGCTGTCATACCTGTTCAGCCCCAGGTTGGTGCCGATGAACAGGTTGCCGGACCTGTCAGGCTGAAGAAGGTTGATTGAATTCATCAGCAGCCCTTCAGCCTCGGTGAGTTTCTTTTTCACCGTGTCATTGCTCAGGCCGTAGAGTCCGTCAATTGTCCCCACCCAGATCATTCCGTCAGGAGTCTCGGTGATGGCTGTCGGATGCACATCTGATCTGAAGGTCAGGGTGATGAAAGTGCCGTTCCCGGGGTTGAGCCTGGCAAGGCCTTTTTGTTCCTCCGTGCCTATCCAGAGTGAGCCCCGGCTGTCACAGAAGAGGGCTGTGATATTGTTTCCCGTCAGGCCGTCGCTCCGGGTATATTTCGTACTCTTCTTGAGCTGCGGATCCCACATGATGAGTGCCCCGTCAGTGCCGATCCAGAGGTTGTTTCTCTGGTCAGTGGTCATGGCAGTGATTCTCAGCGGGCGGAGGCTGGCGTTAAGGTCAAGGTCATACCGGAAATTCTTATCATCAGTGTCATAGCGGTAGACTTCGTCGCCTGCCGTGGCAATCCATACGTTCCCCTCCTTGTCAGGCCTGATGATGCTTATCTGTGTCTCCTCAAGCGACGGCGGGAATCCCCTGAGCCTGACACGGTCATCCTCTTTAAGGGCGGGGTTGTAGAGCGAGAGGCCACTGCCGGTGCCGAACCAGTATCTGCCTGTGTTATCCTGGGCGAGGGTGAAGACATCATTTGACGGCATGAACCGCGGCGCCATGAACGAGGCGAAGTGATCACCCTTGTAAATGAAAAGGCCGGCATCGCGGTCAGCTATCAGGATATTCTTCTCCTTGTCCTCAATCATGCAGAGGATATGCTGTGCCTGCAGACCGTTGCTGTTGTTGTAGACAACTGTTCCCTCCGGTGAAAATACCGTTATCCCTCCCCTGCTCTCCCAGTCTTCCATTGAGGCTACCCAGATATTGCCGCGATAGTCTTCAAGGATGTATGAGACAAAGTTGCCCCAGAGGCCGTTGCGGGTATCAAACAGTCCCATCTTGCCCGTCTCACTGTCCTGCCTGTAAAGCCCGCCGTTGAAGGTGCCGAACCACATGTTGCCGCGGGAGTCCTCGAAGATGGTTGTTGTCAGGAAGTAGCGTGTAAGTCCTTCCGGATGGAAAGGAATGAACCTGTCACTTGCATGGTCATACTTCCTGATGCCCACGTCGGTGATGCAGTAGAGGTTTTCGCGGTGATCGGCATAAAGGCCGAAGGCATCATTGCTGAGTCCCTGGCGGCCGGTGTACTGCTGGCCGGTCATCACCCTGACACCATGCCCGGGCATGTCAAGCTTCAACGCTCCGCTGCGGGAGGTTGAGACCCAGATTGAACCACCATATTCAGTGATTCCGGTAATATCTCCCGTCAGGCTGTTTATGGGCTTCAGCGGGTCTCTGATACGGGCAGAATCAACCCCGATGAAAATGGAAGGGGAAAAGCAGACTCGTCTGATTATGTTGTCCTCTATTATTGAGACACCCCCTCCGATATGCCCCAGCCAGAGTCTGCCGCGACTGTCCTCGCAGATGCTTTTTACACCTCCGGGAGCAAGGCTGTCAGAAGTGGAGAAGTTTTCAAAGTGCAGGCCATCAAAGCGGGTGAGGCCGCTACCGGTACCAAGCCAGATGAATTCGTTGGCATCCTGTATGATTGTATAAACCTTGGAGGCGCTCAGCCCCTCCTTGGAGCCATACTGTTCAAAATAGAATGTCTGACCTGATAACCGCGGAATAAGTATAACATGAGACAGAAGCAGTAATGCCAGGATAATAATAGATCTGCCGGAGTTTCTGCCTCGTCCTCGCATCAGATTATTTATTTACAAAGAAGAATGGTTCGTCTTCATCCTTCAGGCTGGTTATCATGCAGAAACCGGATTTCTGCCGGTTGTTTCCGGTAACGGCTTCTGTAACATGAACAATGAATGCTTGCTGCATAACTTTAGGTCCTTTCCCGGTCGGGTCTCAAAAATACGAATTAATATTTACTAATATAAAAGCAGTTATTAACATTAATTATACGGAATTCTCCTAAAAATGATACGCGAATTCCAGAATACTTTTGTCAAAAAGCACTGTTTCCCCGGGAGTGAATCCGGGGAACGGATCGGGCACCCCGTCACCGAAGCTTGCAGTGCCGGTGAATCGCCGTGCTTCATCCCACTGCCCCGATTCAATGAAACTGCCTATGATGTATGCTCCGCCTTCAACAAAGAGTGACTGTATGCCCTCCTGCCACAGATTTGCCAGCACCTCGCCGATAAACGGTTCAGCGCCCGTCAGTGTGACGGTTCTGGTGTTACGGAATTGCGCCTGTCCGTTGCAGGTATAGAGAACCGTCTCAGCTCTCCCGTCAAAGAGTGACGAATCAGGATCAAGGTTTCCGCTGCGGCTGACGATGATACGTACCGGATTCCGGCCGCTCCAGTACCTGACGGTCAGCGATGGATTGTCAGCACGTATGGTTCCTCCGCCAGCGAGAATGGCATCTTCCATGGCGCGCCAGCGGTGGACGAGAACGCGCTCTGCCATCCCTGTGATCCAGGTTGGCCCTGGCGGGTCAGATTCCTTCCTGCACCGGTCGATGAAACCGTCTGCACTGCGGGCCCACTTGAGTATCACGTATGGCCTCTTTTTTTCATGCCAGGTGAAGAAGCGCCTGTTGAGACGGCGGCACTCCTCCTCCGCCACACCGGTTATCACCTCCACTCCTGCCTGCCTCAGGCGGGCAATCCCCCTGCCTGCCACCAGCGGGTTGGTGTCTTCGGCGCCGATAACCACCCGGCGTATGCCGCTGCTGACTATCAGGTCACTGCATGGGGGAGTACGTCCCTGGTGTGAGCATGGCTCGAGGGTGACATAAACGGTTGAGGATGGCAGCAGAGTGCGATCGCTGACGGCATTGATGGCATGCACCTCCGCATGGGGGGTGCCAGCTTTCAGATGATACCCTTCTCCGATAATGACGCCGTTATGCACTACCACCGCGCCCACCATGGGGTTGGGTGAGGTGCATCCCTCAGCCATTGCTGCCAGCTGCAGGGCGCGTCTCATCCATATCAGGTCATCAGGTCGGGGCATGAGCTCAATTTCCTATCTTTGAATCATGGACGGAAAGGTACAAACAATAAGCGAAATCCGTGGTCGTATCACTGAATTGCTTAAGGCGGGATGGCCTGCGGAGGAGGCTGCGGCGCTGGCGTCAGCCATCATAGGTGAGTATACCGGGATGGGCAGGGCGGCGCAGATGGCTTTTGGAGAGCGTGTCCCGGAGGCTGGTGCCGCCGCCCGTATAGAGAATGCCGTGGCACGCGCCGCAGCCGGCGAGCCGCTGCAGTATATCCTTGGTTATACGGAGTTTTGCGGACACAGGATTGAGGTGGCGCCGGGTGTTCTCATACCAAGACCCGAGACAGAGGAGATGACCATGATGATCATAAGTGAAAACAGCGGCTTCACCGGCACCGTCACCGACATCTGCACAGGATCAGGGTGCATGGCAATTGCCATGGCCATGGCATTCCCCCGTGCAACTGTTGCGGCAACAGAGCTGTCAGGCGCAGCACTGGAGATGGCACGGCGAAACATTAGCAGCAACGGAGCAGCCGTGACACTGATAAAATCTGACATCCTGAATGATGACCCCCTGCAGATACCCCTGAGCAGTATCATCGTCAGCAATCCGCCATATATCACCATGCGCGAGAAGGCGATGATGCACCGCAACGTGCTTGATCATGAGCCCCATGAAGCCCTGTTTGTGCCTGATGACAATCCGTTGCTTTACTACCGGGCCATGGCAGCCGTGGCTGAAACACGTCTCCTGCCCGGAGGAACCCTGTGGCTTGAGGTGAATGAGAATCTTGCAGGAGAGACCGCTGCACTGCTGTCACCGAAAAGCTACAGTGAGGTGCGGATTATAAGGGATATAAGGGGAAAAGAGAGATTTATCAAAGCTGAGAAATATGGCTGAAAAGAAAGAGATGGATGAGTTGCTGCAAAGGGCAATGAGAGCCTGCTCGGCAAGGGAATACTGTATCAGTGATATCGAGGCGCTGCTTGAACGCTGGGGTGCTGACAGCGCTGAGACACGCACCCGTATCATCGGGAGGCTGATAAAGGAAAAGTTCATTGATGAACAACGCTACAGCAGGGCATTCGTGCTTGACCATTTCAGGCACAGCCTGTGGGGGCGCGTAAAGATCAGCATGGCACTCAAACAGAAGAAGGTCAATCCGGAAGCCATAGCATCAGGGATGGAAGCAATTGATGAAGATGAATACCTGAAACTGCTGCAAAAAATCCTGAGCGATCAGCGCAGGAGGATAAAGGCAAAAAACAGGCTTGATCTCAAGGGAAAGCTTCTCAGACATGCACTGGGGAAAGGCTTTGAGAGCCACCTTGTTTATAACGCCATCAACTCACTTCTTTGTGAGGGAGGTGATGCTGAGTGAGTGGGGTGCTGCCTGGCGTGTGGGGTTCTGTCAGGTGCGCGGGGTTCTGCCGAAAATGAGTGGGGTGCTGCCGGGTGGGAGAGATTCTGCTACTTGAGTGTGGTTCAGCTGAATGAGTGAGATTCTGCTGGGGGAGTGAGACCTCGCCTGGCGTATGGGGTTCTGTCAGGTGCGCGGGGTTCTGCCGAATGAGTGGGGTGCTGCCGGGCGAAGGAGGTTCTGGTGAGCGAGATAAGTTCTGACGGGTGAGCGGGTTCTGACGGGTGAGTGATATTCCTCAGCTCTCAGAACAGGCTGATCCACAACATCCTGAGAAACGGCCAAAAGGCAGCCAGGGCCATCACCCCGGATACGGCAGCATCAGTAATGGCAACCACCCTGAGATTCCCCTTCGTCTTCATGGCCGTCAGTGCAAGGCCAAAACGCATCACAAGCTGAAGTGCAAAAAAGATGAACACCCTGAGCGACTGACTGTTCCATTCCAGCGCCTCATCAACTCTGCCGCGGACGATAAGGGAAAATGCATGCGACAGACCGCATGACGGACATGGCTCACCGGTCAGTTTCTCATGAATACATGGGACCGGGTACTCATCCTCATCAGGCGAATAAAAAAGGGAGTAACCCATAATCAACAGGATTACTCCGGCAAGTATAAGATTAAGTATCAGATACGGCTTTGCAGCCCGGTTTGGCCTCACCACACTCCCTTTGTGGTGTCAGACCGGCTCTTCAGGGTGTCAACACTCCCTTCAAGCTCCTCCAGCCTCTCCTCAAGATCACCCCTCTTTCCGGAAGTTTTTATCTCCACGGTTTCATCATCCTTGTTGATCTTGATTGTCACCTCCTGGTCACCGAACTCATCCTCGAGGTCATCAGCAACATTCCGTATAACCTTCTCGATGTTAGTTGCCCAGCTGCCCGATTTGTCTGCAATCTTGCCGAGGACAAAGATCTGTGAGGCTGATATCATCAGGGCGATAATGCCTACAACAAGTCCGCCAACGAGCATCCCCTGGTTAACCTGGGGTCTTGAGAGCCCTATTATGGCAAGGACAATAGCGATCACTGCCGGGATTACAGCAACCAGGCCTATGCATGGAATAACTGCCAGCAGAAAAGCTATTATGGCGGTTACAAGGGCGCCGACAGCCATTCCTGACGACTGATTGGCGGATTTTTCTTCTTCCATTGGTTCTTGTATTAATTGTTCCTAATTTCCTTTGAGGATATTTCTTGTATCCTGTTCTAAAGACGTCTCAGGAACTTCAATGATGCGTCCCTTCTCAATATTTTTTTGGTAAAAAACAAATGTCGGTACTCTTTCAATAGCCAATTGAAGGTAATCTTCAAGTGGTGCCACCTTGTTTATATCAACCCCTATGAATTTGATTCTGTCGTGCGGAAAACCCCACAGGTCAGCAATTTTCATAAAGCGCGGAACCTCTCTCCTGCTATCGGGGCACCATGTGCCTATTACGATGGTGATTGTCAGGTCATCCTTTTCGATTTCCACTAATTCCGCCATTACTTCCTGGTCAGGCTGGTAATTGGCGTAGCCTTCATGATACCATTCTGAATGTGGAGGGTTGTTCAGCATCCCAGGTGAGAATTCTCCCAGCAGCCATGTGGTGGCATCGCGGAAATCCCATACATGTGCAGCTCCCTCATCATCTTCCGGTTTCCCGGCAAGGGCGGCATTGCCGAAGGGGGCAACATCCGGAACCTGCCTCG
>Ga0208940_1002020_pt1 | contig 19730 bp, 13 predicted proteins | sample AD_JPNNA6_MetaG_FD_184445 | JGI IMG/M metagenome (GOLD analysis project Ga0208940, IMG submission 184445) | Active sludge microbial communities of municipal wastewater-treating anaerobic digesters from Japan - AD_JPNNA6_MetaG (SPAdes) (version 2) | ecosystem: Engineered > Bioreactor > Anaerobic... | reverse complement strand
TAGCCGGGCAATCATCCAGCGGGCGCTCGACCTGGGAATCAATTTCTTTGATACCGCCAATGTCTATGCCTATGGCAATAGCGAGGAAATTCTTGGGCGGGCAATCCGGGACCTTGCCAACCGGGACGAGGTGGTGATTGCCACCAAGGTCTTTATGCCCATGCGGAAGGGTCCCAATGGCGGCGGTCTCTCCCGCAAGCACATCCTGAGCCAGATTGACCAGAGCCTGAAACGCCTGGGCATGGAATATGTCGATTTATACATCATCCACCGCTGGGACGATCACACCCCGATTGAAGAGACGATGGAAGCCCTGCATGACGTGGTCAAAGCCGGGAAGGCGAGAACTATCGGTGCTTCCGCCATGTATGCCTGGCAGTTCCAGAAGGCGCTTTACGTGGCAGAGCGGCATGGCTGGACGCGCTTCGTCTCAATGCAGAATCACTACAACCTGATTTACCGGGAAGATGAACGGGAATTACTGCCGCTGTGCGTGGAGGAAAAAATAGCCCTGACGCCATACAGTCCGCTGGCATCCGGGCGGTTGGCGCGGGAGACGGCAGAATCCTCCCGGCGGCTTGAAACAGACCCGGTCGCCCTGCAAATGGCCCTGGCGGAAGTAGACATCTCCATCATTGGCTACTTCTATGCCATAGATTTTGGCCCAGGCGTACGCCCGCAGCATCACCGTGTCGGCAAGAACGCCATCTGCACCTGCTACCTGGGCGAGCTGTGCCCAGCCGTGGATGTGGTGCGCGCTTACCTGGCTGCCGGCGGCGAACGCGCCCCTGAACCGCCGCCCGGTTACTACCCGGTGATCCCGGCAAAGTGCCCGATCTGCCGTGCCAAAGTCACCTTCGATGTGAAGCTGAGCAGCAAATATCGCGGCGCCGGTTGGCGCTGCGAAGTCGGCGGCTCGGCGCATTATAGGGCGTTTAGTGACACCAGGCTTCCGCGTTGAAGTTCGCCCGCAAACGGGCTATCCAACAGGGCCTTCCACCCCCTGAACCATTGCCGGTATGACGAATACAATAGCTCTGGTCATCCACCAGGGCTATTATTCTCCGGCTTGCTATTTATCAACTTTCACCCCGCTTCACCAGCGGCAGGGTGTAATCAAGAGCAACTGTGGTACTTAGGATAGCCATCTTGATCGGCAGAATCTATTACTGCGCAAGTACGCACTGTTGTTGAACTGCGCCTTATATCAAAGCGCAAATTTTCGGCTTCCTTATTTTTTTTTTACTGCCACCCATATGATATTTATTAAGCAACCGAAAAAGTAACCTGCTGCATGTACATCCTGTCCAGTAGGTATAGGTTGTATCCAAACATACCCTAGCCATAATACGCCTAAAAGGAAGAATATAACAGACAAAGCTTTGAATTGAGAGCTCAAAAACATGCCAGCCAATCCATAAACTAAGCCGCTAGAGCCTATAGCCACTTTCTCGGGTGATCTAAGGATGTAAAATAGCCACGCGCCGATTGTACACACGAATATAGAAATTAAATATCGAGTCTTGCTCGAGTTATTCTCAAGCCATGCACCCAGCCCCAAGATACCGATTGAATTTCCCATAATATGTTGAAATCGCGCATGAACAAAAACAGCGGTAAGGAGCCCATAATCAAGATGATCTTTAACCCCTAAGCTTTCTATAATAGATTGCCTCTGTTCAGGAAGATACAACATGATAGCCAGGTAGAAAACCACAAACAATAGGCACAACATGATAGTAATGCCTGAATTACGAACATATTCCTTTAACAAAGCTATTGATCTATCGCTCGATAAGGGGTACGCCATATTTGCCAAGCTAAGAGGGCGGGGAAAAGAACTAACATCAATACCCAAAGCCAGTAAACCACAGCTAATAGCCCATAGAAAGTACCAGAGACGAATAAGGATAGCGCCGTGTAGCTATAAATGCCGCTGAGTAATGGTAAGGATTGGCGTATTTGTTTGAAAGATTTAAGAGACAAGAGCATCCTTAAATGCAGAGAAGAATATAAAACAAAAAATATTACTAATATGCCGATGATCAGGTGAATTCGAGTAAGGGCTATAAGGGCCAGCATACAAGTAACTATCATTACTTGCAGTACAATACTATAGATCCATAAAAAATTTGATGTTTTTACTTCATCATTACCTATTATTCGTGAACCGGCAGCAAGCACAAAACTATCAAATCCCGAATCGCTGTCAGTTTTAATATCTTTGAGATGGTTAGGCACACTATTTGTAAGCATCAATATTAGGCTTAACGCCAAGATAAAAACACAACTCCTAAGGGGCAAAGACAACGACTGAGTCATAGCACCACATAGGCAAAGCGTGCCCACAGACAAGGCTAGTGATAATTCCGGCATAATTCTAGGGAAAGGCCCTCGTTTGCTAAATGAGTTATATGCTATGCTTAATATGACGCTAACCCCTAGCAGCACAGTCCCCCCAATGATCCATGCAAAATCACATAATAGGTAAATAGCGCTACCGGTACTTGAATAAGACCGAACAACCAAGCACTCAACAGACTGATTCTGCCCGTAATAAGAGGGCGAGATTGGCGTGAAGTAGTGGCTTTATCCAGTGAATAATCTATCGCATCATTCAACGAAAAGCCAAATATGTGGGCACTCAAGCCAACCATACCTAAAGCAAACAAGTTTCCAATAGTTAGGTGCGGATTCACCGTGAGCGCCCCAAGAATCGGGATGCTCACGGTGAAAGGGGCAAGGTAAATTCGGCTTAATTGGGCAAAGTCGTTTACCACCTCCATAAAACGCATGTTATCCACAACCCGTCATGTCACCACAGCAATCACAAAAATTCTCTTCACGCACACGAATACCGCCACCAGTTCTTTCTCCACGTAAAGCGCCAGTTCCCTTGGACAAACAGGAACAAAGCACACAACAAACGATTACGCCTAAAATCGATTGAAATATGTTTTGATCTTCAGCAAGAATAAAATTGTTAACCTGGCTATTATTCAAAACATCGCAACTTTGTACTAATTGAGGGTTGTGGAGAACAACCGGAACCGGAAGCAGAAAAGCTGCTGCTTTTAGACCGTCAGCAAACCCCAATTTCTCAAACGCGAATTCATCGTTTTCTGTCAATTCCTTTCCAATAGCCGCAATAGTTTGACTAATTGGCTCACAAAGCAACTTGCGGATCAGCTCACCATTTCGACAAAAAAGAACTCCCTGAATATCATTGGAGATATCCGACAGAACTTGTTCCAGACGGTTCAAAAACCATTCAAGACCTTTGCGTGATAAAACCAATTTGTTATGGGTTTCTTCAGAATATGCTCTCAAAGGATTGTATTCTATTCTATGCATATCCTTCAAATAATCATCTAGCGCGTCCTTAAGGTATATATAAACTCCATAATTTGCACCTATCCGGGATAAGATATCTTTATTGGCCGGCTTGTTAGCAAGCTCGCTTGTCATGCCGAATAAGGCGGCGGTCATCTTTGCAGTAGGCAAAGCAGGATCAGCACTTTGATTCAGTTCGGCTTTTTCCTGTGTTAAGCAAAGTTCTGTAAATGCACTGGCATCAAATTGCAGTTCGCGTAGTGTCTTTATAGATGTCTGATGAGGAGTATCAAGAATAGCCTTTAAAAAATGTGCCCTCAAATCATAACCTTTGGTATCCGAGATACCATCCTGGGCGCCTGTTCTTGCAAGTTCAATTGCCGTAGCTGCAGCGAATTTACTTGCCACATCACGATTAATCCCTACTTTGATAAAAGGATTTAAAGGGCACCGTTGTTCTAGTTGTGTCTCTTGCTCACACTGGGATGTAATGAGCATATTGAGTAAAACCATTTCATGATTGGTAATAACGCGCGAGATAAAGCCATAATCATTTCCCAAAGCATGACAAAGGCCACACATATGCACTTGGTATATACGGCGCTCGTCTGGAGTTATTATCCTTTGAGCAAATAAATGTTTATTGGTCAGCATAGACTTATCCTCCTAATCAAAATATATGATGAAACTTACCCGGCCCTCTTGATATAAGAGTAGCCAACGACCATTACTTATATTGATTTCTATTGGGAAATTCCATTGCGATTCATTCGCCTGTTAGCGTAAAATTCCTTTCTGTAATTTATTGTGTGGAATTGAAGATTTGAGTACTCAATGGTTGTGTAATATGCCACAATGAAAACGTCCATCCTTCAGGCGCAAAAGCGCGCTCAAGGACGGACAGGGATAATCTTCTGTATGAATTGACGGCTGTTAGAATTGAATAGTCGAACCAAGAACCAAGAACCAAGAACCATCATTCCCTCTCTATGATGTTGTACATAATTGATACTGTATTCTAACACGATTTAACGAGCCGTGAAGGTTTTTTCTCACATTTGAAATAACGCCTTGCGAACAATTAATCTGGACCCTCGGCTCGTGGAACTCCACACCCCGAGGGTCCCCTTTCATTCCCCCACCTGGAGACAAGTCACATGACCATCACCATTTCTAACGATTCTGCCTCGGTCTTTGCCCGCGGCTATGCACACACCGAAAACGGCCTGATTGTCTGGCTGGAAATAGCCCCGCAGCATCCCAAGCTGACCGGCGCGATCTGGGCCTCTCTCGTCAGCGGCCACCACCCATACCTTCAGCTCAAAGACGGCGACAAAGGCCTGGGCAAGGCTGTCTATGGCCTGGGCCGCGCCTACACCCGCCTGGAAGCCGACGCGCCTACCCTGGCTGTCGCCAACGATGGCGGCAAAGCCACTGCTGCCCGCGCCAAACTGACCCGCCTGGTCGCTCCCGAAGCGATCAAGCCAATCTTGCTTGACCAGCCGTTCTACGTGCTGGCCTGGCCTGGTCTGACGCCTGAAACTGTCCTGGCGGCTACGCTGGAGAAAGCTGCGCCGTATCCGATCCGCATCGAGTGGGGTCAATACCTGCTCGAAACGGCCCTGGAACGCGGCAATGCCATCCCGCTGGTTACCGGCGGCGCAGCGCTGCCCGGCTACGAGATCGAAGCGAACGCCAACTGGCTGGATATCATCAGCCTGGGCTTGAAGACCGGCAAGATCGCAATGCAGTAACACACAAGCCGCACGACTCGCCCTGGAATCTAACCCTATTCCCCTACCGGAGGCACGCGCTGGCCCCCGGTGGGGCATTGTCGGTGAAGGCGGGCAAAAACTGCCCGTTCACCGTGGCGCGTGTCTCCGTTTTGCATCATCTTACGGAGACACTTATGCGTATCGAAGCACAATCCAAACTCGGGTATTACCCGACCCCTGACACCCAACTTCCCCTGATCCTGACCTGGTTGCAACTGCCAGCCGCCGACCTGGTGCGCGCCCTTGACCCGTGTTGCGGGAAGGGTGAAGCACTGGCGTACCTGGCGCATGGCCTGGGCCGGATCACGACCTACGGCATCGAACTCAGCTACAGCCGCGCCGAAGAGGCCGAGCGACTGCTCGACCGCGTCCTGGCGACCGGGTTCGAGAATGCCGTTTTGACCGATGGAACCTTCTCCTTCTGCCTTTTGAACCCTCCGTATGATGGCGAAACTGCCACCGGTGGAGGCGAACGGCTGGAAGGGCGTTTCTTGCATTCGACCACGCCGCTGCTGTGCGAAAACGGTGTGCTGGCCTACATCATCCCGGAAACCCGCGTGGATGAGAAAATCGCCCGCCACCTGGCCGGCTGGTACGCTGACCTGCGCTGCTTCCGCTTCACCGAACCCGACTACCAGGCTTTCCGCCAGGTAGTTATCTTCGGGCGCAAGAAAGCCTATCGGCAGCCCACCCAGGAAGCGGTGGACGAAATCCACGCCTGGGCGCTGGGCAGCCTGGTCGTTGGCTACGAAGACCGCCTGGTTCCACTGACCGATGACGAAATCCTGCTCGCTCGCGTTGAGAAGGCCGTTGGCAAGAAACCCGAGGAACTGCAAATCGCTAATCGAGTTGTTGCCCTGGTTTCCGGCCAGGCGTTGATCAGGCAGAACGCCGGCGATGAAACACTGGTCTGGGCGATGAAGGCGCAAGCCTGGCTGGATGCCCAACCTGTGGTTGTAGTGGATGACGAATCTGCCCGCCCGATCAAGAAAGTGCATGTGCCGATCCTGGCCGACCTGCCCACGCTGGATGCCGGCAGCGGTGAGTACGTTATCCCATCGTCGCCGGTGGCCGGCCCCAAAGGGCAGGCCTTCCGCTTCAAGCACATGCCGGTCACGGAAGAAGATTACCTGCGCGCCGCCGACAAGGCTGCCCTGGCGCTGGAGAAATCCCGCCCCTGGTTGAACCTGATCCCGGAGATCGAAGCGCAGACCATCACCCCCGCCATCACGCCCAAGCAAGGCCACATCTCGATGTTGGTCACGGCCGGGCTGCTCGGCACCACGCTGGTTGCCCACAATGGCTTCCCGCTGCTGCTTAAAGGCGGCACGGAGAAGTACACCGTCAAGATTGACGAAGACAGCGAAGAGGAAGAGATCGAGTACGATCCTGATGATCCGGAAAAGAAGAAAAGCCTGTTCCGGGTGCGGGTCGAGGAACGCTCCCGCCCTACGCTGTGGACGCTCGACGCGACCGGCAACTTCACCTTCTCCAATGACCCGGTCAAGATCAGCGATACCCTGCGGATCCACGTGGCCGAGCTGGCTCAGCGCGTGCTGGGGCGCAACATCCCACGCTACGATCTGAAGCCGCAGGCCTGGGAATGGCAGGTGTTCGACCCGCTTTCGCAAGGGCGCTATCTGCCCGGGCGCAAGGAAACCGGTCTGACCGACTTCCAGAAACACCTGTCGGTTGCCCTGGGGCGACTGCTCCTGGCAACCGGTTCAGGGCTGGTCAACGCCGAGATGGGTTCGGGCAAATCAACCGTGGCCCTGGGCGTGGCAGAATATCTGACCACGAACTATGAACGACACGGTTCGACTAAATCTGCCTACCCTATCTTGATCGTCGGCCCGGGCATCGTCACCGGCGACCAGAACTGGCCAAAGGAAACGCGTGAAGTAGTACCCGGCGCGACGCCGAAAGTCATCGAGTCTGCCGCCCGCCCGGTTCCCAAGCCGGCCAAGGTGGTAGAGTGGTTGGAGTCTATCGGCGTCAAGCTGGATGACGAAGACGCCGGCGGTAAAGGACACCGCTTCGAAGGCCTGTCTGCCAAAGCTGCCTGGAAAGCCATCGTCGAAGCGGCAAACAAGCAGGGCAAGCTCGCCGGCGCAGAAAATCGCCGGGCGCGCTTTGCCTTGTGGCACACGCTGCAGCACGGCGAAAAGCACGCCCCGCGCAAGCGGCAGAACGCTGAAAAGCCCAACCTGCTCGATGCCCGCATCGGCGGATTTGCCTGGCTGGGCCTGGGCGAGTTAGCCCGCGACAAAACCCACCAGTCCGAGACGCGCCGGCGCTACAGCCTGGCTCAGTTTGTGGACGAGTACAAACGCGGCGCGCTGCCCCAGAAAAGCGTGGCCATTCTCTCTTACGAGACGGCTAAGCTCGGTTCAGGGCGCGTGCCCGCCATGTCCACCCGCAAGCTGCGCCTGCGCTGGAAGGAAAAAGGCGAGTGGTATACCAAAGTCATCGAAGCCTGCACCTGCCCGCACTGCGGTAAGTTCGTCGCCGGCGACTACGACGAGGAAGGCCATGCGGTGATGGGCAACATCATCACCCCTGCCACCGCCGCCCAGTTCGTCGGCGCTAAACGCCGTTACTGCCAGTCGCCCACGCCCAAGTGGGTCTGGAACCCGGAAACGGGCCAGCACGAATGGCGTGAGACAGACGAAAACGGCAATAAGCTGGTCTGCGGAGCACAACTGTTCGCGTACACCGAGTTGCGGCGTGAAGCAGCCGCCCGTTACGTTCAACGCAAGGCAAAGAATTTCTTTCCCCTGCTCCTGGTAGATGAGCTGCACGAGGCGAAAGCCAAAGGCACCGGCAATGGCTGGGCGCTCACCATCCTGGCAAACAGCTCTCCCTATACCCTCGGCCTGACCGGCACGCTGTTCGGCGGCTATTCGACCACGATTTTTTGGCTGATGTACCGCCTTTCGGCGCTGGTGCGGCGCGATTTCGGCTTCCACGACGAGAACGAGTGGGCGCGGCGCTACGGCTTGCTGCGCTACACCTTCTACGTCGCCAAGCCAGAAGACGTAATGGAGGACGGTTCGTACACCGGTCAGAAGTTCATGAGCCGGGTGGACGAACGGCCTGGCATCCTGCCAGCGATCATCCGCGTCGGGCTGCCCAAGATCGCCTTCGCCAGCCTACAAGACATCGGCCTGCCACTCCCGCCGTACAACGAGGAAGTGGTCTGGCTGCAAATGTCGAACGGCATGGCCGACCAATACCACGACCAGGCTGACGGCAGCATGATCGGCAAGCCCTACCCGCCGACATCGCTGTACAACTGGGCCATCGAAGAGATGAAAGAAGGCACCAAAGGTGCGCTCTCCGTCTGGCTGACCACGGCGCTCAACCGCGTCAACAGCATGTTCCGCGACGAAGAGGTCTGGTTCAACCGGCGCATTGAAGGTAAAGGCAAGTACGCTTTGCGTCATCCTGAACTGGTGACCACCCTCGATGCCGTGAGCGACACGCTCATCTCGCCCAAAGACCGCTGGCTGGCTTCCCGCTGCCAGGCGGAACGCGACGAAGGGCGCAAGTCCATCGTCTTCATCCGTCAAACCGGCAAACGGGATATTCAGCCGCACGTCGCGCAGATCATGCAAGACAACGGTCTGCGAGTGGGCGTGCTCTCGCCCTCGGTCGAACCGCGCCGGCGCGTGGCCTGGATCGAAAAGCACATCGGCAGTATTGATGTGCTGATCACCAACGCCCGCCTGGTCAAAGTCGGCCTCAACCTACGTATGTTTGCCACTGCCGTGTTCTACGAGATCGAGTGGAGCCTACCCATTCTCTGGCAGGCGATGCGCCGGGTTTACCGCCCAGGCGCATCGCTGCCGGTGCGGGTGCTTTTCCCGACCTACGAGAATACGCTGGAAGAGCGGGCGCTGAACCTGCTCGGCCAGAAGATGAAAGCCGCCCAATTGTTTTACGGTGACGAGGTGGCGTCGGCTTTGTGCGATGATAAGGAAGGCGACTTCTTGAACGACCTGATCCTGTCGGTGCTGAAAGACGATCGCCTGGAACGCGCCAGCGCCATCTTCTCCACCCAGAATGATATGACGGCTTCCCCGCTTGGCTCACTGACCGCGGCCAGCCCGCATCTCAACCCCTTCGAAGCGCGTACCTGGTCCGAGTGGCTGGCGGCGCGCAACAAGGCGCTGCCGGCTAAAAATGGCAGGCGCAAGAGCGCTGCCGCGCAAGGACAGTTGTCGCTGTTTTAGCGTGACCTGTAACACGATAGCCCTGGCCACAAGTCAGGGCTATCTCTAACTATGCTGTCATAAACAACAGATTAGATCGCTTGATATGGCTTCTAGCAAGGTAATACAAACGCCATAGCATACCACTTTAAACTTTGTTTTTTAGGTAGCTCTTTCGTTTCTCAGATTAGCCATTATTGAGCCAACTGCTTCTAAGAACTGCTGCATGGATGAAATGGATAACGCTGCCCTGTATTTTTCTTGATTGTTATGTTCGTCCCAGAATTCAAAATTGCTACCCTCAAAGAAAAAGTTTGCGTGGGCCAGCGCATTTCTCAAGTGATGGATAAAGCGATAAATAGGATCTTGCCAATTACTCCTATCAGTTTTGAGGTTTATCCCCTTCAATGACCAGACAGCACCAATACGTTCATACACCGGGTCTTTTTCGCCAAGACACCAGAACTCTTTTGGAATCAAGATGAGTGAATAAAGCAAAGAAATGGTGCGAGTTTGCAAGTAGATACCGCTTCCCAATGAACCTGGCTCCAAACCATATTCGGCTTCAACAGATCGTACAGATGGTAACAATAAACCTTGGGCACTTGCTCGATGAAGTATTTGAGCCTCAATATAAGCTAGTGCAGGGATTTGTTCGTTCATACGTTCACTCTCCTCAACGAATTTCTTCGTTCATTGATATCGGCGTAAATCACATCTCGAACTGGTGAAAAGCGCAATAATTACGAGTACATCAATCAATTTTATCCCAACTTGCTCATACAAGTACGGCTTTGCATAGTAATTTCCGGCCCTGTCTCCTGGGAACGCCCAGGCGAGAGGGCCGGTCGTTTTGCACCCACCACCATCCAACCACAACCATTGGGGGCAAATTTCCGGGGACGGCGAACTGTCTCTTTGCCCTCCTTTGATCCCCTTCCATCCGGGGAATCAAAAGACCGTCCAGGCGGACGGTCCATGTTTCAGGCGGGGAGGGTGGGATTCGAACCCACGGCGGAGTTTAACCCCCGCACTCACTTAGCAGGCGAGCCCAATCAGCCTCTCTGGCACCTCCCCGGATGGAATTGTTAAAGTAAGCGTTCAGCGGAGGGAGAGGGATTCGAACCCCCGGTGGGTTGCCCCACACCTGTTTTCAAGACAGGCGCCATAGGCCGCTCGGCCATCCCTCCCATCGTGCAACCGATTCTACCATACCTCTCCCCCCCTTACAAGGAAACGCGCGCCGGGCAGGGATGCCTCCGGCGCGCGCTGGGCTTGCCAGGTTAATTTTTACGGGTGCCTGGGTCCGCCGGGGGTTCCCACCGGTTCGCCAGGACCATAACCGCTGCCGGGGGTGGGCGTGCCGGTCGTCCAGGGGTTGCCCGGGTCACCCGGACCATAACCGCTGCCGGGGGTGGGTGTGCCGGTTGTCCAGGGGTTCTGCGGTTCACCGGGACCATAACCACTGCCGGGGGTGGGTGTGCCGGTCGTCCAGGGGTTGCCCGGGTCACCCGGACCATAACCGCCGCCCTGGGTGGGGTCACCCGTCGGGTCTTCGGTGGGCTGGGCAAAGCGGCTGCGGAGTTGTTCGCGCAGCTGCACCGGGTCTTCAATCCCGCTTTCCACCACGCGCAGGCGGTTTTGCACCGTCTCCCGCAGGCGTGCTAGGGCGGCTTCGCCCTTTGGTTCGTTGGGCATAATTTGAGTCATTGTCCGCACCTGGGTTTCCATCCGCTGGCGGAGCTGCTCCAGGGCTTCGCGCGCCCCGGGTTCCTCCTGGTCGGCGGCAAACTGGAGGGCGTAATTCAGGTGCAGTTCCAGCCGGGTGAACAATGCCTCGGGCGGGGTCTGGCTGGCTGCCAGCAGTTGGGCAGCCTCGTCAATCCGCTTGTCGGCAAACTGCAGGTGCAGGTCCAGCAGGGCAGCCGGGCTGGCAGCCAGGTCCAGGCGGGCGTCCTCCGTCCAGAGCTTCACGGGGTAGAGTGTGTCGCCGGGGAGGGCTGCCTGTGCTGCGGCGGTGGTGATGCCGGTGCCGAGCACCAGCGCAAGGATCAAAAGAATGGGGAGGGCAAATTTCAACATGGGTTGGGCGTCCTTTCTTGCAAACAGGGTGGGGATCCAGTGGATCCGTCCTGTATGACGCCGTTCCGCCGCCGGGGATACGGCAGGCTTCATCCGTTCCGCTTCGGCAAGGAAAGCCGCCCGCCCCGCCTCCGCCCGCCCGGCATCCCGCGCGGGGGTTTCGTGCAGGCGTTGCAGGGCTGCCCGCGCCGCGGATTCTTCGGAATGGGGGTTGATTTTATCGGTCATCGTGTACCTCTTTCTCCAGGATGCGCTGGAGGGTGTTGATTGCCCGGTGCTGCAGGGCTTTGACTGCTCCCACGGGTTTGTCCAGCGCAGCGGCGGTTTCCGCCAGGCTCAGGTCTTCCAGGAAGCGCAGCACCAGCACCTGCCGCTGGTCGGGGGTTAGGCTGCGCAGTGCCAGCCGGATGCGCTCCTGTCCCTGGTGCTCCTCCGCCTGCCTGCCGGGGTCCGGCTCGCCGCTGGCGACCAGTTGGTCTTCCAGCTGCAGGGGCGGCGGGGGTTGGCGGCGGTAGCTGTCGGTGATCCAGTTGTGGGCAATCCGGTAAAGGTATGCCCGCAGGTGGTCGGTGGGACCCCGCCCGATGCGCAGCGCCCGCAGGAAGCGGGCGAAGGTCTCGGCGGTGCAATCCTCCGCCAGGCTGGCATCACCCAGCAGGCGCAGCGCGTAGGCATGGATCTGCGGACTGTAGCGGTCATAAATGACAGCCAGAACATCCAGATCAAACCGGGCTGCACCATGCAGAAGCTGCCGCTCCTCCAGTTCACTCATCTGTACAATAAGACGCCCTTTCCCGTCATGAGATACGGTCTGATTGTATCTGTTCTGTAGGAAATTGTGATATAAATATTCATTCCCCCGTATCTTTTTGTTGGATTCTGCGTCATAAAAGTGTCTCATCCCATTCCAGGAGGGCTGTATCGATTCAATCCATCTTCCTGATCCCCGCCACGGCAAGGTACGGTGCTGCCTGAACTGACCTTCCCCATTGTTTTCCCCAGGCAATTTCCCGGTTACAAACCCATTTTCAATCCCATTTCATCATTGAAAATTGCATAGAAAGGAACCCATGAAAGCTTCCACGCTCTTCAAATTGATTGTTCCCGTACTGGTATTGGCGCTGGCACTCTCGGTGGTCACGCCCGCCCAAACTGCTTCCTCCGGTCCCGACGGCAAGGTGCGTGTTTGGGTGGAATTTGTTCCCGGCACGGCAGTTCATGTGGAAAAGGCAATTCTTGGCGCCCAGGCAGAGGTGCATTACCGGTTTGATTCATTGAACGCTTTTGTTATTTCTGTTCCGCAATCTGCCCTGGAGGGTCTTGCCCGCAATCCCAACGTGGTGTCCATTGAAGAGGATGTCGTGCGGTATGCCTTTGGGGAAACCGTACCCTACGGCATCGACATGGTTACCGCCCGCGATGTGTGGGATTCCGACCGCAACGGTGTGGTGGATGCTGGTGCCCCCACCGGTTCCGGGCGGACGATCTGCATCATCGATTCCGGGCTTTACACCGGGCACGAGGATTTTGCCGGGGTGAATATCCTGGGCGGATATCCCACCGGCTGGAATACCGATACCTGCGGGCATGGCACGCACGTGGCGGGAACCATTGCCGCCCAATTTGCCAATGACCGTGGTGTGGTTGGCGTCACGCCGGGGGATGTATCGCTCTACATCGTCAAGGTCTTTGGCGATAACTGCGCCTGGACGTACAGCTCCACGCTGGTGGATGCCGCCAACCGCTGCGCAGCGGCAGGCGCCAACATCATCAGCATGAGCCTGGGCGGACCCACCAAGTCCACCACGGAAAGCCGCGCCTTCAATACCCTGTACACCAACGGCATCCTGCCGATTGCGGCAGCGGGCAATGATGGCACTACGGCGTTGAACTACCCGGCGGGTTACACCTCGGTGGTTTCGGTGGCGGCAATTGACGATTCGAAGACCGTGGCGGATTTCTCCCAGTACAATTCGGATGTGGAACTGGCTGCGCCCGGCGTGGGCGTGCTGAGCACCATTCCTTACGTTGCCACCGATCTCCTGACGGTGAGCGGTGTGACCTATGATGCGAGCCATATTGAATATGCAGCCTATGGCACGGCAACCGGCGCGCTGGTGGATGGCGGTCTGTGCACCACCACCGGTGCATGGGGCGGCAAGATTGTCTTGTGCCAGCGCGGCGACATCAGCTTCTATGACAAGGTGAAGAATGTCCAGGATTCCGGCGGCGCGGGGGCGGTCATCTACAACAACGTGGATGGCGAGCTGCTTGCCACGCTGGGCGAAGGCTATTCCTCCACCATTCCCGCCATCACCCTCACCATGGCGGACGGGCAGTACCTGGTTGCCAACAAGCTGGGCAGCACGGCAACCCTGCAGACCAGTGTGGTTTGGGGTGTTTCCGGCTATGAAGCTTGGGACGGCACTTCCATGGCAACCCCGCACGTTTCCGCCGTGGCAGCGTTGATCTGGTCGGCTGACCCCAGCAAGACCAATGCCGACATCCGCACTGCCATGACCAGCACCGCGGAAGACCTGGGTGCAGCCGGGCGCGATGTCTATTACGGCTACGGGCTGGTGCGTGCCTATGAAGCCTGGCAGGCACTGGGCGGCGGTGGCGGCGGTGGCGGCGGCGCCCTGGCTGTGACCGTAACGACCAACAAAGCCAGCTACATCAACCGTGAGACGGTGGCGATTACCGTAACCGTCAAGGATGATGCGGGTGCGCCAGTGGCAGGTGCTGCGGTGAGCGTTGCTCTCACAACCGCCAATGGCACCAAGCTGAACTACTCCGGCACCACCAACACCAGTGGTGTGGCATCCTTCTCCTACAAGGTAACCACCAACAAGCATGGCACGGGAACGTACTCCCTCAGCGCCACGGCGACCAAGGACGGTTACACTGCCGGAACAGGGACTGCCACCTTCCTGGTCACGAAGTAATTTTTTATGGAAGTAAAAGCCGCCCCCCGACAGTGGATGGGGAGGGGGCGGCTTTTATGAGGGATATGGGGGCGAGGCTGCGGGATGGGCTGCTTATGATGAGACAGGCGCCCATCCCGCCTGCGCTTTAAATATCCTGAGGCGGCGTTAGCCTACCATGGCGCGGGCGGCTTCCACGGCGTTTTCCAATGGCACCAGGAAGACTTCGCCCCCGGCGCGGGGTTTGAATTCCACGCTGCCCTGCTTGAGCGACCGCTCGCTGATGTTGATGCGCAGCGGCAGACCGATCAGGTCGGCATCGGCAAACTTGACGCCCGCATACTCGTTGCGGTCGTCAAACAATGGCTCCAGCCCGGCGGCGGTCAGTGCGTCTGCCAGTTCGCTGGCGGCGGCATCCGCAACGCCGGTCTTGCCGCTCAGCAGCACCAGGTGAATGGGGTAGGGAGCAACCGTGGGGGGCAGGCATAATCCCCGCTCATCGTGGTGCTCCTCGGCAATGCAGCCCAGCAGCCTGCCCACGCCAATCCCATAGCTGCCCATGATGATGGGGTGGCTTTCCCCCTGTTCATCCAGGAAGGTGCAGCCCAGCGCATCGGAGTAGCGCGTGCCGAGCTGGAAAATATTACCTACTTCCACGCCGCGGCTCATGCGCATGGGTTCGCCGCATTGCGGGCAGCCATCGCCCGCCCGTGCTGCCACAATATCCGCCACAAGGCTGGCGGTGTAATCGCGCCCGTAATTGACGTTGCGCAGGTGCAGGTCGGGCTGGTTGGCGCCCGCCACCAGGTTGGGGCAGGCGGGGACCAGGTCATCCACCACCACCCGCACACCGCGGATGCCCACCGGGGAGGCATACCCCGGCTCGGCACCTGCCGCCCGGATTTCCTCGTCGGTGGCGGGGCGCAGGTCCTTTGCCCCCACCGCGTTGGCAAGCTTGGTTTCGTTCACGTCCATGTCGCCGCGCACCACGGCAAAGATCAGTTCCGGCGGCAGGTCGGCATCCGCCGGGGTGGCGGTAAAGAAAACCGCCTTGGCGGTGCGTGCCGCGGGAATTTGCAGGAAGTCTGCCAGGTCGGCTATTGAGGAGACCCCCGGGGTGGCAACCGGCTCCAACGGCAGCAGCGCTTCGCCTGCGGGGGCGGTCTTGCGGAAGGCGCTCACCTGGCGGTTGGCGGAAAAACCACAAGAATCGCAAAAGAACAGTGTATCTTCGCCAATTGGCGTCAGGTACATGTATTCATGGGCAAGCTTGCCGCCCATCATGCCGGTGTCGGATTGCACCGCCACCACCGGCAGACCGCAGCGCTGGAAAATACGGAAGTATGCTTCGTAATGCGCCTGGTATTGCTGTGCCAGCCCGTCCCAATCTGCGTCCAGGCTGTAGGAATCGAGCATGGTGAATTCCCGCACGCGGATCAACCCGGCGCGCGGGCGGGGGTCATCCCGCCACTTGGTCTGAAGCTGGTACACCAGCATGGGCAGCTTGCGATAGGATTGGATTTCGGAGCGCGCCAGGCTGGCGACAACTTCCTCGTGGGTCATTGCCAGCACCATGTCGCGGTTGGTGCGGTCCTTGAACCTGCCCATCTCCGCACCGATCTGGTACCAGCGCCCGGTTTCCTGCCAGACATCCGCCGGATGAACGACCGGCATGGTGAGTTCCTGCCCGCCGATGGCATTCATCTCCTCGCGGATGATCTGCATGATCTTTGCCATGGAACGGTGGGCAAGCGGCAGGTAGCTGAAAATGCCCGAACCAAGCGGGCGGATGTAACCGGCGCGCAGCAGCAGCTGGTGCCCGGCAGTTTCTGCATCGGACGGGGCTTCGCGCAGGGTTTGACCAAGCAGGCGGGAAAGTTTCATGCAAGACCTCCTTAAAGCATCCGCATCCAGCCGGAGATTGCCCGGTAGAGCGCTCCACCCAGCACGTGATTGCTGCGCTGCGCCACCCATCCCACCACCAATGCCTGGGCAAAGGTCAAAGCCGCCTGCAGCAGGGCAGTCTCGCGGGGGAGCTGGAGCCAGATCGGCAGCAGCCAGAGCGTGGAGAGCGCAGCAGTCACCGCCACGCCCGCCCACTTTCCCCACCAGCCGGAGAGCCGCAACTGGATGTAGCCGCGGAAGATGCTTTCCTCCACCAGGGCAATTCCCAGCCAGTAAAGCAGGGCGGTTCCCTTGTCTGCCGGGATGCCCTGGAAAAGGGTGGTGATTTTGCCCACCAGGAAGAGCGCCAGGAAGCCCAGCGCCAGCCCCAGCTGGAGACCGGGCATCAGGTGGGTGCGGTTCCAGCCTGCCGAGCGGATGGGCTGCTTGCGCAGCCGCAGCACCAGGGCATAAAGCATCAGCGCGAGTGCGCCCATCAACAGGCGCGGTAAAATGCCATCCGTGGTGGCGGGGTTGCGGGGGATGCCTGCTCCCGGTCCGGTGAAGAACAGGATGGCGGTCACAAGCGTTACCGCAAACAGGCTGAGCGCCACAATCCCTTCCCGCCGGGGATAGCGGAAGGTGAGAACCCGCTGCTGGCGGAAGCGCGGGCTGAGCGTGAGCAGCAGGGTGACGGCAATCACACCAATCAATTCGCTGGCAAACAGGATCAGGTCGTTTCGTTCCATGGGTTACGTCCCGTTTTCAGGGGGAGTTTCGCTTTGGAGAGCGGACTCCACCGGCGGTTCCAGGTCCAGTTCCACCTGTTCCTCCATGCAGACCTGCCCGCGCAGGAAGGAGCCTTCCTCGGTGGAAAAATTGACCACCGTTACATCGCCCCATACCCGCCCGGTGCCGCGGATTTCCAGCTTTTCGGCGGTAATGTTGCCGCGCACCGCACCCGCCACAATGACGGTATTGGCGCGCAGGTTGGGGCAGTTCACCTTGCCGGATTCGCCGACCACCAGCAGCCCCTTGACGGCAATTTCGCCGTCAAACGTGCCTTCAATCCGCACGCCGCCGGAACCGCGCAGGCTGCCCTGCCAGGTGATGCCGGGACCCAGCACCGAGGTCACCCGTTCCACGGGGGCGGGTGTGCCTGATGAGGATGATGTGGATTTCTTGAACATAAATCACCTCCCAGTTGTGCCCGGTTATACCAGGACGGAAACGCCCAGCCAGATGGCGAGCGAAAGGAACAGCACCATCATGCCGATCTTGACTGCCGCGGCATGTTTTTGCAGGAAGGCGGTCAGGTCGCGCGAGGTGGTGCCAAAATATGCCAGGATGAAGACCACAACCAGCGGTACGATGAACAGCAGGTTGTAAAGCACCAGGTAAATCACCGCCTGCGAGCGGAGTTCGGGCATGCTGCTGACAAAGATGATGGTGGGCAGGTACACCTGCCCGGTGCATGCCAGCTCCAGGAAAGAGATCAGGATGCCGGTCATGAATGCGCCTGCCACGTATGCCCGGGTCTTGCGCCCCTCGCGGATGGTGGAGTTGATTTTCATGCGCAGTGGCTTGGGCAGGTTGAGCGACATATCCTCGATCTGCCCGCGGCGCGCTTTGCGGTAATCCAAAAAGCTGAAGACCGCCAGCCCCAGGCAGAAGAGCGCCGTCAGCCCGTACACCCACCGGCTGAGGATGTTGAGCCAGTTGCCCAGCAGGTCCAGCACCTTGTAAAAGCCCAGCCCCACCACCAGGTATGCCAGGAAGACGCCCACGGTAAACGCAATCCCAACCAGCAGCACGGCTTTGCCCTTGCGCCCGCTTAACGTCAGGTAGGAGACGAAAAAGATGAGGGTGGCGAAGGCACAGGGATTCAACCCGTCCACCAGCCCGGCAAAGACCACCGTCAGCCAGCCCATCGAGCGGAAGCGCTCCACCAGGGTGCTGTTCATGTGTTCCGGGTCAAATGTCTCCCACACCCTGGGCGCGCCCTCCGCCGCGAATGCATCCAGTACGGGCACCAGAGTCTGCGGGTTGATTTCCTCCTCGCCAATCCACGCCTGGTCGCCGATGAAGAGTGCCGGGCTGTGGAAATCGGTCCGCCCGGCGCGGTCTGCCAGCCACTGCCCCAGGGCGGCATCCTCGTAGATGTTAAATTCCTCCACCACCAGGCTTGGATATTTCTGCCGCAGGTAGTTCAGGTCCACCTCGGCACGCGAGCATTCCTGGCAGCCCACCTGGTAGAAATAGGCGGCATACATGGGCGCGGCAACCGCGCAGCCATCGGTGGAATCGGTGGCGCACTCGGTCGCCGCCGTGTTTGCACCCGGGTTGGTGCTTTGCAGGGTGGAGGGATCCAGCCCGGGAATGGCGGGAAAGTCCAGCCCGCCCATTTGTGCTGCAGTCTGGATGATGCCCGGCAGTTCGGCGCGGTTGGCGTCCTCGCCGACCAGCACCTGGTTCCCCAGCACCGTCACGGGGATGGCGCGTTGCCCGTTGGAAACCTGGAAGGTTTCCTCCGTTTTCAGGAGCAGTTCGTAGTTTTCGGGCGTGTTGATTTCCACCAGGCGCAGGTCCAGCCGGTCGCCAAGTTCCACCTGCAGCGGAGTGATCACCTCGTCCAGCACCGCCATGCAGTGAGTGCAGTCGGTGGAGTAGAAATACAGCCCGTGGACCACGCCCGTCAGCCCGGTCTGGTTGAATCCGCCTGCAGGGCTGCCCGGGGTGGGGGTGGCGGCGGTTGCGATTGGAAGGGGAAGCGCTGAACCGATCAGCAGCAGTCCCAGGATGGCAAAAAGAAGGGTGGCAAGTGCTTTACGATGCACGGTATCTCCAATGGCAGGGAATCACGATGCATTATACTATGGACTGCCGCGCTGGTTATGGTGCGGGCGGTAAATTGTTCCTCGACACGCCAGCCATATTCGTGTACACTCAAACCATCAGCAGGGCTGGAATCTCTTGCCCGGCAGTCCGCCATTCCTTTCCCCCGGTTCATCCAGGTGCGGATCAGGCATCGCTCTCCATGCAAAAACAGAAATTCTCCCTTTTTTCCATTCCCAGCGAAAATACCTACATCGACAACCTGGACCAGGTGACCCGGATTGCCGTGTGGTGCAATGCTGTCTTCCTGGGGGCTTATACCATTGTCTATGTCATCCAGGGGTTTTGGGCGGGCTTGTGGGGGAACCTGGCGGCGTTCCTGTTTGCCCTGCTTTCCGTGGTGCTTGCCGAGCGCCAGCGGCGGATGCGGATGGCTGCCCATGTGGCGGTTTTCAGCTTCTTTCTTTCGCTGGTGGGTTCCATTTTTCTGAACGGCGGCTTGAATTCCCCCAGCCTTCCCTGGCTGGTGTTCATGATCCTGTTTGCCACCCTGACGGCGGGGACGCTTGCCGGGTTGATCTGGAGTGTGGCGGCGCTGATCCTGTTGTTTGTGATTTTTGGCTTGCAGGCATCCGGGGTGATGATGTGGGAATATATCCCCACCCTCACGGACCGCTTGGTGG
>Ga0208940_1002009_pt1 | contig 19793 bp, 9 predicted proteins | sample AD_JPNNA6_MetaG_FD_184445 | JGI IMG/M metagenome (GOLD analysis project Ga0208940, IMG submission 184445) | Active sludge microbial communities of municipal wastewater-treating anaerobic digesters from Japan - AD_JPNNA6_MetaG (SPAdes) (version 2) | ecosystem: Engineered > Bioreactor > Anaerobic >... | reverse complement strand
CGAAGCAATTTGCCGCTTTCTTCATAGAGCCGAACCGCGTTAATTTTAAATTCCTTGTCGTATTGTTTCCGCATTTAAACCTCCAATATTATATTTTCGGTTAACTTCATGTCTACATTATCGGGTTAAGTCCAGTTTTAGATTTCAGTCTGCGATGCTGTCATTCATCTCATCTCCGCTTCGCGGGTGGAGGGGAAGATTTGTCAAGTGAATACTGTCATTGTACATCAAGTTCAAGCGGCACGAGACACACCCGTACCGCTCCTATTATTTAAAACTCTCTGTTTCAATTTCAGAAATACAAGTATCGTTGTACTTGCTGCCCTTGTAGATGTCGGTTATTATAAGTTTGCCGAAATAAAAATACTGATGAGATTCTGCTTTTACTTGCGGTTTCGGTTTCTCTATAATAATATCAAATTGCTGTTCGACCATCTCATCATCAAAATCTAATTTCATAGTCATATTTAAAACGGGTTTGTTTCTCAAACGAATAGCATCCTGACCGTATAATACATCACATTCATATATTTCCAATTTCGCTGATTTTAATCTATTATTTGCATAGTACAAACTCTTATTTGTAAATAATCCGTTTTTTATTTTAATAGTTGATTTCTTTGGAAAAGAATCACCTTCATCTCCAAACTGAATAAAAACATAAATATACTCACCAATTCCAGATTTATCAGTACTGACAACCCATGCAGTATTATTTTTACTATCAAAGGCTTTATCAGGAGAATATTTATCTTTGTCATAATTATCATCTACATAATATGTGCTTGCTACATCTTTTTGTTCACACCGCATTTTATAGAAAATATTAGAATAATCTATCAAATTCTCTGCTGAAAGAAATCCAAAAACAAATACCATTAAAATATATTTTTTCATACAATTTACCTCCTTTCTATTGTACCAGTCCATCCTTTACCGTTACCTATTTGCCATTCTTTGCACTGTTCATAAGTGTAATGAACATATTTTCCGTCTTTTTCCCCATTTTCTCTAAAATATCCTTTTTTTCTGTCTCCTGCAGGGTCATGCAGAATAAAGCCCTTCTCATCATATCCTACTATATCCATTATATGCCCAGAAGCAGTAGTATAACCTCCAGCGATAACCGGTTTACCTTCATCAATTTTATCTTTAATCATTTTCTTCCATTCCTCAGTATTTTTGCCATAAAAATTTTTCTGTTGTTTGTCTCCATGTCCATATTTTCCTAACAGAATATCTGTATTTCCTGTAATATCTTTTGTTAATTTTGACCCTCCTCGTCCTTCTTCTTTCATTTTTTCATAAAGCTCATCAGGATAAAGTTTATTGGGATTATCTTGAGTAATTCCCATATATTTAAAGAGCATTGCTTCACCTGTTACACTGCATGTATTATACTGATTCTTACCCTGATCACGCGTTTTATTATCACCCTGATACATATAATCCATTGCTATAACTTTTCCGCCTTTTATGTTATACAATCCTTTCGCGTTAGCCGGTAAACTTTTGCAATCCTCAACATAAGGTCTATTTTTAAATTCTTCGAGGTTTCTTTGCTCTTGGCTTTCCCTTGTTTGTCGTAAAGCCGTCGTATAATACTCTGCTGATTCAACATGCCCAGTCGGATCCTTGTACTTAATCGGATTATTTCTAACATATGAATACCTATTCCAACTCTGGGTACTATATTCTTCCGGAATAATATTATCCGCTGTAATAAACCGTCCTATTTCCGCTTCATAATATCTTGCGTTATAGAAATAGTATCCCGTTTATCCGGGCGTTACCGCTCACCTATGCTTTAATTATTTATAAGATTATGGCAATTCTTTTTCGAAATGATTTTTACAGCTTCACAGCGGCCGCGCTCTCCGCTTGTATCTTTTGCTTCGCAAAAGGATACCGCTTCGATCGCTAACGCACAATGCTCGTCACTCATCTCATCTCGCGCTGGCGCGCGATGAAGATTTTTGATTTCAGTCTTCGATGCTGTCATTCATCGCATCTCCGCTTCGCGGATAGAAGTGGAGATGTATCAAGTGAATACAATCATTGTGCAGACAATTCATATTTGAAACCTCATGTAAATGCTTCTAGGATAAAATACTGTTTGAGGTTCTTTTGTAGAAAAATTATTAATAATAAGATGAAACTTCTCATTGAATTTACCATGTAGAATTTTTGAACCATTCTTTTCTTTTTCCATAGTTATTTTAACGGTTATATAATCTTTCTCTTTAATAAGAACATATTTTCCTTTTGTTATCGCACTAATATCATATTTCGTTTCAAAAAAATAATTAGGAATAAATACATTATCACCTTTTCCAAATCGTACAATAGTATAATTTTTGTCATAAGACTGATCATTATCTTCAGATACTTCCCATATCCGAACATTAAGCAAAACTTCTTTTAATTCTTCCATATTACTTGAATTATATCTTAAGATATTATAATATTCAATTTCATTTCTATATTTCTCAAAATCATTATCTTTTTTAGCATTTTCAACAAATTCCGGATTTAATTTTATTGCCTTTGAAAGATATCCTAATCCCTTTTCTTTTACTTCTATCTCTTCCGGATAACCCACACTAAGATATTTTAGAATGAGGCCGATTGTACATGCAGCATTATAATAAGGAAGTGCATAATCCGGATCAGACTTAATTGAATCTTCAAATAATATTAATGCCCCTTCATAATCCCTATTTTTATATTTTTCATAACCCATCTTATTTAATTTAATAGAACTTGGTTCAGCTGAATTGATACTAAAGGAAAAAAGAATTATCATTATTAGTATTATTAATGACTTCATAGATCACTCCTTTTTATTTTTATCATTGTATATGTTTTCATATTCTGTTACAACTTTATCCTTAAATGCTTCCCATGCATCCTCATCGTTCATATAACCTTTTGGACATTTTTTATCTGTTATATCTCCATGTCTTAATAAAATATTTCCGTTCTTTATACTGTTTTTCTGATCTTCAATATTATCTCCACTTGCCATTTTCATATTATAAATGATTGTTGCAGCCATTTTTGATGTTGTTGTTTCTGATTCATTCGAAAATTTACCAGTATTTCGATTTTCTGCAATAACCTCAATTCCTATAGTTGAATAATTTGGATTAGATGCTCCAAAAACCTCTGACTTTAAATTCGAATAATAATAACCTACACCTACCGGATAGTTTCCTGAAGAGTAAGCGCCTACATGTTTTGCCATTTCATCTGTTGGAATAGTTTGTATTGCTTTTCCATCTTTCCCTACAACAAAATGTGCACTTGCATGCATATCATGTTCTTCCCAATATCCACGTGTTTGTATTGGTTTTTGAGCCGGATCACTATCTGTCCAGTGGATCACAACAGCTTTTTTAGACGTTAATTTATCACCCTTTCTTGGATTCGTATTTTTTTCCAATAACACTTTCTCAACTCCCATTTTTGCTATTGCTTCATCTAGGTTTATTTGCTTTTGACTTTCTATTGATTGATTTATCACCATAGAATAATCATATGTATTTCCGGAATATTCATGTCCCGTCGGATCTTTATACCTCACCGGATTATTTTTCACATACGCGAATCTATTCCATCCCTGCGTGCTGTACTCTCCGTCGATTACATTATCCGCTGTAATAAATCTCCCAATTTCCGCTTCATAATATCTTGCGTTATAGAAATAGTATCCCGTCTCTACATCCAGTTCCTGCGAGTTGAATTTAGGTCTGTTGCTTTTGTCACCTTCCTGTACCCATGTGTCGCCATATGGCTTGTACTCGGTTCTCGTTACCGCGTCGCCTTTGTCATTCAGCACAACATTGACTGAATCCACCTGATCAGTCAGAAAATATCTGCATTCGCCGTTCGGCATCGCGGCCGCTATGCGCACGCCGTTAAGATATATATGGCTCACGGCATATGTCTTATCCAGCTCCTTATCCGTAGAAATTTCAAGCTCTTTTTCATAGCTGAAATACATGCTCGGAGTTATCGTCTCCTTGCTCTTTTCTACTCCGTCCTTCATATATCTCGACTGCTTTCTAACGCGGAATCCCGTGTCATCGTAGTCGTATTCGCCGATTGTTATGTTTTCCTTATCAGTCACTTTCACGATGCGGTTGTCGGTGTTGTAATACATGCGCTTTTCGGTTTTCTTTGCCGCGTTGCTGTTATACGTCATGTTTCCGCACGGAGAATATCTCATCGCGGATTTGTTTCCATACTTAGACGAATGTATATCGGTCACCGCGTGGTTGGCGTATTCGTATTCGAGTCTTTCGTCGAGTGTTCCGTTTTTGCCGTACAGGCTTTTGCTTAACAGATTTCCGTCGTCGGAATAGCTGTATTTTTCGGTGTACGCGTTCCAGTGTTCGCCGGTTTCGCCGAGTTCGTATCTGCCCTTTCCTTCCACAAGGCGGTTCAGTCCGTCATACTTGTATTCGCTGACAACAGTTCTCTTTCCGTTTCCGTAGCCGATTTCGTCAGCCTTTCTCGTTATGTTATCGTCGTCGTCAAAAGTGTAGCTGACGTTTTGCAGTTCTTCTCCGTTCGCCGTGTTATACGCGTAGAGTTTTTTGAGCCTATGTCTGCCGTCGTAAACGTATTTCGTCTCGGTTCGGTTTCCCCTGACTATTCTCTCTATCTGTCCGTTCTCGTTATATTCTATGCTTTCTATTACGCTTTTCGACCTGAAGCCCTGCTTCAGCCTCACGCTTTCCGCTCCGAACGGCCCGTATTCATATTCGGCGGAAACTCTTTCGCCGCTTCGAGGATCATTCGGATATTTTATTTTTTTCGTTCTTCCGAGAAGATCGTATTCGTATTCCGTTTCGAACTTTTCGCTAGCCATGCGCCGGGTTTCTTTCTTCACGCGCCCGACGGCGTCATATTCTATATTTTTCGTCTGGCTTGTTTCGCTCATCGAAGTCAGCTTGCCGAGACCGTTAATCCCGTCATCGTATTCATACTTTACTGATCCGTCGGCAGTTGTCTTTTTGGTCACTCGTCCGAGAGTATCGTATACAAAAACAGTTGTTCTTCTTTCCGCGTCTGTCTTTTTTTCAACTTCACCGAATTCATTATACTCAAGTTTCGTATATCCCATGTCCGGATCGCTCGATTCCGTCACTCTTCCGAATCCGTCATACTTCCACTGCGCTATGTTATTGCCGCTCTCGTCTTTTCTCCCCGGACTGAATAATGACGAATTAACTTCAACGCTCATCGTTCCGCTGTTTAAGTCCGCTTTCTTGATTCTTCTTCCGCATGCATCATAAGCGAATCCGATTTTCGCGTCTACGCTCTCGCCATTGCTTCCCGTACCGCTTTCTTCCACATATAAAACAAGTCCGCGCGAATTGGTCACAGTAGTCTTTTTCTTTCCGGTTGAACTTTTGGCTATTGTCTTCCACGCGTTCTCGTAACTGAATTCCGTAAACGTGACTCTTCCGTCATCTTCAGCAGAAGGATATCTCGTTTTCTTGACGCGGCCTGCCGCGTCATAGTCGGTAACTTCGGGATTTATCTCTCCGCTTTCGCTGTAGCTCTTCGCGTCTCCGGATGAAGCCCAAAGATTCTGTCCTCTTCTTGTAACGCGGCCCAGATTGTCAAAGCTCACGCTTCCGCTTTTGATGAACTTCCCGTCTCCGCCCGTCACGGTCTGAATGGTTCTGCCGACTCCGTCAACATACACCGTTATCAGCTTCTCGTTTCCTTCTCCGTCATACTGACGCGCAGTTCCCCTTAACGGAAAATTATCCGCGTCATAATCATAATCAGAAAGAAGTTCTTTACCATCGTCGGTGTCGATATACTGCCTGTCGATTCTGCCGTAATCGTCAAAAGTCATGTAAACGGAATTTCCGTTAGGGTCGGTCTTCTCTTCTATCGCGCCGAACGCTATGCCGTAATTTATTTTATATTTTGTAGATAATACCTTTTTGCCGTACGTCTTCTCGCAAACTACATACTGGCTCAATATTTTATCATATTCCCACTCAGTCACGCGGGTCGGGCTTCCGCTTTCATTTATCTGCCTGGTTTTGTTTCCGTAAACGTCATATTCAAAACGTATTTTAACATCGGCGGGTTTGCTCGATCCGCTTCCGGTATAGCTTGTCACCGTATACGTAAGATTTCCTTTTGAGTCATAGTAATACGAACTTGTTGTTTCAGCTTCGCTCTTGTAATAGCTTTTCTCTTTCGAGAGGCGCATCTCGTTCGTAGTTTCATTGTTCGAAAATTCCTGATACTTTCTAACAGTGTTCTCGGAATGAACACCGTCTGCGTAATGATCCGTTACGCTTTCAGTCCGGCTTTTCATATTGTATTCGCCCGCTGCAAGCTCGATGTTCGATTCAGCCGTTTCATAAAGCGAACCGTACATATATTTCTGAACCTTCGTCGGCTCTATCAGGTAGCTTGTTCCGCCGGCTTTTATTTCATGCAGTGTATAATTATAAACGCTTCTTGAATATTCCTTTCCGTCAAATCCGGCGAAGCGGCTTTCCTTGATCGCTCCCGCAAGCGCGCGGTTCTTTCTGAAATCATCATAAGGAATGGAATTATATTTATTAGTTGTTCTCGAACCCAGCGCGTCAGTTACGGTAAACTCCGTAAAACCGAAGTAATCCGTTTCCTTCTTTCCGTTAATAAACGCCGAAAACGCGTAACCCTTTTTGTATTCGTACTTCGTCGCTACTCTATGACCGAATCCGTCCTCGGCGTCAGCGCGCACGCAGACTTTGTAATTCATCGGAAGATGATAAAGTCCGTCGTCGCACTTGTTGTCAAAACTGCTCGAATTCGCGTAAGTAAAATAATACTTTCCTCCAATGCCGTTTTTGACCGACTCAAGCATGTCAGGCACGATTCCGTTTGTCTTCGCGAAATACCAGTTACTTTCTTTCAGGCTGAATATACCGAGATCGGTTTTTCCATCGCCGTTATAATCCCCCTGAATCCAGCTGTATTTATACAGTTCACGGTTAAGATCTTCTCTATCAATATTAACTTCGGTTATGAAGGCATCCGTTAGCTTTTTGACGCTGAACGTGTTTCTGCCGGTCACGATGCATCTGATTCCTTCGTCGGTCTGCACAAAAGGTACACCTTCCGAATGTATTCCCGAATACGAACATCCGTTCGGACTGAAAGAATAAATATTACCAGTGCCGGAAGAATAATCAAAATCAGCTCTGGTAAAACGCACGTTTCCGTTTGAGCTTGAGGGAGCAATAAAATATCCGTCGCCCGGAATAATCTCCGTACGGAAATTCTCTCCGGTGACTAGACCCGCCATGTTTGATATTTTTTTAAAGACTATATCATTGCCCGATATTCGACCGAGATATACCGAGTCAGGATTTGTACTTTTGTCAATGATGACGATTTCGCCGTTAAGAAGCACGCTCATCGCGCCTGAGTTTTTTAAATTATAAAATAATGACGCGTCGATTCCTTCGATGGAAAATGCTTTAACCGATCCGTTTTTAAACTGATAAACGAGAGGAACACCCGTCGACGGATCATCCTCAAGAAAGAACATGCTGATTCCGCCGCCGTCGCACAAAAACGAATACAATGACTTCTTCGGATCAAAGGAATAATCGCGCGCGTTAATAGACGCGATCTTTTCCGTCATCCCCGGAGAAAACGCTTCATACTCATACACGTACTGGTTCTTTCTCATAATCAAAACTGAATCATTTGATCCGTTTTGGACCGCGCGCTCACCGAGAGGAAACGAAACGTCCTTGCCCGTTAAATCCGTACCGAAACCGAGCGGAGAAAGAATTCCGTTTCTTTTTATAAATAATTTCTTCTGCGAATTTTTAAAAACTAAAAGCTGAATTCCGCTTCCTTCAAAATTTCCGGCAAAGACTTTCTCTCCGCCGCCGTATTCATAATTAGCGTCAAATTCATATTTTACAACACTGCTGCCGGTCGCGCCGTATCCCTTTTCCGGTTTTATTTCATTTTGCGGAAGCGGCACGTTCGCGAATACGTTCTGTGCGTCAGGGCCGCCGTAAGAAACATCGCTGTAAATTCTGAAATTAAATCCGCCGCGCCTTGCTTCTCCGACCCAAACGCAGTTATCTGTCTTCGAATAAAAACCTATGTCGGTTCTTCCGTCGCCGTTAAAGTCTCCCTGAAACCATCTGGTAATGTCTTTGAATTCAGGAGTCTTTGAAAATGTTTTGAAGTTTATGGTTTCATTTCCGGTTTCGCCGATTATCCATTCACCTTTTTCCCGGTCAAAGAGCATAAAGTCGGAATAACCGTCGCCGTTAAAATCTCCCGAGAACCTGTCAAATCCGAATAGAACGCTTTCTGCCGGAGTGAACTCCTTATAGAGTTTCCAGCTTAGTCTGAAGCCGTTAACTTCATCACGATAATTTTCTCCGACATACCATCTTCCGTTTCTCGAATCATATAGTGCGATATCAGTCCTTCCGTCGGCATTATAATCACCGCTTAAGAAATGAACCTTTCCCCTGTCGGAACCGAATTTTGTTCTGTCTGATGTCAATTCACTGTTAAGAGACAGATCAGCTTCATAGTCATTTCTGAAAAGATTCTTGAAACTCACTGAGCATTTAACGAACGAAAATTTTCCGCCCTCGTTTTTCATGAGAATCCAGCTTCCGTCCGGCTCATTATAAAGCAGTGCGTCAGAAAGACCGTTTCCATCATAGTCTCCCGGAAACCATTCGCAGGCGAATATGTCCGGAATAATATCAGAAAGTTCGCCGTACTTCACAAAATGAAAAATCTTTCCGTCATGTTCCGCGACAAAGAACTCCCTTGTTTCAGGCAGATAGAAAGCAATGTCGCTTCTTCCGTCTCCGTTATAATCTCCGCTGACGTTTCCCTTAAACCATTTTATCTTTTCTGTTCCCTTATAACCCTGAAACTTATTTCCGTATGTCTTAAACTCATATCCGCCGTTTCGCGTGCATTCGGCAGCCTTCCAGTCTCCCGTTTCCGAATTAAACACAAGCATGTCGGAAAGTCCGTCTCCGTTAAAGTCTCCTTCAAAAAATTCGCTTGTGAGCGGATTGAGTTCTTCATCCGACGCGAACGGATTTCTCACTCCCTGCCATGAAAGCGAATGCTCCGCTTCCTGATAAATGAATTCCGGCTTGGTTGTATTCCTTGATGAAGCCACCGTCTTCAAGAGCGGCCGTTCGGAATCCTCACCTGTAACGTATTCAAGCGTATAATCCCAAAGTTTTTCATCATCGCCGCCGTCCATCCATCCGATGACGATATTATCAAGAAGCCGGTCAATCTTCATCGGAAACCCGGCGGCCTTCGACACATACGAATCATCTCTGTCTTTGTAGACAAACTTCACATACTGACATGCTTCGAGACCCGAATTATAGTTTCCGGTATACGAAATTGATTTTAGATAAATTACATTATCTGTTTTATATCTGCTTCTGTCGTACGCCGCGCGTACATAGTTTCCGTTAAGATCTACTGAACGCGAAAAGTTCCATGAATAGGTTTTATTTTCATTATCAGGCGAGTATATTCTTTCATCCTTTGATTCACCGAGATATGTGACTGTTCCGCTTTTATCATAAACTTTCCAGACTCCGCCGGATGCAGAACCCGACAGTTCAAGGCGCGCGAAATCAGATTCTATTTCCGCGCGGTACACTCCGTCTTCGCTTTTTGATGAACCCGAAACTTTTATCAGACGTTTGCCGTTATAGACGAAAGTGTCTCTCGAATCGTAATAGAGTTCGCCGTTTGATGTAGTTCTTGATATTACAGGAAGCCCGCTCGAAAGACTCCAGCCTATTCCGCAGATTCCGTCTCCTCCGCTTGATGAATAAGAAAGAGAAACATTCGGAACAAATCCGCCTCTTCCTGCAGGAATCGCTATCGGATATGAAAGATTAACCGAACCATAATTTCCGATACCCGGTAATGGAATATATACGGCGCCGGCAAACGGATCAATTTTCGGCGCGGCATCGCCTTCTTTTCCGCTGAAGTTGGTGGAGGCCGAAAGCGCGTCTGTCCCGTCACTGGATCCGGCGTCGAAGCTGTTTGCGACATCATCGGCACCGATATCAAAAAAGTTTCCGCAGCCTGACAGCAGACAAATAGAAATAATTGAAACTGATAAAAGATATTTATTTCTTATATCAATTATTTTCCTTATTTTTGTCAGCGCATTACTGAACATCATATTCCCTGTTCGCGCTGACAAGCTTCATGTAATATTTTCCGTTTGTTGAATTATAACTGCTTCCGCCGGATATAAAACCCGCGGAAGTTCTCTTAAAAAACATAATATCTTCTTCTTTGTAAGAAGCTCTGAATCCCTTTTTTAGACTAAAGGCATTGACTCCGTCAAATTCTCCAAGAGCCGTATCGGAATCCCGCATTCCTTCTTTCTTTCTAAGCTTAACTGCAACTGCGAAAGCACTTCCGTTCGGATATATTCCGGCAAATGACTCTACATCTTCAGTACAGATATAATTTTTATTTATTACTCTTTCGCCCGGAACGTATGAACCGACCAATCCGCCTTTCTCGGAAATTCCGCCGTCATAGTAGCTTCCGCAGAAATATATTCTATTTCCTGAATAAACTGCCGACTTGATGATTTCATTTTTTCCGCTCGCGAAAGTTTCCGCGAATGTTTCATTAAATGCTTCATCTGTAATTCTTACTATCGGATTATAAACTGTGCCGTCTGATATATCCGGCGCTTTGCCGAAATAACAGAAAGAGTTTAGAGCCTTAACGAGAACACATCCATATTCGTCGCCTGAACTTCCGAGATTCGCGCGGAATTTTTCCGTTAGGTTATAATCGAATCTGACGAGAACCATGTCGAAACCATTGCTTCCGTCGACAGTTCCAGCCATAACAAAAGACGATGATTCAACACATATATCATTTACCGTTTCGTATCCCGGACCGCCCCAAAGTTTTTCCTTTATCACATCACCGTTCAAATCGGTGATAATAAGCCGCACATTGCTTCCGGCAAAATCCGCATCATTATAAACGCTGTTCGCCGCAATCAAGAGCTTATCCTTGTTTGATCTAAGGCATACGCTTTCATCATCGTATGTTGAACCGAAATATTTTGTCCAAATTACATCACCGTCAAAATTTACTTTCGTCAGAAAAATATCATTCGCGCGGATAGCAGTGTTCACCGTTCCGCAGATGTAATATGCATCTTTTGTTTCAATGCAGTCAACTGCCGAGCCTTCAAGTTCATATTCACAGTTCCAAAAATCCTTTACCAGTCTGAACGAATCCAGTGTAAGGCCTTTAGATGTTAAATTAAAGTCTGCGTATTCCGGAACTATTCTACACGAAGAAGATGAAAACGAAACCCGGATATTTCCAAGCGGAACATCATCAAATTCAAATCCATTGTTATTGTTGGAATTTATAGTTTTTGAAAAATTACCTGCAGTAATTTTTACACTGAACGGAACATTGCCCCACTTGCTTTTTACAAGCCCGCGCACATACGATACTTCGCCTGAATAATCCGAACCGTCGGTGTCGGAGTCTCCGATCATGTTTCCGCATGAGACAATAAGCAATGACATCTGAAAACATAAAACGCATTTTAAAATATTATATAATTTCATCAGAACATATACCCCGCGCCTATTGACAGTCCCGAATAAATTCCGGTGTTTTCTTTTTCAAAGAATATGTTAAAAGAAGGTGATGCGAAAAACCTTAAGTTTCCGTATTCATAGACAAATTCGCAGTTAAGTTTCAAAAGCGGATCATAATATGTTTTTACAGAATAATCATATCTCCCCTGCGGGTCTTTTCCGTTTGAATCAAAATTCATTATTCCCATCTGATAACCTATCATCATACACGGAATGATATCTATAATTTCTATGCGGAATTTTTTGCCGCCGCCGAAAGCTAATGACAAAGTCTTGAGTCCCGCGACATTGCTTTTTGCCGGGCTGAATGACGAGTATTCCATTTCGCCCCGGAGGCATAGCGCGTAATCGAGAATATCAGCTGCCTTAAAGTCATCTATTCCGAAACCGATCTTTATCGCTGATGCGTATTTTGCCGTACCGGCGAAACTTCCGAACGTCTTATAAAAAGAAAGTCCTCCGTAAGGGAAAAGTCTGCTGTAAGAAAATGATTCTTTTTCAGGTTTCTTTTTAGGTTCTTCTTTTACTTTTGCGCGTTCTGCAAGAAAAATCTTACGGTAGCTTTCAAGATAAGTAGCAAGCGCCGACGCTAGTTCAAAAGAAGCTTTTTCCGCACCATTGATATTTACAGGAGAAGTTTTTGTGCTGAAAAGAATTTTACCGCTTTTTGTTTCTTTTACAACAGCGCTGACTATATACATCTCGTTGCTTCCTGACACTTGCTCTTCCGAAACAGTTATCAAAACATCTGAAGTTTTTACATCATCAGAAAAAACATATTTCTTGTACAATCTGATTTCCGCGGCTTTGGAAATATCCGCTTCAATCTTCTTTGCAGTCTGGGATGAAACAGCCATAGAATCAGTTGAAGATGATATTATCGAAACGGGAAAAAACAAATCTTCTTTGGTTTCTTCAGCAGAAACACGCGCGAACATACAAAGTATAAATACAAAAAACATCTTCTTCATTGAAACATCAATTTTCCTTAATTAGTTTTATGCACCGGAACTTATTTATAAGTCCCGGCATAAATCTCGAATAATTAACTTTTACAATTCAATAAGGACATGCGGGAATAGTTCCTGTGTATGAATAAGTATTAGTTCTGGAATCGCCGTCATTACTTGTAGCAGTAATTTGTATAACAAATGAGTGTGGAATAAATTCAGAACTTGAAGTTATTGTAGTACTTATACTTGTCGCAGAAGTTTGATTATGACTAGCGGAACTACTTCTTAAAAGAAAACGGTTTGAAATAAAAGAATAACTTGAAGAATCATCAACTACAAAAACCTTAGTCCCCAAATCTATATTACCAGAATTTCCGATGATTACAGTTTTAACCGATATTGTCTTCACTCCACCTTCAGGTAAAATTGAACCCGGTATTGTAAAACTAAAATCTGCATTAGTCGTACTAGTTGTTGTCCAACTTGTATCATTTCCAGTTTGTGATGAAGTACCTTCAGGTTGTCTGCTATGCCAAGCACACTTAATCGAAGAAGTATATTCAGGAAATCCTTCAAACGGAGTATGAATTTCTCTAATATCAGACCAATCACTGTATCTGTCAGCATCTGCAGCATAAGTATTAACAGCTCTTACCCTGAATGCGTAGTTTTTCCAGTAATCAAGACCGATTACATTGTAGTAATTAGTATTAATTGATTTTAGAGTCCAATCATACAAATTAAGATTTATTTTTGAGGTTATATCCTCTGGCAAGCTAATCCTTGGAATATACTGAATCTGATATTCATTAGCATTCAGCGAATTTAAATTAGATACTGTTACATCTTTACCGGTATCTTTTAGTGAAAGCATAAAATTATAAGGTATCTCAGGCTTCATGATAGATCTCGGAATAAGAAAACTTAACGCCCCCATATCTGATTCATTTTTATACTTAACCGCACCGCTTTTCTTTCCGTCGGCATTCACTCCGACTACGGCAACCGCGTAATAATGATTCGGAAGAATTCCGTAACTGTTATCATAGCCTATTTTGAGAACTTGTGTAAAATCACTTCCTGCAAGAAAACCGTCGGCTCCTCCCGCCTTAGACCACATTTCAACATTTTCGGCAGCAACGTTCGACTTAAGCGACATTAAAGCCTCATCATTTAGATTTGCAAGTCCGCAGTCTTTATAATAAACATAATACTTGCTGCAGTAATTTGAAGTAATACTTCTTACAAAGAAAGCTTTTTCCGCGGTTACTCCGTTTTCAAGTACATCGGATTCAAATGTCGGATCATCAACATAACTCGAATCGGCAAGATTATACATCGAGTCATCAAGTTTTACAGTCACGCCGTAAAGACGGTACTCATACGGAGAAAAGAAATAATCTGTTTTATTTGAACTGCTCAGAGTATAACTTCCGCTCACTCCGTTGTTTAAAAGTATGTCTTCAAACTTCGTCGCATCGGTTTTATCATCTGCACTGTTTACCCAAAGATCAGAAAATGATTTCTCCGCATCGGCTGTAATGGTAACATTACTTGTTGGTTTCGGCCAGAAGCGGTCACGGTACTCGGACTTTGGAACAGCGCGCAGATAAAGATCTACACAGTCGCGTCCGCCTGTAAATATATCAAAAAGAGAAAAACCTGTTTTCTTCGGCGGATCAAACGTCAGACAAAATTTTTGGTTCGCCTGATCGTAGTACTTTTTAGATCTGCAGTCAATTTCTCTAGTATGATCAACGACATCGCCCAAAACTCTCAGAGAATGCCATCCGGTACCGTCATTGAAATTAGCTTCAAGATTTATCGCGTTAAAATCCGAAAGGCTTGTTACGCGTTTTGCTCTTAAAGACTTCTGTGAGGTAAATTTTTCAAAAGCGATGGTTACATACTGCTCTCTGCTCATGTAAGCCGGAATATTCGAATACTGGCTTTCATTTTCATACGCTTTATTAACGGGATATACTTCAACCTTATAAACACCCGGAACGAATGTATCGACAAGTCTTTGAAAATCTGACGGATAACTGTTTACAGAAAAGACATTGTTTCCGGCAGATGCGTAATATGTTTTTCTCTCAGGTGTTACACCAGGATTCAAAGGACCTGTAAGATGGACTGCATAGTATTCAGTATTCTTTCCGCCGGAAAGACTTACTGAAAAGTTCTCACTTCCGCCGAAAACACTGAATGAAAAATTTCCCGGAATCGAATCAGCCGCGTAATTCATGACCGTAATCGATGCATTCTTATCATATGAAGGTTTAGAAACGCTGACGCCGTAAAGATTTCCTAGAGCTTTTACATTTATTATATAAGTTCCAGATCTGATAAACCCGGTTTCAGATCCTGAGGTGTCCTTTGTTCTGCTGTTGATTGAAAAAGTATATCCGTTGCTTTTCAGCAATGCTGAGTCAACTATATATGTTCTTACTGAACCTGAATCATTTTTAACGCTTATTTCATATTCAGATGCATTTTCTGATTCATTAATATTAACATTAATGCTGTTTACTCCGCCGTATGCGTTAAATCTGAATTCTGAAGGATAACCGCTCACATACTCGCTTGATGAAACAGACAATTCCGTTCTATAAAGCGCCGAAATATCTCCCGTCTTCCATTCGGTTCCTAGGTCAGAAAGAATTCTGTTGGATAGATTATTGAACAGAAAACGCGATTCGGCCAAATCAATTTCGATCATAACCTTATCGTCCCTGTATACTTTTCCAAAATATACCGCTCTTGAAAAATCTTCAGAGTTTGTACGCGAATTCCATCTTGTATCGAAAAACATTTTCTCCTGAGACTGAATGGGCGTAAAATTATAACTCGCGAAATGAGAAGTAAAGTCATTAGCATCAAAACAGACAATTTCGTATCTGTCTCCGGCCCAGATAGGGTCATTGATATCTCCTTCAAAATATTTTCCGTTATGAAGAATATACCAGTACTTTGTTTTCTTTATTTCAGACTCGCTCAATAGATCATTCGGATCGTACGAAGGATTATCCTTCTTATCGAACGGATTGTATTTTGTAACCTCGCCTATGCGTTTAATCGTTTCAATATATTTTGTCTGACCGTATTCATCCTGATAACTTTTAATATATGTCTCAAACTCTCTCCAGTTATTTCCTGTTGTATTTGATGATAGTGTATGTATTGACGCATTTGGAGAAGATGCTTTCCACTTGAGATTATTGTCCAATACGGTCAAACCCTGTCTGTTATTATCAAGAAGCCAGTCTTCTCCGCGTCCGACGCGCGATTTAAAAATATTGAATAGAGCCTTTTTCAAAGATATTCCCGGTGTAATGTTTCCGGATGAATCTACGTCAAACGCGCAGACCCTGAAGTTTTCGCGCATTCCTTCTGCGCTTACCTTAATGAATGCGGTTCTTCCCTTGGCGTTTTCTTCGACGATTTTTAGATTATCAACACCGGGATTATAATTCGAATCGGCAACACGTACAATATCATAGCTTACTACGCATATCTGCGGAATATAGCCGTTCTTTAACGCGTTAGTCACTTCTTTAGTATTAAGACCTGAAACTTCAATAGCGTATGGGCCAAGTTCTTCATTTCCGTATATATCCTGCTCAAACAACGAATAGTCGTCATTTCTAAGAATAAATGTTTTTATTGGCAGAAATTTACCGGACGGTGTCTTAAATGTCAGAGTGCATTTAACGTTTTTGATACGAGCCGGAAAGTTTACTGACTCATTTTTCAGAAAAAGAGAAGCTCTGACGATACCTGAATTCGGACCGATGCTGTCTGTATTTTTTAAAATATCGCTTTTTCTGGCATTGCGTGTAACTTTTTCAACAGTTTCATCGGTAAATGCAACACCGCTTCGGTCAAGATTGTCCGCGTAATCAACATCTTCAAATACTGTTTTTTCAGATGAGGAAGATTTTGCAAAACTTTTTGCAAATGATTCATTATAGCTGTCGGTTTTAGTAGAACTGCTTTCGTAATTTCCGCCGTATCCACCTAAATTAATCCCGCCGCCACTGGATTTTGTTACGGATGAACTTTCCCCCCAGCTTTCAGAATTGCTTTCACTGTCGGAAATACTGTCTTTGACAACATACGGTGTTGTTTTTTTATTCATCTGCGAATACTGGCGGTCTTCCATGCTGTTTGTTAAAGTACTCGAAACTCCTGAATCCTCAATCGTCTCAACATGGTTTTCACTGACGCTTGATGCGCTGATTCGAATTTCCATAGTTATAGGTGTAGATATACGAGTTACAACTTTCGGGTATTCCGCGATAAAAGGATTAGTGGTAATTTCATCAGCATTCGGTATTCCGTCGCCGTCATAGTCATCGGAAAGTCTTTTGCCCGTTTCATCGGCAGGCATTTTCGAAACTTCCGATAACGGGATAATTGATCCGAGTGTGTTAGAAAAAATACCGCTTAATACAACGGGCTCTTTGGGTGTTTCGATATCACCTGGATTATTCGGATCAGTCGGCTTTTTCGGATCTTCTACCGGATCCGCAATAAGTTCTCTGTCACCGTCTCTGTTTCCCGACGAACAGGCCGAAAAAACAAAAAAGGCGGCAAATAGAATGATTAGAATCTTTTTCATATTTTAAACCTCACAATAATTTACACTGATGATTTTAACTTCATTAGTATTTTTATAATATTGGATCATTATCCTCTTAAGGTTGCATAAATACATCTCGTCAGTTTCCGCCTCCATGCGATTTAATATTGAAATCACTATTCCAATATTTATTCTCAGCGAACTTCCTGTTCGCTTCGGCTAATTGCTTCATTTTTTCTTCCACACTCACCTCTAAGGTAATTTTTTCACAATCCCGCTGAAGACTTTGTCTTCCTCGCGGGCAATGTTTCCGCCTCCATGCGGGGAATTTGCCGTCGTTTTCAGCTGATTATTGCTTATTCTCAACAGACATCGTGTCTGTTTCGAGTATAAATTAAATTCAACTTTCCACACACTTCTCCGAGGCAATACTTGCGTTGTCCCGCTATGGTCTTCGACCATCCCGCGGGCAATGTTTCCGCCTCCATGCGGGGAATTTGCCGTCGTTTTCAGCTGATTATTGCTTATTCTCAACAGACATCGTGTCTGTTTCGAGTATAAATTAAATTCAACTTTCCATACACTTCTCCGAGGCAATACTTGCGTTGTCCCGCTATGGTCTTCGACCATCCCGCGGGCAATGTTTCCGCCTCCATGCGGAAACTACCTATAAGTCATAACGTATAATTATTAATAATTATCATCTGATTGTATTTTTTTTGATATTTAATTACGGACTGATCTGAATCTCGTCGTCCTAACCCACAGGAAGAGGGCTGGCTTCGTGATCACGAGGAAGTAAACTAGAATTCTTTTTTACATCATTTATGCCGATTAGCTTTGGTTTTCTGTCGGAGACCGTGTCAAACTGCCGGGCGGAATTTAATGTTCAAGGCCGCCGGGAATAAAACCCGGCGGGATATTTTAAGATATATTATTTTTTTGAATTATAAACATCTGCATATTTTTTGTCTTCAACCATTATATGATTTTTCAGCCAGTCTTTAAGTTCATTCGTAACTGTAATAGACATCAGCATTTCGTTATTATCAATCTTTCTTTTATACTCTTTCATTCTTCCGGTTATCGTCTCATGCATTTTTTTCTGTCCGACAAGCTCGGAAAACCCGATAGATTCCATAAGTTTCTCTTCTTCTGAGAAATGATAATGAGTGTAATCAAGCACTTCGTTTATCATTTCTTTAAGTTTATTATCAATATTTGTTTTTTCAAGATTATCATAGAAATTGTTAATAATTTCTATCCATCTTTTATGCTGTTTATCCATTTCAGGAACACCGATTTCAAACTCTTTACCCCAGGTTACTATACCCATATCTCCTCCTTATTAATAACAAAATCAGATTTAAATTATAAAACTTTATAAACGCAATTTTCGAAAATCTTCCTTCATTCTTTCAAGATCACCTATCCAATCCTCAATATCCTGTTCGTGCTCAAGTTCTTCATTAAGAATCTGTGTTGCGATCTGATGAGTGCTGTGATCCTTTCCGTTTGCAAAATCGGCAATTCCTTTATAACGGGAAATAGCACATCTCTCACCTGAAAGATTCTGATTTAAGATAATTTCGATATAAGGATCAGAAGGAGTTTCATAAGGACATTTGCTGTATTTCATCCATTCGGCGGGTGATAATACAGGTGTTCCTCCCAACTGTATAATTCTGTTTAGCACAAGCCCGGCATGCGCGAATTCCTGAGAAGCATGAAGCATGAGTTCTGGTTCAATTTCGCTTCTCATCGGACCTTCCATAATCTGCGCTCCAATCCAATATTGATAATATGCAAGCCATTCTTCACACAATGCTTCATTCAGCATTTGAATTAATTCGTCTTTGTTTACACCAATAATTTCAGAACCTTTTACTCCCATTTGCGCCTCCTGCTATTATTTAAAAAGCTTAGCACAAAAGAATAACGAGTTCAATAATTTTAAAATAACAAACAGCTAAGTTCAAAATATTAAAAAAATATTGATAAAATAAGCCATTAAAACGTCGCGCACAGCGCGACACTAAGGCGGTAGGAGAACCGCCAATGAGGCGCTTCAGACGCAAACTGCTCGACTCTTTTTGTGCCGTCCTGGCACAGAGTCTCGTTGCCATCATCGTGATAGCTCAAAGTTTGAAAAGAAGCGCCTCGTAACGGGCGTCCGCAGCATCCGGCAAAGCCGGTGCGAGGAATTCGCGCGACAAGAGCCAGGAGTGGGATATCAAAGGGATGAGGAGCGGCGACTGAGCTCCTCGTCCCTTTGAAATTCTCGCATGATCCATGCGAAACTCGGATACATAAGGCGCAGCCTTGTGTTGCTCTACGGCACTCGTAGAAATGGCATGGTGGACTTTAGTCTTTTTTATAGACACCTAGTTAAGCAATAAATATTTTTTCATAATCTTCAGGGCTGACATATTCCAAAGTCGAATGAAGCCTCTTCTTGTTATAAAATACTTCTATGTATTTAAACAAAATCCATTTCAAATCTTTTACATCTTTAATTTTCAGATCATTCAATTCTTCAATCTTTAAAGTTTTGAAAAA
>Ga0208940_1002006_pt1 | contig 19808 bp, 11 predicted proteins | sample AD_JPNNA6_MetaG_FD_184445 | JGI IMG/M metagenome (GOLD analysis project Ga0208940, IMG submission 184445) | Active sludge microbial communities of municipal wastewater-treating anaerobic digesters from Japan - AD_JPNNA6_MetaG (SPAdes) (version 2) | ecosystem: Engineered > Bioreactor > Anaerobic... | reverse complement strand
AGAGCAGCCGCCGGATACGGTCGAACCCAACCAATGCAAAAAGGAGGGAGACCCTTGTGAGGATGGCAATCCCTGTACCTTTGGTGAACGTTGTGATGCCGACCTGATGTGCGTTGGTGGGGAAGTTTACACTTGTGAAGATGATGGCCGTCCTTGTACTGACGACTTGTGTGATGGTAAGGGGCACTGTCTGCACGTCCTGCAGGAAGGAAAATGTCTGATTAACGGAATTTGCTACGATGAAATGACTGCCAGTCCTCATGACGCCTGCCAGATTTGCCAGCCAGCAAAGGATAAGGCCCAGTGGACTCGTGGTTCTAATGGTGTTCCCTGCGATCCAAGTTCAGTAATTGAAACGTGCCAGGAATCTCCTGGTGGTACTTGTGAGCGCGGCGTGTGTGTACCAGATTTGCTTATAGACAGGAACTGCGACGACGGTAATCCATGCTCAATTGACTCTTGCGATGACGAGATTGGGTGCGTGTCTGTTCCTGTTCATGGCGGAGACTGCTATCTGGATGACCCATGTAAGGTTGGTACTTGTAACCAGGGCACCTGCATTATTCCACCAGATGCCTCTTGTGATGATGGAAACCCATGTACTGAGGATGTTTGTGACCCCGTGAAAGGGTGCCAGCACACAGAGTTAAACGATATTGCCTGTGATGACGGTGACAAATGCACAGTGCTTGGGGTATGCATCAACGGAGAATGCGTCTCGGAACCAAGAAACTGTGACGACGGGAATGTTTGTACCATTGATTCTTGTAGCTCCGCTTGGGGCTGCTATGTGACTTTGGTCGAGAGCAACTGCTGTTCCGGTGGTGTGTCGATATGTGATGATAATAACGTGTGCACCAACGATGACTGTGATGAAGATGACAACTGTATTTACACTTTCAACACAGCGGCCTGTGACGATGGTGACCCTTGTACTGACAATGACACTTGTGAGCTTGGCGAATGCATTGGAGTTCAAAAGAACTGCAACGATGGTAATGCTTGTACATACGATTACTGTGAGAATGGAAAATGTAAGCACACGCCACTTGATGGCACGCCGTGTGATGACGGATTGGACTGTTCAACTGGCGATACTTGCAGAGCAGGGCAGTGTATACCGGATGATATAAGTGGATGCTTGTGTCAGCCGACCTTCTATAACCCGGTAAGCAAGCTGGTCACTTTGAAGATTGAGCAGAATGGACAGACTGGCAACGCGCTGAATCTTGATGGCAAGCCAGGTTGTGCCCCTGTGGATGACTGTTGTTGTGGGCTCGATAACGCCATGGGGCCGCTGGCTGGAATCCCAGCTGCAGCGGATGGCATCGCAAAGGCCATGAACGAGGGGAAGATTATCCTCATGTTTGATCACCGAGAGCTGAAAACCAACGGTCAGCCTTATACTTTGGCCTTCTATGCTGGAAAGTTGGCTCCAGACAATCCTGAGTGTGATTTCAAGACGAAGAATTGCAATTATATCGTTGACCGCAGAGTCATGGATGATTCGTGTAATCCAATGATTGCGTTGGACAATGCGACTATTAATGGCAATAAGCTTGTCGCTGGTGGGCTTGACTACCAGTTCCCGTTCAGTTTGCCTTTGATGGATGGAGTTAATCTTGACATTGTGCTTTACATGGCGCGAGTTGAAGCTGATGTAACAATCTCGGGTGGTCGTATAGCTGCAATGACTGGTATCCTTGGTGGCGCTGTTCCGAAGCAAGCCATCATGGATGCTGTGAGGTCTATTCCAGATAGTGAGTGGCCGCCTGAAATTGGTATGGACAAGAATACTGTTATCGGCTTACTCAATGTGCTGGTGACGCCAGACATTGATGGTGACGGTGATGGGGTTCCTGAGTCTGCGTCTATTGCAATCAAGTTTACTGCTATCCAAGGTACCATTACTGACACATACCAGTAGGGACAAATTGAGGGGCTAGCCTTAATGGAGTTTGAGCATGCTTAACATTCGTTTGATGATCATTGCGCTTGCGTTTGTTATGGCTGTTCCAATGGTTGCGGAGGCTGGGTCTTACATTCGTAAGAACGGCTCGATAGTTGCTGAGATTGACGGGGACTATCTGAGGGAGCATGGTTCGATTATTGCGACGTTTGATGGGCGTTATTTGCGCAAAAATGGGTCCATCTATGCGGAGTTTGATGGGCGTTATTTGCGCAAAAATGGGTCCATCTATGCGGAGTTTGATGGAAACTACATTCGCATGTCTGGGTCGATTGTTTGGGAAATCGATGACCGAGGGTACGCCAGGAAACATGGTTCCATCATGTACTCGGTTGATGGCTATACTGGGTCGGAGCGGATGAAGCAAAAGGTAGCGGCTTTCTTGCTGTTTTTTGCAGACTAGCCCTGATTGCCTGGCCCCTGTCCCCGCCTCTGTCCCTGCCCCTGACCCTGTTCCTGCCCCTGATCCTGCCCCTGTCCCTGTTCCTGCCCCTGTCCCTGCCCCTGTCCCTGCTCCTGTTCCCGCCTCGCCCTCTAAAAATCGCAGCCTCTGGATAGGTACCTGGCTCTGGCCCAGAGGACCTTTTCTATATAGCCGGTGTTTGCTGGTAGTTCGCTTGTCCGTTTTGCCTTGCCTGGCATTCCGTGGCCGGCGTTGTAGCCTGAGAGGCCTAGTAAGAGGTCGCCTTTGTAATAATCAATGAAGGCCTTTAGGACCCGGGCGCCACATAGGACATTTTCATAGGGGTCGTTTAAGTCTCCGCATTTTTTGGCTTTTGCGGTGGCGGGCATTACCTGGGAAAGGCCTTTTGCTCCGGCCTTTGAGGTGACGTCATTTCGAAAGTTGCTTTCAGTCCTGACAATTCCAACCATCAGGGCTGGTTCCAGGTTTACCTCGGTGGATGCTTGATGAATGATTGACTGTACTTCCATGCACCTTTGTGAAGATGAAATGGCTACACCTGGCCCAGTCGAAGTGCTGGTTGCCGCCTTCTTGTTGGCTGCGGCCTTCTTTTTGGGCGCCACCTTTGCTGGTTTGGGCCTTTGAACGGTGGCAGGGGTGCTGGTGGTCGCACAACCTAGCCAAAAAGCAGCAAGCACAAGACAACATGTCAGTTTTAGCTTTATCATTTCAGTCACATCCAAACTGCCGTACAACAGTCTTGAAAAATGTTATCTTGGATTCGTCAGATCTGGCAAAAAGAATGCCAATCTATTTCAAGGACATTGGTGGGCCTGTTGCCTTTAGTCCCCTTGAACGATAGGATCTCGGCGCTTTTTTGTGGATTCTAAGAGGGTTAGTTATGGATCCTTCGACAATTTTTATGGCCATACTTGGCCTTGGTTTTTTGGCATTGATGGTCTTGGTCATCAAGAGGATGGCAACCAAGAAACCAGGTGAACTGTACGATTCCTACGAGGAAGAAGAGCCAATTGCGGTTCAGCCCCCAAAACCTGAGCCCAAGAAAAAGAAGGATAAAGTAGAGCCCCCCAAGGAGCCTGAAAAACCAAAGCTGATTGTGCAGCCTTTGGTTGCAAAACCGTGGGATGCCAGCCTTGAAAGGACCCGTAAAGAGGGTTTTGTCGCACGTTTGTCAGAGGTTTTTAGCAAGGGCACCATTAATGAAGAGATAGTTCACAGGGCAGAAGAGGCACTTTTAACCGCGGATATTGGTGTTAAAACGGCGACAGTGCTGTTGGATGCCTTGAAAAGTGAGTTCAAGCCAAAGCACGGAGACCTGGGGCCGCAGGTACTGCAGTTTCTGCATGACCACGTGCTTGAGATGTTGTCTGGGCTTGACCATGGGGTGCCGGCGCTGGCTGTTGACAAGCCACCAGCTGTCATCATGGTCGTAGGTGTAAACGGCACTGGGAAAACGACCACGATAGGTAAGATGGCTCATTACTATAAAAATCAAGGCAAGTCGCTGCTGCTGGCTGCTGGTGACACTTATCGTGCCGCTGGAATGGACCAGTTGGCAATCTGGGGGGAAAGGGTTGGTGTGCCTGTGGTTGTCGGTGAGCCTGGCCAGGACCCGGCCTCGGTAATGTTTGATGCTGGCAAGAAGGCGATTGAATTGGGTGTTGATATTTTAATCGCCGATACTGCAGGGCGATTGCACACGAATGTGAACTTGGTCGATGAGTTGAAAAAGATCCATCGAGTTATTGGAAAAGCCGTTCCAGGTGGGCCTCATGAGGTGATGTTGCTGCTGGATTCAACCATGGGGCAAAACGCGGTGCGTCAGGCCGACGTTTTCAGACAGGCGGTCGATGTTACAGGTATCACCTTGGCGAAGCTTGATGGGACCGCAAAGGGTGGCGTTGCCATTTCGATTGCGCGTGACATGGGCTTGCCAATTCGTTTTGTTGGAGTGGGTGAGGGCATTGACGATATTCGGCCTTTTGATGCCCGGGAGTTCACTAAAGCCCTGTTTTTGGGCTAGTGGGCGTTGTCTTTTGGATCTTTCACTGTGCGATTCAGCGCTAAAATGGCCTATAATCCGCAGTCTTTGTTTTTGGGGGTTTAAATGGAACCTTTATCAAAGGGATATGAACATCATGAAGTTGAGGCCAAGTGGTATCCAATCTGGCGTGATAAGGGGTATTTCAAGGCTGACGATGTTTCAGACAAGGAGCCATTTTGCATTGTAATTCCGCCCCCTAACGTTACTGGGGTGCTCCATATGGGGCATGCTTTGACTTTTGCAATCCAAGACGCGATGGTGCGTTTTGCGCGCATGGAGGGCAAAAACACGCTGTGGCTACCTGGGACCGACCACGCTGGGATTGCCACGCAGATGGTCGTGGAAAGGGAGCTTGCCAAGGAAGGAGTATCGCGCTTTGACTTGGGGCGTGAGAAGTTTTTGGCCGAAGTTTGGCGCTGGAAGGACAAGTCTCATGCCAGAATTACTGAACAGATGACGGCGTTGGGCGTTTCCGTTGACTGGGAGCGCGAGCGTTTCACTTTGGATGAAGGCCTGAGCAAGGCGGTTAGGACTGTTTTTGTGCGCCTTTATGAGCAGGGGCTCGTTTACAGGGCCCAGCGGATGGTGAACTGGTCGCCTGAGATTTTGACCGTTTTGTCCGACCTGGAAGTTGAAGAAAAAGAGCTTAAGAGCAACCTTTGGTACATAGCTTATCCAGTAAATGACAGCGATGAGCGCTTGGTTGTGGCCACCACAAGGCCTGAGACTATCTTTGGTGACACTGCGGTTGCAGTTCATCCAGATGATGAGCGATACAAGCACCTGATTGGTAAGACAGTTCGTCTGCCGCTGACAGACAAGGACATTCCTATTATTGGTGATGCAGAAGCGGTCGATCCTGCCTTTGGAACTGGTGCCTTGAAGATTACCCCTGGTCACGACTTTTCAGACTTTGAGACTGGGCAACGCAACAACCTGCCAGTCATTTCCATCATGACCCCTGACGCTCGCCTGAATGACAATGTGCCTGCTGCATACCGTGGCATGGAGCGCTTTGCGGCCAGGGCCAAGACAGTGGCGGACTTGGAAGAGCAGGGCTTCTTAATTAAAATCGAGCCTTACACTCACATGGTAGGTCACTGCCAACGTTCAGGCGTGGTTGTTGAGCCAACCGTTTCGATGCAGTGGTTTGTAAAGACCAAGCCTCTTGCCGAGCCTGCTATACAGGCTGTTTTAGACAAGAAAACCGTGTTTATTCCGGCTTCTTGGGAAAAAACCTACATGAACTGGATGGAGAACATCCGCGACTGGTGCATCAGCCGTCAGTTGTGGTGGGGCCATCGTGTTCCTGTGTGGTACTGTAACAAGCCTGACTGCGACGGTATGATTGTGGCGCTTGAAGACCCAGCGCCAGGCACGGCTTGCCCCAAGTGTGGATGTACTGAACTGCATCAGGATGATGACGTCTTGGATACTTGGTTTTCTTCGGCTTTGTGGCCGTTTTCCACCCTTGGATGGCCGCAGCAGACTGATGCTTTGAAGACTTTTTACCCCACCACCATCATGGAGACTGGGTTTGATATCCTGTTTTTCTGGGTGGCCAGGATGATGATGATGGGCATCCACTTCATGGGTGATGTGCCTTTTTATACTGTTTATCTGCACGCCATGGTCCGTGACCAGCACGGGCTGAAGATGTCGAAAACAAAGGGTAATGTTATTGATCCCCTGGAAATTGTCCAGGAAGTTGGGGCTGATGCCCTGCGTTACACCTTGGTTACCATGGCGGCCCAGGGGCGTGACGTTAAGCTATCGATTGATCGCATCCGTGGGTATCGAGAGTTTGTAAACAAGCTGTGGAATGCGTCTAGGTTTGTTTTCATGAACCTTGAGGACCTTGATGAAGGCGCGGTTGAGTTGCCAAAGGATGACGACTTGGCACCTGCAGATAGGTGGATCCTGACTAGGCTTGGCGATGCAATGCTTGAGTCGAGGACAGCCTTTGCCGAGCACCGCTTTAACGATGCTGCGACGTTGCTTTACCACTTTGTTTGGCACCAGTTCTGTGATTGGTACCTGGAGCTGTCTAAGGGAGCGCTGGCTGAAGGTGGTCAGCGGCGCAAGACGACTCAGGCAGTGTTGGTTACCGTGCTTGACCAGTGCTTAAGGGCGATGCACCCACTGGCGCCTTATGTGACCGAGGAATTGTGGCAGCGCCTGCGACCGTTTTTGGGCGCGACCCCAGAAAGCATCATGATTGCCAGCTATCCTACTGGTGCTGGCATCCCGGTTTTTGCCGCAGATGCGTTGGCTATGGACGAAGTCCTGGATGTAATCTCGGCAATTCGAGGGGTTAGAGCACAGGTGGGCCTGCCGCCATCTCAGGCCGTTGATGTTGTGGTAAAACCGCATGAAAGCGACGTTGGGGCTAGGCTTTTGGCAAATGCCGACGATATTTCCCGCTTGGGACGCCTAGCAAACCTTACCATCAATGAAAATGCCACGCGACCGGCTGGTGCGGCTGTAACCATTGGCACTAAGGCAGACTGCTATGTGGTCGTCGGTGATGAAAGATTAGCCGCTGAAATCGTCAGGCTAAACAAGGAACGCGAGCGTGCGGTCAAGGAACTGACCGGCGTTGAGCGCAAGTTAAGCAACCCACAATTCCTTGAAAAGGCCAACCCTGATGTTGTTGAAGGGGAAAGGGAAAAAAGCGAGGAGTTGACAGCAGCCATTGCAAGGCTGGACGAGGCCTTGGCCGCTTTGGGATAGGCGTTGGTGCAGTTAACCTTTGGGGCCGCAGGGCTCGGGCTATCTCGATAACCACGCCCAGGTGAAGCCAACGAGGTGTCCCAGAATCAGGATGACCACCGCCAGCATCCCCCATTTGGAACGTCGAATCAGCCGCCAGCTTGCCGCAAGCAATCTTAGGATGTACGCGGCGCCGACTATCAGTGCTGCAAAAGGTAAAGTCCCCCAAAAAAGCGCAGGAGTCCTAGCCCAGGTCAAAAAGTAATCCCACCGCAGCAGGGCGTGCCAAGATTTGTACCCGTCAGGCCAAAATGAATGGGAAAGTCCGTAATTAAGCCCAACGAAAAGCGCTATAACCGCAAGGAAGCTAGCAAAGACCCGCACGAAATTCTTTGGCATCAGCACGGCCGTCACTGCAAACATAGGAAGTACAAGCGTGTAGGAACTTTCATGCACGAAACGGGCGATCGGCCTGGATAGGGATGTCTGTCCAGGGACCCCGTCAAGGCATCGAGAAGGTCGTTCGGGTGGAATCGGGCATGTCTCCCGGCTGGATCGCGTCGTCATATGGCCGAGGAGGCCTCCGGAGGGCGTACTGATGCCTTCTCCGTGTGTCCGCGGAGCACGAGTCGGGGCTGCCGATTGCCGTTGCCAGTCCGCGGGCGGCGAGGCGGCGTGGTGACGGGCTGTTTCTGACGCGAAACGCGACATACCGCCCAGGTTCAGGGCGGTCCCCGGGCAGGGGCGCGGATGCCGGCGTCGTCGCCCGTGCTGCCTGCCCCACAGTCGGTGTCGCATCCATACCATTCATCGGGCCGGTCGCCGGTGTCGAATTCGGCCTCCCAATCGACACGCCTTGCCGTTGCGACGGGCATCGGGGTAGCGGGCAACTTCAGGTGTTCGAGGATCTGCCGTACGACCGCGGGGTCGGTCAGGAAGGCGAGGACGACCATGGGCCGGTGAGTCGGACAGCGGGGACATTGCAGGGCATCGACGTCCAGAACCCGGCGCAGCAGTTGCGCCCACCCCAGGTGAACACGCCGTGGTCGGTCGGGTGATGGGGCAGCGGGCGCAGCAGCGGGTGCATGGGGCGCGGCAGCCGATTCGGGGGAGGCAGTCGCGGCAGGAACGGCATCCGGGGCCGTGGTGGTCGCAGGTGCCGAGGTCGATTCCCCGGTCCTGGGCGGCGGGGCGGGCAGCCGGTTGCGGAAGCGGGACCGGTTGGCAAATACGCCGTAGTATCGGACCAGATTCTGGTAGGGCGCGGGCAGCAGGGCGGCCAGTCGCCGCAGGAAGGCGAGGGGTTCCAGGACGATCTCGGTCTGGCCATCGGGCGTAGGCCAGGGGCGGTGCAGGCGGTAGCGGACGCGCCCGTCCGAGTCCAGGGACAGGCGGTCCAGGGAGAAGGGGGCGCGCAGTCCGTAGCTGCACAGGCGCTCCAGGCCCAACCTGTCAGCGGCGGCGACGGTGCGGGCGGCGTGCAGCGAGAAACCCTGGACCCGGGTACACAGCGCCTTGGCGGGCATCGTCTGGGACCCCTGGTCGTCGGGCGGCGGGGCGGCCTCCCAGGGAAGCGCTCGCGGCGGCTTTGGACCTGGCGGCCGGACGGCCTCGGCGACGGTGATGCGCAGGGGCAGGTCGTCGGGGTCCTGCCAGGGCGGGTCGTCCTGCGTCTGGCGGAATCGTTGCCGGGCCAGGTCGCCGATGCGGGTGGCCAGCCGCAGGCCCAGGGCGGCGATGTCGGCATCGGTGGGCGGCGGCAGGGCCACGAAGGACAACGGCCCGCCCGGGGCGTCGGTGTCCTCGACGAACACCCCGTCGGGCATCAGGGTGTGGAAGTGGGGATTCAGATTCAGGATGCCGCCGAAGCGCTGCACGAAGGTCACGGCCCCGACCTGCCCGTGGCGCAGTCCCAGGCGCCGGGCACGCAGTCGCATCCAGGCCGCCACGGTCCGCAGGAAGGTCCGCAGCACCAGGTTCTGGAAGGCCCGGTCGGTCGCCAGCAGGTAGCGCATCTGCCACGGAAAGGTCAGCACCCACTGGCGGTAGCGGGCCTCGGGCAGCACCCGGTCCACCAGGTCCGCGGCCGTGTCCGCCGCCCGGCGCGCCCAGCAGGACGGGCACAGCCTGCCCTTGCACGAGAACGCCACCAGTCGCTCGAACCCGCAGTCCGGGCACCGAAGGCGGGAAAAACCATGCGCCATGACTCCGCAATCCAGATACCGGTGGAACTCGTGTCCCACGAACGCCGGGTAGCCCGTACCCGAGTTGCTGCGACGGCGGGCGTCGGCCAGCAGTTCCGCCAAATGGCCGCGGACGACCGCGTGCAGGGCGGTCCGTTCAGGCTCGCGGCGCCGCCAGCGCGACGGCAGGGGCCGTGCCGCCTCGCCCGGGGTTCGCTCGAACACCAGCGCCGGCAATGGGCGAGCCGGCGCCCGGGTGCCCTGGCCGTCGCGAATGTCTGGGGTCTCGGACGTTGCAGGACATGCTTCCATGTCAGGTCATATCGATGCCCGCCCACGGATGTTTCAGGAAGCATCTTTTTGTGATGACCCGGAGGCAGCCGACCTGACCGGACGCCGGGCGTGGCCGTCCACGTCCCCGCTGCCAACGATTGGAACACGGTCGACCGAAGTTCAGGATCGAGTACAAGAGAAATCGCGGGACAGCGCAGGCCGTCCCCTTGCTGGCCAAAAGAAACCCAATGCGTCGGGCAACTGCTTCCAGGCTACCAAGTTCTAGTCCTGAGGTGCGTTCGATCAAGGCAGCATTGGTGGGCCCGATGACGCCAACTTGGTTCATGATTGGTACCACCTTATCGCAACTGCCCGTTAAATGGCGCTGCCGCCTGATCCGTCGGTAACTGACCACCGTTGTCCTTCTTGTCTCTTTCTGCCGCCAGTGCAACCATACCTCGCGGCATCGAGTGAGCCCCGTCCATTCGACTCATTGGGGACTTTGTGAAGTACGGGTGATTGTCGTGTTCATGCACATCCAACCTTTTCGACGCCCAACAAGAATCGCAGTGGTCATTTCTGCGGGCGCAGGTCTTGTGCCGAACGCCTACATGCTCCGTCTTCTAGCCAGTCCCGTGGGAATGTTTGACGGGGATTCACGGAACATGCCAGAATCCCCCGGTTCGCCGATCTAACCTGTTGCGTATGTGCAGTTGGCAGTCGACTGTTACGATACATCGGGGTCGGTCGTTGTGGTGTCTTTGAGTTGTAGTCTTCTGGATGTTGGAGGTCGTGATGAAATCGCTCCATTTTTCGTCGGTACTGGCGGTCTTCCTTTTGTTGTTGGTGCAATCTGGGTGTGGTTCCGACTGTGAACCAGCGTGTGGGATAATGGAGTGCGGCCCGGACCCCGTGTGCGGGGAGTCGTGTGGGACGTGTCCGGATGGGAAGAAGACAGTTGTTGCCTTGATTACAGTCGCAGTGCTGGTCCTGTTCACACTGGCGACCGTATGGTTCCTCTGGATTGGCGCTCCCACCGATGGTCCGGATATCGGCAGGTACGACAACCCGCAGACCGCGCTGCTGGTCGTTGACCTGCAGGAAGACTTCACGGGGCCGGGCCGCGTCAAGAACATCCTGAATGCCGACGACACCGTGAGGCGCGCCGGCGATCTGGTCGCCCAGGCAGTGGCCACGGGCAGACCGGTCGCCTACATCAGGGCGATCTACGAGTCGCCGGTGCTCAGATTCATGATGGGAGGGCTCGCAGCGCCCGACGAACCTGGCAGCAGGATGGATGCGCGCCTGCCCTCGCTGACCGCCATTCCGGTCTTCACAAAGACCAGGGGAGACGCGTTCTCGAACCCGGACCTGGATCGGTGGCTGCGCGACAACCGCGTCGACCATGTCGTAATCGTCGGAATAGACGCTTTCTACTGCGTCGACGACACCATCAACGGGGCTCTGAACCGCGGGTACAAGGTTACCGCCGCGATGGACGCCATTTCGACCGGAACCAGCCGCGATATCAAGGAAATCGCCGCGAAGTGGAAAGCCGCTGGGGTCAATACCGAATTGCGATGACGATGGTCACGCCGCGTCAGATCGAGCCGACGACGGTGAGCGTGTACGGGTTGACCTGATCGAATCCTTCACGGGACATCACGACGATGTGGTAAGTCTGTCCGGCCACTACCGGCCACGTCATCGTCTGAACGGGAGCATTGTCAACGTATCCCTGGGCGACACCGGGAAACTCAAGATCAGAGCCTTCAAACAGGTACATCCAGTTTTCGATGCCGTCCTGGTTGTCGGGGCATGAGTGCCAGCCCCTGGCGTTGTAGGTCGTGGTGTAGTCCCACGTGACCGTCGCGTTCTGAGCGGCGCCTTCAGGCACGGTAAATTTGTACCAGTCCCAGTCGTTGCTGTGCCAGGAATACGAACTGACCGTCAGGCTGCCGCCCAGGGCCAGATCCCCAAGATCGTAAGCATTCACCGCTTCCTCGGCCGCCCCCACGATGGCGCCCGCCACATTGGGCTGCGCTGATTCGAAATCGCCTGTACCGTATTCAATCCGGACAAAATACGGGACACTGGTATTTCCAGGCGCTGAAAATGTCCTGAGGTAGTAGTCGGTGCCCCCGAAAACATAGCCTTCCGACACGTTCACGGTGCAGTTGTCGTTGTAGGGAGTGAACCACTCGATGCGTTCCTCGATGTCCTCGGGACCAGCCGCGCCCATTCTGATGATGCTGCCGTTGTGATCCACCAGCGGATTCCCCAGTTCATCCTCCGCCCAGTCGATACTGGCTGTCACGCGGACCCATCCTGGCCAGTCCAGGCGGAAACGGTACCAGTCGACGTCGTTCCAGTACCAGCCGAACGAAGAGACCTCAAGCACGCCGTCCTGATCCAGGGCGACCGGGGATGGCGTGTAGGAACTTTCATGCACGAAACGGGCGATCGGCCTGGATAGGGATGTCTGTCCAGGGACCCCGTCAAGGCATCGAGAAGGTCGTTCGGGTGGAATCGGGCATGTCTCCCGGCTGGATCGCGTCGTCATATGGCCGAGGAGGCCTCCGGAGGGCGTACTGATGCCTTCTCCGTGTGTCCGCGGAGCACGAGTCGGGGCTGCCGATTGCCGTTGCCAGTCCGCGGGCGGCGAGGCGGCGTGGTGACGGGCTGTTTCTGACGCGAAACGCGACATACCGCCCAGGTTCAGGGCGGTCCCCGGGCAGGGGCGCGGATGCCGGCGTCGTCGCCCGTGCTGCCTGCCCCACAGTCGGTGTCGCATCCATACCATTCATCGGGCCGGTCGCCGGTGTCGAATTCGGCCTCCCAATCGACACGCCTTGCCGTTGCGACGGGCATCGGGGTAGCGGGCAACTTCAGGTGTTCGAGGATCTGCCGTACGACCGCGGGGTCGGTCAGGAAGGCGAGGACGACCATGGGCCGGTGAGTCGGACAGCGGGGACATTGCAGGGCATCGACGTCCAGAACCCGGCGCAGCAGTTGCGCCCACCCCAGGTGAACACGCCGTGGTCGGTCGGGTGATGGGGCAGCGGGCGCAGCAGCGGGTGCATGGGGCGCGGCAGCCGATTCGGGGGAGGCAGTCGCGGCAGGAACGGCATCCGGGGCCGTGGTGGTCGCAGGTGCCGAGGTCGATTCCCCGGTCCTGGGCGGCGGGGCGGGCAGCCGGTTGCGGAAGCGGGACCGGTTGGCAAATACGCCGTAGTATCGGACCAGATTCTGGTAGGGCGCGGGCAGCAGGGCGGCCAGTCGCCGCAGGAAGGCGAGGGGTTCCAGGACGATCTCGGTCTGGCCATCGGGCGTAGGCCAGGGGCGGTGCAGGCGGTAGCGGACGCGCCCGTCCGAGTCCAGGGACAGGCGGTCCAGGGAGAAGGGGGCGCGCAGTCCGTAGCTGCACAGGCGCTCCAGGCCCAACCTGTCAGCGGCGGCGACGGTGCGGGCGGCGTGCAGCGAGAAACCCTGGACCCGGGTACACAGCGCCTTGGCGGGCATCGTCTGGGACCCCTGGTCGTCGGGCGGCGGGGCGGCCTCCCAGGGAAGCGCTCGCGGCGGCTTTGGACCTGGCGGCCGGACGGCCTCGGCGACGGTGATGCGCAGGGGCAGGTCGTCGGGGTCCTGCCAGGGCGGGTCGTCCTGCGTCTGGCGGAATCGTTGCCGGGCCAGGTCGCCGATGCGGGTGGCCAGCCGCAGGCCCAGGGCGGCGATGTCGGCATCGGTGGGCGGCGGCAGGGCCACGAAGGACAACGGCCCGCCCGGGGCGTCGGTGTCCTCGACGAACACCCCGTCGGGCATCAGGGTGTGGAAGTGGGGATTCAGATTCAGGATGCCGCCGAAGCGCTGCACGAAGGTCACGGCCCCGACCTGCCCGTGGCGCAGTCCCAGGCGCCGGGCACGCAGTCGCATCCAGGCCGCCACGGTCCGCAGGAAGGTCCGCAGCACCAGGTTCTGGAAGGCCCGGTCGGTCGCCAGCAGGTAGCGCATCTGCCACGGAAAGGTCAGCACCCACTGGCGGTAGCGGGCCTCGGGCAGCACCCGGTCCACCAGGTCCGCGGCCGTGTCCGCCGCCCGGCGCGCCCAGCAGGACGGGCACAGCCTGCCCTTGCACGAGAACGCCACCAGTCGCTCGAACCCGCAGTCCGGGCACCGAAGGCGGGAAAAACCATGCGCCATGACTCCGCAATCCAGATACCGGTGGAACTCGTGTCCCACGAACGCCGGGTAGCCCGTACCCGAGTTGCTGCGACGGCGGGCGTCGGCCAGCAGTTCCGCCAAATGGCCGCGGACGACCGCGTGCAGGGCGGTCCGTTCAGGCTCGCGGCGCCGCCAGCGCGACGGCAGGGGCCGTGCCGCCTCGCCCGGGGTTCGCTCGAACACCAGCGCCGGCAATGGGCGAGCCGGCGCCCGGGTGCCCTGGCCGTCGCGAATGTCTGGGGTCTCGGACGTTGCAGGACATGCTTCCATGTCAGGTCATATCGATGCCCGCCCACGGATGTTTCAGGAAGCATCTTTTTGTGATGACCCGGAGGCAGCCGACCTGACCGGACGCCGGGCGTGGCCGTCCACGTCCCCGCTGCCAACGATTGGAACACGGTCGACCGAAGTTCAGGATCGAGTACAAGAGAAATCGCGGGACAGCGCAGGCCGTCCCCTTGCTGGCCAAAAGAAACCCAATGCGTCGGGCAACTGCTTCCAGGCTACCAAGTTCTAGTCCTGAGGTGCGTTCGATCAAGGCAGCATTGGTGGGCCCGATGACGCCAACTTGGTTCATGATTGGTACCACCTTATCGCAACTGCCCGTTAAATGGCGCTGCCGCCTGATCCGTCGGTAACTGACCACCGTTGTCCTTCTTGTCTCTTTCTGCCGCCAGTGCAACCATACCTCGCGGCATCGAGTGAGCCCCGTCCATTCGACTCATTGGGGACTTTGTGAAGTACGGGTGATTGTCGTGTTCATGCACATCCAACCTTTTCGACGCCCAACAAGAATCGCAGTGGTCATTTCTGCGGGCGCAGGTCTTGTGCCGAACGCCTACATGCTCCGTCTTCTAGCCAGTCCCGTGGGAATGTTTGACGGGGATTCACGGAACATGCCAGAATCCCCCGGTTCGCCGATCTAACCTGTTGCGTATGTGCAGTTGGCAGTCGACTGTTACGATACATCGGGGTCGGTCGTTGTGGTGTCTTTGAGTTGTAGTCTTCTGGATGTTGGAGGTCGTGATGAAATCGCTCCATTTTTCGTCGGTACTGGCGGTCTTCCTTTTGTTGTTGGTGCAATCTGGGTGTGGTTCCGACTGTGAACCAGCGTGTGGGATAATGGAGTGCGGCCCGGACCCCGTGTGCGGGGAGTCGTGTGGGACGTGTCCGGATGGGAAGACTTGCAATTCCAACCGTCAGTGCGTAACTGAATGGTGCGTGCAGGACTGTTCGGGTCAAGAATGCGGGCCCGATCCAGTCTGCGGGGAGTCATGCGGGACATGCACTGCTGGGAAGACCTGCAATTCTGAAGGTCAGTGCGTAGTTGAGGAGTGTGAACAGGACTGTTCGGGTCTTGAGTGCGGTCCGGACCCTGTGTGCGCGAAGTCGTGCGGAACTTGTACTGATGGGAAGACCTGCAACTCCAACGGTCAGTGCGTAGTTGAGAGGTGCTTCAAGTACTGTTTGGGTCGGGAGTGCGGCCCGGACCCTGTGTGCGAGGAGTCGTGCGGTACTTGTGGTACTGATGAGATCTGCGATACCGATGGTAAGTGTATTTCCAAGGTTGATACTAGTGTCGAATGGGTACGAATCGAAGGTGGTAATTTCAATATGGGATCCAATGATGAACACTCCTACAATAACGAAAAGCCAGTTCATTCAGTGACAGTACCAACCTTTGAAATGAGTAAAACTGAGGTGACTGTTGATCACTATAGGGCTTGTGTTAATGCTGGTGCCTGCACTGGTCCCAATTACGGAGGCAATTGTAATTGGGGCAAATCTGATCGTGGAGCTCATCCTATTAATTGTGTAGATTGGTCCCAAGCCCAGGCATTTGCTAAGTGGGCAGGTGGTCGTTTACCGAGTGAGGCTGAATGGGAGTATGCCGCACGTAGTGGCGGTCGAGATTGGAGGTATCCTTGGGGTAATGAAGAGGCGACTTGTGATCTGGCTGTAATGGAGGGCGTCAAAGAGGGCTGTGGCCGTGATAGCACTTGGCCAGTTTGTAGCAAACCAAGTGGCAACACATCTCAGGGCTTATGCGACATGGCTGGGAATATTTGGGAGTGGGTTCAGGATGGGTATCACTACAATTACGAAGGTGCGCCTAGTGATGGTTCAGCTTGGGAGTCGCCTGCAGGCTCTGACCGGGTTGGTCGCGGCGGCTCTTGGCTCGATGGCGCCTGGTACGTGCGGTCGGCTCGTCGCGGCGGCGACTTCCATGGCGACCGCTACGACTACCTGGGCTTTCGCTTGGTGAGGTCGGTGTTCTAGTGTTCTGCTAAATTCTCTATCACCGCATTCACCACCACAGGAACTGAGTGCCCAGCCGAAAAATACGAGCGTGACCGTGACCCTCATCTACATTCTCCGCATCCAACGGGTCTGACCTGCCCACCTCATCGCGATCATCATGGCTTACCCGGTCATCTGGCACCCATCCATCATGATTCGCCCGTGCCCACCAAGAATACCCCCAGGCGGAAAATCGTGGGCGGCGATTGTGGCACGCCCTTTGAATCACGAAGAGTGACCACGGGCCGAAGAAAGCGGCAGCCGGGGGCCACCTCGTCGCTGCGAGACCAGCACCGCAGCCGGGGGCAACCTCGTAGCGCCCTTCATCGCAGGCCGGGAGCACCCTTGTCGTGAGGGGACAGTCGCCCTAAGCCGAAGTTCTCTGTGATGTAGAGGCACCTCAGCGAGGCCCCATATTGGAAAGTGCTTGCTATAATTGCGGAATCGTAGTCATGTAAGTAGCAGCGAAATAACTTGACATGGCGATTGACGCGGCTACAATGCAGGCATGTACGTTGCCATCGTACCCAACCGGAAGTCGAAACCCGCAGTGCTGCTGCGGGAGAGTTACCGCGAAGGCGGCAAGGTCAAGAACCGCACTCTGGCCAACATTTCGCATCTGCAGCCAGACAAGATAGACCTGCTGAAGCGGGTGCTTTCCGGGGAACAACTGGTCGGTGTGAACGAGGCGGTGGAGCCGATTGAGAGCCTTCCGGCGGGCCATGTGCGAGCGGTGCTCGGGACGATGAAGAAACTGGGCATCCCGGAACTTCTTTCAACTCGTCCGAGCCGGGAACGGGACCTGGTGCTCGGGATGATCGCTGAGCAGGTGCTGGACCCGGCATCAAAACTGGGGACGGTGCGACTGTGGCAGTCGTCGACGCTGGCAGCGTGGGCAATTCGGTGCAGATCATGTGCGCTAACGGCGACCAACTGTACGCCGGGACCTCCACGTGGGGAATCCCGGTCGCCTGCATCCAGGGTAGGCGGTCATTTCGACGTTGCCGACCATCGGATTCCGTGCGAGGCGGATCACCGATTCCGAAGAACGCTGATTCCCTTCGGAGCAAAGCGACCAGCCGACCCGTTGAGGTTGCACCACGGGACCTGGAGACGACTACTTTTGAGGTTGTGCCGGCATGACGTTTGGCTACGATATGAACGAACGCTTCTTCGACGGAGGATCTTTTCATGTGGAAATGGACCGTATTGTGTGCGCTGACGGCGGCACTGTGGGGCTGCGGAAGTTCCGAGTCGTCAGACGATCTGGGGAGCGGGTCGGACACGGACCTCGGCTTCGGTACCGACACGGTCGGTGCCGACCCCGGAGGACCGGGTCCGCGGGATGCACAAGTGGACGATCCTGGGTCGGACGCGCTTGCCGGCGATCCCGGAGATGGGGATGGGGACATTCGAAACGATCTGTCGAAGGACACCGTGGACGACACTGTGGATGACGGACCCGTTAGCCCCTGCGGAGTCTGCACTGGAGGCAAGATCTGCCTCGAGGATGAATGCCAGTGCCCCGTGTCGCTGGTGGACTGCTCTGGGGAGTGCAAGCCCCTGGGGACAAACGCCGACTGCTCTGAATGCGGAGATTCATGTCCAACGGGCGGTTCGTGCCAGGCGGGCGAGTGCAAATGTCCGGGAAGTCAGGTGAACTGTTTCGGCATCTGCACGCAACTGGGGACGAACACTGATTGTTCCGAATGCGGGGACGCGTGCGTCGGAGTGAAGAGATGCGAACTTGGCGAGTGCACGGCGCCAGTCGATCCGGAATGCCTGCCGACCGTTCCGTGCGTCACGAACGACGACTGCCCGAGTGGCGCTCGATGCAACCAGGCAATTCAACCGCCGGCATGCCAGAAACTCTACTGTGGTGGCTTCGGGTCAGCGTGTTCCGATGACTGGTTCTGCCTTTCCCAGACATGCCAGGACGACGTGTGTGTGTCAGATTGCTCGGGTCTTGAGTGCGGACCTGACCCGGTCTACGGTGAATCGTGCGGCACGTGCGAAACGGGAGCAACGTGCCAGTCGGGCCAATGCTTCTGCGAACCCGAGGACCACAAGGAATGTTGCGGTGGCAACGTCTGCTGGATTGACTCTTGCGGTAACCAGGGTGCAGTGGTTGAGGGGTGTCCACTTGCCTGCCTGGACGGATCTTGCGTGGACTGCGCGGCGATTGGGCAGGAAAACTGCTCTGGCGTCTGCAAGCTGTTAGGGACGACCAGTGATTGCTCCGACTGTGGAGATTCATGTCCGGTCGGCGGCAGTTGTCAGGCAGGCGAATGCAGATGCCCAATCGGAGAAACTGACTGTCTCGGTGTCTGCAAGCCCCTGGGAACGAATTCGGATTGCTCCGAATGCGGAGATGCCTGCCGTTGGGATCAGTCCTGCCGAGCAGGATCGTGCCAGTGCCCGATTGGCGAGGCAGACTGTGCAGACACGTGCACGCCCCTGGGAACCACTGACAACTGTTCGGATTGCGGGGACGTATGCCCCAAGCGAGGGGTCTGCGAGGATGGCCAATGCGTCTGCCCGTCGGGCGAGGTCGATTGTTACGGGATTTGTACGCTGCTCGGGACAGACGCCAACTGTTCGATTTGCGGCGACCAATGTCCGGCGAGCGGCTTCTGCATCAACTCCGTCTGCAACGAAGGATGCACGGATTTTCCCGAAACCTGGGGGCCGATCGGTGCAGTGAGCGCCCTGCAGACGCCTTCGAACACGACGGTCGCGGGATCCACCTGCTTCGATTTCACTGGGGACGGGATTGGGGACAGCGGTCTCGTGGGACTGGCTGGTCAGTTGAATCCCGGGTTTGTGGACATGACCAATTCCGGAGCGCTGGTCGCGCTCTTCGAGTTCCCGGCCCTGGCGAGTTACTGGGATTCGCCGGCCTTCGTTCTTGCTGGTCTCACCGGAGAATCGGGATACCTGATCGACCCGATTTCCTACGGGGCCGACTGCAGGCCGGTGAATCGATTCGATGCCCTGATATCCCAGGGAGAACTGTCCGCGACGTCACCATCGTTGGTCCTTGAGATGCCGACGTTTATCGATGAATCGCAAACGCCATCACTGATTCGACTGATTGACGCCCATCTGAGGGCTGATGTGATCGAGGGAGGACCGGACGGTGTCGTGATGAATGATGGTGTCCTCTCTGGGATCATCACCAAGGCTGCCCTCACGACTTGGGTCGATGACCTACAAGCGGAATGCGATGCCGCGCCGCCCGGAGATGAACCCACTTTCTGCGCGTATCTCGGAACGGCGAGGCAGATGCTGCCCACGCTGTTCGATCTGCACCGTACCGATGGCGGCATGTACTACCTGAAGGACAGCGAGCACCCCGCGAACGCCATGTCCGTCTGTCTGCAATTCGAAACGATTCAGGCCAAGAGCCTGGGCATGATCTGCACTGGTGCTTCCTGCGAATGCACCCCGAACGACCACCGAGGATGCGTGGACGGAGATGTCTATTGGTTCGACTCCTGCGATGTTTCAGGGGACCTGATCGAAGACTGCAAATACGGCTGCATGAACGGATACTGCAATCCCTGTGATGATCCCGTTGGTTCCTGCAAGGCAGTGTTTGAGTGTATTAATGACTGCCCCGAGGGAGCTGCCGGTGAGGCATGCAGGACTCAGTGCGAAGGTAACTTGTCCTTTGATGGT
>Ga0208940_1002001_pt1 | contig 19837 bp, 22 predicted proteins | sample AD_JPNNA6_MetaG_FD_184445 | JGI IMG/M metagenome (GOLD analysis project Ga0208940, IMG submission 184445) | Active sludge microbial communities of municipal wastewater-treating anaerobic digesters from Japan - AD_JPNNA6_MetaG (SPAdes) (version 2) | ecosystem: Engineered > Bioreactor > Anaerobic... | reverse complement strand
GACACTCCGCCCCCAGAGCTCACCGCATCGTAGCCGAGCGATCGCCGCCCTCTGCGAGCAACTCAACGCACTCAACACCGCGTTCCCGGGCTCCCGCCTGCGTCTGCACTATGCCATCCAAACCCCGTCCTGAGAAGAAAAGCGGACATTTCTTGATGGCCCTATGTCAGGAGTTCTGGATTCATGAACTGGTTGAACGCAACATCCGCTACTTGGAGAGCGCCATCGTGGATGCGCAGCGTCAGGGACAGATTGACGACGGCAATCCTCGCCTGTTGGCCACCCGGGTTTATTCCACCACGCTCGGCTTTTCACTCCACGCGAAGATTCGCAACGACCTGCGATTGCTGCGAGACTTGAAGCCGGCGGTCATGGCCATCGTGAGGGCGCGCGGGGTGGCGGCCTGACATTCTATCCCGTCATGCAAAATCAACCCGCGGCAGTTTGTAGTCAAAATTTGACTGGTCAGTTAACTCGAAGCGGCGAAGAAATGTCCTGCGGATGGGTTGCTTGGCGTTGCGCCGGCCCGGCACGGTTGTGGCCGTGGCGTTGCTCTGGGTGCTGTTGACACCGTCGACCGGCTGCGCATGCCGACACCTTCGGCGCGTGAGCAGCCGTCACGAGGTTGATCTCCGCCTGCGCCGGTTTCGCGAAATATGTAAATGCTCGATCGCCTTCGACAAATGGCCTTGGCCATCCGCTGCGCGCGACAATAATTTGCGCGGGCGGATTCATCACAACCCAACCCGATGCAGCTCGAAAAACCCTCAATGAAAATGGAACCGCCCGCCGGGATCGTTCTTCCCATCCTGGCGGCCATCAGTTTTTCCCATTTGTTGAACGACGCGATTCAATCGCTGATTCCCGCCATTTATCCCATCGTCAAGGACTCGTTTCATCTGACGTTCACGCAGGTGGGGTTGATAACGCTTACCTTTCAGATGACGGCCTCGCTGCTGCAACCGGTGGTGGGCTTTTACACCGATCGAAATCCAAAGCCATTTTCGCTTGCCATCGGGATGTCCCTGACACTGACCGGCCTGGTCAGCCTCGCCTTTGCGGCGAGCTTCCCGTGGCTGCTGCTCTCGGTCGGGCTGGTTGGGCTGGGATCGGCGATCTTTCATCCGGAATCATCACGCGTCGCCTACATGGCTTCCGGCGGCCGCCATGGATTTGCCCAGGCGTTCTTCCAAGTCGGCGGCAACACCGGCACTTCCATCGGGCCGTTATGCGCGGCGTTGATTGTCGCCGGACGAGGGCAACGCAACGTGCTGTGGTTCACGCTGGCGGCCATTGTGGGCATCGCCATTTTGTTCAAAGTGGGTAAATGGTATCAGGTCCATCATCCGCGCACACTGGGCGCGAAAAAGAACGCGTTTCGCGCCCATTCGCTGGGTCGGAAAAGAGTCGCGCTTTCGCTTCTCATTTTGATCGCGTTGATTTTCTCCAAATACTTTTACCTCACGAGTCTGACGAGTTACTACACGTTCTATCTGATGCAGAAATTCCACGTCTCCGTGGCGTTTGCGCAGGTCCATTTGTTTATTTTTCTCTTTGCGGTCGCGGCGGGCACGTTGATCGGCGGGCCGGTGGGCGACCGGTTTGGACGCAAATACGTGATCTGGGTTTCCATTCTCGGCGTGGCGCCGTTCACGATTCTGCTGCCCTACGTCAATCTGTTTTGGACTTCGGTTCTGACCGTGCCCATCGGCGTGATCCTGGCGTCGGCGTTTTCCGCGATTCTGGTTTACGCGCAGGAGTTGGTTCCCGGCAAAGTGGGAATGATCGCCGGCCTGTTCTTTGGACTGGCCTTCGGGATAGCCGGCATCGGCTCAGCCGTTCTCGGAAAACTGGCCGATCGGACGAGCATTACCTACGTATTTCATGTGTGCTCCTACCTGCCGTTGATCGGCTTGTTGACCGGCTTTTTGCCCAACTTGGAAAAGCGGGTCCGTTAAGAAACTACGACGTTCCCGATTCGTGTAGAATATAGAATGACGCTTCCCGCAGGTCACTATTGACACTTCGCGCCTCCATCCGCAGCAAGGTTCGACACATGCGTCCACGATCCCATCCGCAGCCGGGCCGCGATCCACCTCAGCGTCATCGTCGTCTCCTGCCGCACCCGCCGGGCAATCCGCACCTTGCCGGGATCGCCCTTGCGCCGCGCCGCCAGGTCCGCTTCCGGCCAGCCCAGGCTCGCCAACTCCTCCTGCACCAACCGCTCCGCCTTGGCTTGCCCGTTCTCCTGCCGCTCAGCCCCGTAATGCTGCGCGCCCACTCGCTCCGATGCCTGCGCCAGCAATTCCCGCTTCAACTCGTTCGCCCCGAAAAACCATCCCCGCCGGATCGCCGCCCATTCCTCCCCGCCGCCTTCCTGCCGCCGACCTTCCTCCATCTGCCGCTCCAACTCCAGCCGCGCCGCCGGGCGGTCCTTGGGCAAGCGCATCTCCCCAAACCAGCGTTCCACCCGCAGCCAGGGCCGGCGGCGCGAGGGCGGTTTGAGGTATCCGGATCACGGCTCCAAGCGTAATCCCGCAGCCAAACCTCCGCTGCCGGCAACTGCGCCCGCACCGGATTCAGAGGCCCATACTCGCAGACCGTGCGGAAGCAGCCTGGCGACGCCGCGTCCACCAGCAACGCCTGGTAGCGCCCGCTCAACCGGTGCCCGAAGAGCTTATGCCGCCGGTGGAACCGTGCCGTGTCGGTGCCCGGAAACCACTTCCTGCCCGTGACCAGATTCTCCTTGGGCGTCTCCACCACCAAGTTGAAAGGATTCTCCATCAGGCAGAGCGCGTGAACCGGCCAAGCCGTCTGGGCGCACGCTGGGCCAAGGGTTTTGAGGAAACAGTTCCGACCACGGTCATCCCGGAGAATGGGTTCGCGCCGGTCCCCGCGATTCAGCACGTGGTAAAGCGCGCCTGCAAATTCAATCCGGAGCTTGCGAGGCAGGGCGGAACGCTGCCACCAACCACCCGTTTGTGTCAATAGTGAGGACTGACCCGAATGGCGCTTAGATAAGGCCTAAAACTTTCTTGGACAGGCGTTTGCGGCGGCGAGTATCGGGGAGCGCCTCAAAGAGGACTTGGCGGGAGACGCGCTCCATCTCGGCGACGGTCTTCCAGAGGGTGCGGGCGTTGTCCACCGCCTGCTTCAGCGCTTGGTACTGGTCGCGACTCAAAGCGACGGTGATCGTCTTTTGACCAACTTTGCGCGTCCACTGATACCCGCTACGGGGTGGAGAGAGGGTGGCGCGATCCAGGACCGAGCCCTGGCTGATGTAGCCCAGGCGGGCGAGGCTTCGCCGCAGTTGGCGATAGCGGGGAGAGAGGGGAACGGAGGCACGGGGTGTTTTCATGAGCGCCAGTTTAAGCTGGACGTCAAGCGTGACAAGTATGCATACTTGTCTATGCATACGCCCTTCTTTCCTCAGCTCCTGGCCCGCTTCGCCCCCTGTCGCCGCCGCCTCCAGCAGGTGCGCCCCACCCGCCTCTTCCAGCTCGAACATCTCTTGGTCCGCTTTCTGCCCCCCGGACTGCTGGCCCCGGCCGACGAAGGCCCCAATAGCCGCCAGCGGGTCTTCTCACGCCGCCGCACCTTCTGGGGTTTCCTCTACCAAGTCCTGCACCCCGGCTGCCCCTGCCGCAAAGTCGTCCGCCACACCCGCGCCTTCTTCAAGCTCCACCGCCTCGGCCACGTCGACCGCGGCACCAGCGCCTATTGCCAGGCCCGCCTGCGACTGCCCCTGGATACCCTCAGCCGGCTGCGCCATGCCGTTGCCGCGCGCGTCGAACAACTCCTGCCTCAGGCCCGCCAAACTTGGTTCGGCCTCCATCCCAAGGTCATTGACGGCACCACTGTCACCGCCCCCGACACGCTCAAGAACCAGCGCCTGTACCCGCAGTCCCGTTCCCAGAAGCGGGGCTGCGCGGTTTCCCCCTCCTCAAGCTGGTCGGCGTCTTCAGCCTGGCCAGTGGCGCGCTCCTGGATTACGTCAAAGGCAACAAGCACCAGCATGAACTGGCCTTGGCGCGTAAGCTCCTGGACCGATTCAAACCCAACGATTTGGCCCTCGGTGACCGAGGCTTCTGCTGCTATGTCCTGATCGCTTTGCTCTTGGGACGCAAGGTCCAGAGTCTGTTCCGCCTGCATCAGCGCCGCGCCGCCGACCTGCGGCGCGGTCGACGCCTGGGTCAAAACGACCGGCTCTTCACCTGGCGCAAGCCGCAGGTCAAACCCCGCTATCTGCCCAACACCCTTTGGAAGCGGGTGCCCGAGGAACTCTCGGTCCGGGTCCTGCGCTTCGAGCTCGCCGTGCCCGGTTTGCGCCCCGAGGCGATTACCCTGGTGACGACCTTGACCGATCCTCAGGCCTATCCCGCCACCGAGTTGGCCCGCCTCTACGCCCGGCGTTGGCGGATCGAGTTGTGGTTCCGGCACCTCAAGACCACCCTGGGAATGGAACGACTCCATTGCCTGACCCCTCGGATGTTACACAAGGAGTTAGAGATGTACTTCATCGCCTACAACCTCCTCCGTGCGCTGATGGTCGAGGCCGCCGCACTCTACGACGTGCCCGTGGAACAAATCAGTTTCAAGGGGACGGTCGACGCCACCCTCGAATACAGCCAGGCCCTGCTGCAGGCGCGCTCGCAGAAAGCGCAACGCGAGTTAGTCGCCGATTTGTTGGCGGTGATCGCCCAGGATACGGTCCCGGAACGTCCGGGGCGCTGCGAACCGCGCGCGCTCAAGCGTCGCCCCAAGCCCTATCCCCTACTGACCCGCCACCGCAGTAAGTTCAAGGAAATCCAACATCAAAACCGCTACTACAAGAACAGTCCCTATGCCGGCAAATATCGCAAGTCTGCGAGGCCTTAACTAACTGCCATTCGGGACCCCTTTATGGGCGCGCGCTTTTCTTGCGGCAGGAAAAGCGAAGACTTCAAGGTTCCAAACTGTCTCCGTCGCAGCAGTATGGTTCTCGTTGATTACCCAATAGACCTTGGGCTGCGATAACCGTTGCGACTTTTTTCAATGACATTTTCGGGTTGGCAGCCGCACCGCTTTTCGCCAACCGAATCTTTCAGAATTCTCCCTCCGAAGAATTACGGAACACCTCATCCGCCCCACACCCTGATCACGCGAGTCAACAAAGGCCGCAGCGACGGCAACACAGGTTGACGGTTGCGCGCTACAGACCGTGTTTAAGCCCGCTCCACGGGCGCTTAAAGTCCCGGCCCATGGACGACGGAAATCGTTGCTCCTTTCTGGCACGCTCACCTCGCCGTGGCTCAAAAAATCACGGCGCGATTAACCGGAAGAAGCGGCGCGGGCCGGTGAGGGAATTGGTGTAGGGACTCGTGGCGCTCGGGATGTTGGTGTACGTGCCGATAGCTTCCGGGGCCGCTTGCAAATGAAAGCCGGCATTGGTCCAGCTCAGCACCAGTTGCTGATGTTGCACCTGCCACTGCAAGGGGATGGGCGTGAGCGGCGGCGATAGAACTGCCCGAGCCAAGTAAAACGAAATCTTGTCTCCCGCCGTCGTGAAATCGCCCCCCGCATACACGTTGTTGCCTGACACCGCCAGCGCATGCACTTCATTGTTCATCCCCGCGCCCAGCGCGCTCCAACTGCTCCCATCCCATTTGGCAATGTAATTGGCTGCTACGCCGCCCGCCGTCGTGAACTGGCCCCCCGCATACAAGTCCGAGCCCGACACCGCCAGCGCAAACACCCGATAGTTCATCCCCGAACCCAGCGCGCTCCAACTGCTCCCATTCCATTTGGCTACGTAGTTGGCCGTTACGCCGCCCGCCGTCATGAAACTGCCTCCCGCATACAAGTCCGAGCCTGACACCGTCAGCGCATGCACTTCATTGTTCATCCCCGCGCCCAGCGCGCTCCAACTGCTCCCATCCCATTTGGCAATCCGATTGGCCACCACGTCGCCCACCACCGTGAAATTTCCGCCAATGTAGAGATTGCCCGAACCATCCACCACGGCGGCCTGAACATAGTTGTCCGCTCCGGGCGGTCCGCCCATGCTGATCCAGTTGGCGTCGCTGAACGTTGGGTCTATCCGGACCGGATACGTCGCCGCCGTGTCATCCACCAGAATGGCCAAACTGAGTGCGGAGTTCGGAGTCTCGAGCGCGGAGTTCGGAGTGCGGAATGCGGGGTCCGTTGTCGCCTCGGTCACTTCCATGCGGGCAGGCAGCTCCTTGCCCGTGGCGTCCGTCACGCGCAACCGGCTGTAGGCAATCTTGCGTCCCGATTCCGCCAGCACCAGTTGCGCGCCCGCCGCCGTCCGTTCCACCCGCGCCCCGCTCACCGCCAGTTCCAACCGCAGCTCACCGGCCCCCTCTCCCCAGCCCTCTCCCCACGCTGTGGGGAGAGGGTGACCGGCAGGTCGGGAGAGGGGTTTTTCCAATACTACAAAATCCTGGCGCACGCCGTCCATGCTCACCGTGTATTCCTCCACCAAGCCCGGCCGCGCATACCGCACCGTCTGATCCGCCACCGTCACCTTCCCCGTCCGCGCCAATGGTCGGGATGGTCCCGCGCCACACGATACTGCGCACCCCTCACCCCGGCCCTCTCCCCACGCCGTGGGGAGAGGGTGACCGGTAGGTCGGGTGAGCGGGCCTTCTGAGTTTCTGAGTTCCGGCTTCCCGGTCCGGCCCAGTGCCGTGGCCACCACCCGAAACCGGTCTTGGGTTTGGTTGGTCACCGTGGAGGTCAGCCACAACCCTTCCGGCGTGGCTTCGCCTTCGAGCCGCTGAAACACGCAGTTGAGTTTGACGCTCCCGTCCTGTGCCGTTACGCGCAATCCGTCACCGTGGTAATCCGCCCCCGCCTTCGCCCCAATCTGATCCCACGGAATTGAAGCGTTGGTCGGTCCATTCAGGGTTTCCGTCGCTGCAAATAGCGGCGCGGGTCCGGCGCCCGTCAGCGCCAGCAACAGCAGTGTTCCCAGCGGATACTTCCAAGAGGATGACATGGTTTTCATAAGTGGCAGGTTCAGTCAGTCTTACGGTTCAGGTGGGCTTGAAAAATAGTCTGACTCCACTCGCGCGAGATTTCACCGCCACCGCCCGGTTCGGACCATAACCCTCTGCGCCGACCCGCCTGCGGGACAGAGACGAAATCTCCGGTTGCTTTTGCAACGCCGTTCGTGGAGAACTCAATGCACATAATGACTTCCATCCCGGTCGGCTGAGGTCGGGAAAGTTCAAATAGCACATGATGAAATCAAACCAGTTCTTCTCCTCTCTTGTGATGGTCGCCCTGGCTTTATGCGCTCAGGCGGTGGCGGATGAGACCTTTACTTTGGATCGGCGTTTCGCTCCGTCGCAATGGCAGACGGCCATCTGCCTGCCCGATGACTGGCAGAAGACACTCGTCGCGAAGGATGGCGGCCTGCTCTACGATTATCCCGGTCCGGTCAAATTCGGCGGGTTTAACACCAAGCTCACTTTTGACCTCGCGGGCGGTACGAAATGGATCAAACAAGAACTTGCTTCTGCGCGTGTGCCCATCGTCCGCACCTTCAAAAAAGCCGGGACGGTTGAGATTATGGAGGAAGCGTTTGCCGTCGCACCGAGCCTTTCGGTGACGCCAAAATCCCGCACCGGCGCCTTGGCCATCGAACGGCTGGGCGCAAGTTCCAAGCTGCGCAACTGGGCCAGGCCGGCGCCGGATTACGACCCGGCGTTCCGGCACGTGGCCGTGGGTTGGAATAGTCCGGTCGAATATCGCTTTCCTGCAAAACAAGGCGAGCAGTTCACCGTCATCTTCGGTTTGTGCGAAGGCTGGCACACCAACGCAGGCCAGCGCGTGCTCGATTTGCAAGTCGAGGGTCAAACACGGCGCACGGTGGACATGATCGGCGAATACGGCCAGAACAAGCCGCAGGCGTTTGCATTCGAGACCGGGGACGAAAATGGCGACGGTTGGATCAATCTCAGCGTGGCTGCCGCCAGCAGCGCCTCCGACAGGAACGCCATCCTCAACCGGCTTTGGGTCTTCCGCGCGGGCGCTGCGCCGCCGCCCGAAGCTTTGTTGCGCGGCGGGTTGTTTCCGCAAAAGACACTGGCACAAGTGGCTTGCGGCGCGGACGCGCTGAGCCAGAATTCCCCGCGGCACGACGTGCTTCTCGTGCGCTTGCACAACTCCGGAAACGCTCCGGTAAAGATCACGCCCCGGCTCAAGATCGAGACGACGGAAGATGTCCATGCTGATTTTTCGGGCAAAGTGGTGCAGATCGGCGGGGAAACCCGGGTCTTCCTTCCCGCCGGCGGGCTGACCACCAACAGCGATGCGCTGCTTGTGCTGAAAACCATCGAGCTTCCGGCGGGCGGCTCGCGGAGCCTGGCCGTCGGTGTGGGGCGAGGCGGATCGGCGGCGTATTTTCCAAAAAATTTACGGCAAGCCACGGCCGCACGCGCGCGTGCGGCCAGGTTTTGGGAAAAGCTCGATTTGCCTTACGAGCGTTTGGTGGTTCCCGATGCGGCCGTGCAGGCGCAATTGGATTCCTGCATCCGCAACATTTATCAAGCCCGGGAAATCAAGAAAGGTCTGCCCGCGTTTCAAGTCGGGCCGACGTGCTATCGCGGGCTGTGGGTGGTGGATGGCGCCTTCCTGCTGGAGGCGGTCACCTATCTGGGCCGCATGGAGGAAGCGCGAGCCGGGGTGAAATATCTCATGAATTTTCAGCGGGACGACGGCGGCATCATGTTGATTGACGGACATTGGAAGGAAACCGGTATCGCGCTCTGGGCCGTCACGCGCCACGCGCGGCTCACGGATGACCGGGTCTGGCTGCGGGATAACTGGAATAAAGTGCGGCGCGGTTTGGCGTTCATCATCAGGATGCGTTCGATGCCGGCCCCGGGTTCGCCGAATGAAGGTTTGATTCCAGATGGTTTCAGCGATGGCGGACTCGCGGACAAGGTGCCGGAGTTCACCAATATCTATTGGACGCTGGCCGGTATGCGGGCGGCCATTGACGCTGCGTACTGGCTGGGTGAGACCACCGATGCCGAGGCCTGGCAACGCGAATACAATGATTTCCATGCAACGTTCCGCCGCGCTGCTGAACGCGCCGCGAAGACGGATTCAACCGGCCATCGCTATGTGCCCATTCGCATGGAGCGCGGCGAGGGAATTCCACCGCAGAAGGCGCAGTGGGCCTTCTGTCACGCGGTATTTCCGGGCCGTATCTTTGCGGCCGACGATCCGCTGGTCCGCGGCAACATGGCCATGCTCCGCGCGGTCGAATCGGAGGGGCTCGTGCTTGATACCGGCTGGCTCAAGCAGGGGCTTTGGACTTACTTTGGCGGCTTCTATGGCAACGCCTGGCTGTGGCTCGGTGACGGGATCAAAGCGGCGGAAGTGCTCTACGCCTTTGGCAATCACGCATCGCCGCTGCTCTGCTGGCGGGAGGAACAGCTGAGGGCCGGTCACGGTACCGAAGTGGTCGGCGACATGCCGCACAACTGGGCCAGCGCGGAGTTCATCCGGCTCACGCGCCATTGCCTGGCACTCGAACGCGGCAACGAGCTGCATCTCTTCGAAGGTTTTCCCCCGGCTTGGGCAAAACCGGGCGCCGTGACCCGAATGCAGAACATTGTCACTGAATTCGGTCCGCTCTCATTCGAGTTTCGCGTCGCGAAGGATGGTCGCAATGGCGAACTGAAATTGACGCCGCCGCGGCGCAATCCTCCGGCAAAGATCGTGTGGCATCTGGATCATTGGTCCGGCCGGAGCGGAACCATGGAATTACCAGTGCAGGAACGCGTATCGAAAAGGCTGGCTTTGCACCCGCAATAAGACGTGATGCGCTTGCGTGCGCCAGCGAGCCAAGACAACGGGCTTGCGCACGGTTGTACGCGAATCGATTGGCGGTTTTGACAAACATGGCCGCGGGCCGGGCATGGATGCCCAGCCTGTTTGCACGGTCAATTCTTTGATTGAGTTTCCGCCGCTCCTCCGGCGTCTTTGTGGCACTCATCGGGACGCGCATAATGAATAATCGAAGCGCCGCAAGCCTGCCATTGAATTTTACAGGGATGACGCCAAAACCGACGCTATGTGAGGTGGCTGTGTGTCAGACGCCAAAGTGCCGTTGCCACGGTCTGCCTCGGATAGGGTGTCCGAGGAACGGTTGAGCGGGATGACTTCCAATCATCCTTGCGGCCATGCCTCTGCCTAATCCGCTCTGAAGCCGGTCATTGCGAAGTAGCGGAAGCTTGCGGGACTTAGCCGGGATTCAGCTCCGTTACCGCTTAACCCGAAAATCTCATTAAAAAAAGTCGCAACGGTGATCTCGGCCCAATGTCTATTGGGTTGAATGAAAGAAAACCACACTGCGGCGACAGGGACAGTTTGTAACTCTGAAGTCTTCACTTTTCCAGCCGTAAAACGGCGCACCTTTACCGCCAGCTTCACCGGCGGGGAGGGGACCAGCGATGGCGGCATCGCGCTGCTGCGCCAGACCGACCGGCGCATTGGCTTGACCAAGGCGCCGGCCAAAGTGCTGCCCGATCCGCTCGATCCCGGCCGGATCAAGCATCCGCTGCTTTCGCTGATCCGCCAGCGCCTCTGCGGATTGGCCGCCGGTTACGGATCGGAAAATCTTCGCGCAGGTGTTCCGCGCCTTGGGCAGCGGCCGAACCTTCGTGAGTGCTGTCCCCGGCACGCCGATCAACCACGGGGGTAAGGGGGACTATGCCCACGCTTGGAAAATATCAGCGTTTTCAAGGCATCAAAGCCAATCCCTTTCTGCTTTGCCCCGCAAATCCGCCTCCCCCCGCTCTGATGAAATATCCGGGCTATGCGGCGGGGGGAGAGGATTCACGTTCCGGGCATTCGTGGGTTGGGGGAGGATGAACTTACGGTTGGAATAACCGATAGAAGCGGTTGCCCGCGGGCGGACTGATGATGACCGTCTTGTGCGTGCCGTCATCCACCGGAGTCGTCACCACATTGCTCCAGTTCACACTCGCCACGCTGTGGGTGTTCTGTTGCAGAATCCAGCCCGTCGAAGGCGAGGGCCACCAGACGGCCACGGTGTTGGTGGCCGTGCGGGCAATGGAAAGCAACGGCGCACCGGGCGTTTGCACCGCGGCCAACGCCCAGAATCCGCCCGTCACCGAATACGCTCCACCCGTCATGGCGGTGCTGCCGGCATCCGGCTGGCCGATGGTGCCGGTGACCGAATAGACGCCGCCGGTGCTCGTGCCGCCCCCGCCGTCTATCGTCCACCAGTCAATGGCGTAGTTCTGCGCGAACGACACACTCAGACTGAGGAGTAGAAGAGCCACGGAGATACTGAGACGCAGAGCCAGGACGGACCATTGATTGCCTGTAGCTCCAGACGCTGGCGATTCGAACCACCGCCATCCTCCATCCTCCATCTTCCATTCGCGGGTTTTCATGATCAGTTCGCGTTGAGTTTTTGGTTGATCAACTGCTCCAACCTCTCCACACGTTGCGCCAAAGTCTGATTCGCACTCTTTAGCTCCGCGTTCTCCGTTCGCAATGCGTTGGCTTCCGTCTCCAGTTTCCGATTCAACCCTTGGATGGCTGCCAGGGCCACGCCGTCCGCTTCCTGCGTGGTGATGGTTATGTCATCCGTGCCGGGGTAGAACGCCGCCTTGAAATCCTGCGCCATCGGGCCAAGATGCGGCGTGACGTTTTCCTCCTCCCACTGATAACGCCATTGCGTGATGGGCAGCGCGGCCAGTTTTTCCAGCACGTCAACGGTGTCCACCGGCGCGAAATCCTTCTTCACGTTTCTGTCGGAAATGACGGCCCACGCCGTGCCGTTGGCGGCCAGGCTCACGCCCGCCGAGGCGCCGCTGTTCGAGAACAGCCGGTAGCCGCCCGCGGCGCGGAAGGTGACGGAATTGATGGCGGCCGAAGCGATGTTGGCGGCGGTGGAATCACCCCAGACGAACGAACCGGTGTGATTCGCCTTTGCATTGCGTCCTGCCGCAAAGGCATAATTGGTGGCGCTATTCTTGTAACCGCCGGGAATGGTGGCGTAGTCACTGTTGGCCTGAATCGTGTTGTCAGAGCCGCCGCCAATGGTCGCGTAGTCAGCATTGGTCTGAATCAAGTTGTAGTAGCCGCAGCCAATGGTGGAGTAGGTGGCATTGGTCTGAATCGTGTTGTAGCACCCGCCGCCAATGGTGGAACTCGCAGCGCTGACCCGAATCGTGTTGTTGAAGCCGCCGCCTATGGTGGAGCTGTTGGCATTGGTCTGAATCGTGTTGTAGCCCCCGCCGCCAATGGTGGAGAAATAGGCGTTGGTCTGAATCGTATTCGTCCAGCCGCCGCCAATGGTGGAGTCGAAGGCGTTGTTCTGAATCGTGTTCAGGTTGCCGCCGCCTATGGTGGAGTAGTAGGCGTCGGTCTGAATCGTGTTCCGGATGCCGCCGCCGATGGTGGAGTAGTAGGCGTCGGTCTGAATGATGTTTGCGTAGCCGCCGCCAATGGTCGCGGCGAACACTTCCGATGCCACGTAGCTACCCTTCCCACCGATGATACTCGGCCGGTCGTAACTGTTCGGTTCGAACCGTAGCGCCTGCTGTCCATTAACCCGGAACTCCAATGGTTGGTTGTCCGTCGTCCCCAAAAATTGCCCCGATCTCACGCCGCTGTTCCCACTGAGTTTCCAGAGATTCGTCCCACTCACCCCGCCCACCGTCACCGCGTTCACCCCTGTCAACCCGCTCCCGTTGCCGCTGAAAACGTTCCCCGTGTTGTTGAAGATCACCGCCCCCGAATATGTCCCGCCCAACTGCCCGGAAGCCACCGTGCCGGACAATTGACTGGCCGGCAAATTGCCCGAAATCCCTTTCGCCGTGAGGGCATAAGGCGTCGGCGTCAACGCCTGTCGTGGATTCAAAGTGGTGAACGGTCCAATGCTGGTGCGCACCTCCAACTGCAACCATCGGTCCGCCCCCGGAAAGTTCGCTCCAAAATCCAATCGCAAGGTGAACAGACCATTGTTCACATCTACCACCACAGCGGCCGGGTTGTTGGCCGCCACTTGCGTCCCGCCCGTGGCGGCGGTCCAAAGCGTCGCTTGAAATTCAGCGTTGCCGTTAAAAGGCGCGCCGTTGCTGTCTAATCGTCCCTGATAGGTGAACGCCGTGCCTTGGGCCAGGGCGGTCCCCGTTGGCAGGCTGAAGGTTAGGCCCAGCGCCAGGCCGAACATAGGAAGGATGGTTTTGGTTTTCATAGGATTAGGGGTTGATTCGATTTGCTTGAAGCAAATTAACCGTCCTTAAGCTCCAAGCAACCGATAACCTGAAAAATGCACGTGTTTCGCAGCGCCTCGTGTGATGAGCGCGTGTTTGCGGGTAAAAACCGCTTGGGAACAGAGCGGGCGTTACCAGGTGGCCTACGCCTCGGTGCATCTGGCGACCGTGCGCTATCTGCTGCTCTTTGAGGCGATGCTGCGCCAGGGCCGGCTCAGCTACGGCGAAATTCGGGACCGGGAAACCGGGCGGCTGCAAGTGCTCACGTATGCGACGCTACTCTGGCAACTGTTGCGTTCGCTCATTGAAGGCGCCCTCGATGGCCTCGTTCGCCAGTTGGGCCGCAGAGTCATCAACAAGGTCAGCTCCGGCAGTCGATCCCCCATCTCCCATCTGCGATCTCCCATCTCCGATCTCCCATCTCCGATCTCCCATCTCCGATCTCCCATCTCCGATCTCCCATCTGCGATCTCCCATCTCCGATCTCCCATCTGCGATCTCCCATCTCCGATCTCCCATCTCCGATCTCCCATCTGCGATCTCCCATCTCCGATCTCCCATCTCCGATCTCCCATCTCCGATCTCCCATCTCCGATCTCCCATCTCCGATCTCCCATCTCCGATCTCCCATCTCCGATCCCCCATCTCCGATCCCCCATCTCCGATCCCCCATCTCCGATCTCCCATCTCCGATCCCCCATCTCCGATCCCCCATCTCCGATCCCCCATCTCCGATCTCCGCACTCTCTGTGCCTCTGTGGTTGATCACCCTCGCTGAATGTCACCGTACGGAATGAACCACAGAGACGCCGAGGACACAGAAAAGGCCATGGCCTGGCAATCTGTGTTCCGCCCCGAATCTGTGAGGGACGGACTCCACACCGATTCAGGACGGAACACAGATTGATCCCGGAGAGTGACCGGCTGCGACCTCCGGAAACAGCCCTGTCTCGAAGGCCCGCAAGCTCCACACGACTACGCGCTAAACCCAAATCCAACCATCTTACTTCAGTCCGTTGCTGGCTGTCGGACGGATTGTCGCCGGTTCAAATCAAACCTTCGCCGTGGACGCTTCGTAAATGCTCTGGATGGAGGCGTCGAGCTGGGCGTTGAATTCGGCGTCGGATTGCTGCGCCAGCAAACCTTCCGCCAGCGCGCGGGAGAAGCTCGCAATGACACCGTGTTGCCGCTGCAAGCGCGTGTTGCCTTCCGCGCGGGAGTAGCCGCCCGAAAGCGCCACGACTTTGAGCACTTTGGGATGTTTCACGAGTTCGGCATGGGCATCGTCCTGCTCGGGCAGCGTGAGCTTGAGCATGACTTGGCGTCCAGCCGGCAACGCGTCGAGGTGCTGGAGCAGGGCAGATTTGAGCAGGGCTTCCGCGCCGGCCTTGTCGGGGCAATGAATGTCCACTTCCGGTTCGACGATGGGCATGAGCCCGGCCGCGCTGATTTGCGCCGCCACTTCAAACTGTTGTTTGGCGATGGCCTGAATGCCCGTGGCATTGGCCTGGCTGATGACGGAACGCATTTTCGTGCCGAAAATGTTTTTGGTGTTGGCGCGGGCGAGCAGCGCGCCGAGGTCCGGCATCGGTTTCATCAAACGCACACCGTCGCGTTCCTCCGCCAGTCCTTTGTCCACTTTGAGAAAGGGCACAATGCGCTTGCGTTCCCAGAGATAATCCGCCGTGGGCTGGCCGGCGATGTCGCCGTCCATCGTGCGCTCGAACAAGATCGCGGCCAGGATACGGTCGCCACTGAACACCGGGCTGGTGATGATGCGCGCGCGCATCTGGTGAACCAGCGTGAACATTTCCGCTTCGTTGCTCCAGGCGTCGGGCTTGAGGCCGTAGGCCGTCAGTGCTTTCGGAGTGCTGCCGCCGCTCTGGTCGAGGGCGGCAATGAAGCCGGCTTGGGTGCGGATTTTGCGGAGTTGTTGTTCTTTCAGATTCAGTGCGTTCATCGTTTTCTTTTCATGCTACGATAGCGATAAATGAGGTGGTTCGTCGAGCTGTCATGTTTCAATTTTGGCGCGGAGCGGCTTTCCAATTCGGGCACGATGCGTTGCGCCAGGACTTTGCCGAGTTCCACGCCCCATTGATCGAAGGAATCAATGTTCCAAACCGCGCCTTGAACGAACACGCTGTGTTCGTAGAGCGCGACCAATTTGCCGAGCGCGGTGGGCGTCAGCTTGTCCGCCAGAATGATGTTCGAGGGGCGGTTGCCGCTGAAAACCTTGTGCGGCACGAGGGCGGCCGGCACGCCTTCCGCCTTTACTTCCGTGACGGTTTTCCCAAACGCCAGCGCTTCGGCTTGAGCGAAAACATTGGCGAGCAGCAGATCGTGATGCCGACCGAGCGGAGTCAACGGGTGCGCGAAGGCGATGAAGTCGCAGGGAATCAAGCGTGTGCCCTGGTGGATGAGCTGATAAAACGAGTGTTGTCCGTTCGTGCCCGGTTCGCCCCAGAAAATCGGGCCGGTGGCATAATTCACCGGCTGACCGTCGCGCGTGACGTGTTTGCCGTTGCTTTCCATGGTCAACTGTTGCAGATACGCCGGAAAGCGTTTCAGGTAGTTTTCGTAGGGCAGGACAGCGACCGTTTCCGCGCCAAGGAAGTTCGTGTTCCAGACGGTGAGCAAACCCAGCAGCGCGGGCAGATTCTTCTCCAGCGGCGCGGTGCGAAAATGCTCGTCCATCTCGTGCGCCCCGGCGAGCAGTGCGCGGAAGTGCGCCGGGCCGATTGCGATCATGGTCGAAAGTCCGATGGCCGAATTCATGGAATAACGGCCGCCGACCCAGTCCCAAAAGCCGAACATGTTCGCGCGGTCAATGCCGAATTCGGCCACCTTCTCCGCGTTGGTGGATACCGCCACGAAATGTCGTGCGACCGCTTTCGCATCGCCGCGAAACGCGCGCAGCAACCAGGCCCGCGCACTGTGCGCGTTGGTCATGGTTTCCAACGTTGTGAAAGTTTTTGAGGAGATAATGAACAGCGTTTCCGCCGGATCAAGGTCGCGCGTGGCTTCCACAAAATCCGCTCCGTCCACGTTTGAGATGAACCGGAACGTCAGGGAGCGATCGCTGTAATGACGGAGCGCTTCGTAGGCCATTACCGGGCCAAGGTCCGAGCCGCCGATGCCGATGTTGATGACGTTGCGGATGCGGCGCCCCGTGTGCCCCTTCCATTTGCCGGAACGCACGCGGTTTGCGAAGCTCGCCATTTTGTTCAGAACCGCGTGAACCTCGCGCACGACGTTCTTTCCATCCACGCGAATCACGGCGTTGCGCGGCGCGCGCAACGCAACGTGCAGCACCGCACGATTTTCGGTGACGTTGATTTTTTCGCCCCGAAACATGGCGGCAACCTTGTTGCGTAAATCCGTCTCCTTGGCGAGTTGGCGCAGCAAGCGCACAGTTTCCGCGCTGATCCGGTTTTTGGAGTAATCCAGAAAAAGCCCCGCGCCTTCCGCCGTGAACCGTTCGCCGCGGCGTTTGTCCTGCGCGAAGAGTTCGCGCAGATGCCGTCGCTTGATGGTCTGGCTGTGACGGGTCAATGCCTTCCATGCGGGAAGGGTGGTGAGTGGTTTGGTTTTCACAATCAATGTGAAGAAATTTCCAGCTTGCTTTCGAGATCAAGGATAAACCACGCGACGCGGTGCAGATTCCCGACCCTTGTGGCAGCCAGTCGGGTCGCAGTGTTTACCCGCAAGGGCGCGCTCATTTTTTCTTGAGCTTCGCTTCGAGATACGCTTTGAGCGCGACGACGTTGTTGTGCTCGGCGTCATGCGAGCTGAACAACAAGGTGGCGTTGTCTTTTTTCACCGCCTCAAGGAGCGGTTGCCAAGCGGCCTTGTTGGCGTCCAATTCGGCCCGATAGCGTTTCTGGAACTCGGGCCACTTGGCCGGATCGTGACTGAACCATTTTCGCAGCTCAGTGCTGGGGGCCACGTCGCGAAACCACCCGTCCAGTTTCGCCGCCTCCTTCGTCATGCCACGCGGCCAGAGCCGTTCGACCAGATAGCGTTTCCCATCGCTTTTGGCCGGCGGATCGTAAACTCGTTTGATCTGGAGCATGTTTAATAACCGCCGAAGTCTTCCAGGCGGATATCGTCGTCATCCACGCCGACTTTGTTCAGCAATTCGTGCACGCCGTTGACCATGCCGGGCGGTCCAACGAGGTAATAAACAGGCGAATTGGTTTGGCTGCGGTATTTGTTCAACAACTCCGCGGTCAGATGACCTTTTTCACCCGACCAGTTGTCGGCCGCCTCGGTGGCGGTCATGATCGGCACGAACCGGAAGTTGGAATTCTGTTTTTGCAGCCCGGTCAACTCCTCCAAAAATGCGGCGTCCTGCGGGCGGCGATTCAAATAGAGCATGAGCAGTTGGTGCGGCAGATGTTCGTGCGCGGCGCGTTCCAAAATGCTGCGCACCGGAGTAACGCCAATACCGCCCACGATGAATACCGCTGTGCGGGCGGGGTTGTTGTGCAGAGTCAGACTACCGTTCGGGCCTTCGATCTGAACTTCCGCCCCGAGCGGAAGCTGGGCCAGGACGCGCTTGAAAGCGGTGTCGCGCATGCGCGTAGCGACCATCAGAAAATCCTCGTGCGGCGCGCTGGCGATGGAAAACGCGCGACCATTTCCTTCGGCGTCGGTCTCGCTCGGATTCAACAGCGTCAACTCGAGGTATTGGCCGGAACGAAAAGTGAATCCGGACGGTTTTTCAAATTGGAACGCCATGGTGCGTTCAGCGACCGTGACGCGATGTTTTAATTTGACCTGATACTTGTTGCTTTGTGCTTGTGAGCTCATGATGGTTTCCCTGTTTCAATTCAGTTTTTACATCCTACTCAAGCGGCTTGCTGCAACGCCGCGCCCTTGGCGGCGATAACGCCCAGCATGTCCTGCCACGATTTAACGAACGCTTTCGCGCCGTTGTCCTGCAATTCCTTGGCAAGTTGATCCACGTTGACTCCCGCCGCGGCAAACTGCGCCAACACCTTCTCGCAATCCCCACCGCCGTGCGGCATGAGGCGGCCGCGTTTGCCGTGGCTTTGATCGTAAGCGAGCGACACGAAGCTGACACAACCCCGATTCAAAGCTTGCTGAATTCGTCTTCAGTCAACCCCGATTGATTGAGGATGGAGCGAGGAGTTCCGGTGGGAACGTCACCGGGGTGCATAGCCACGCAAGTTTGGCGGCCATCAACGCGGTGCAAGACAACATGGGAACCGGACTGTCGTTTGACAACGAACCCGGCCCGTTGGAGCTTCGACAGCACCTCATGCGCTTTGAAGGGCATCGTCAGGAAGTTCGAGGGTGGAGAATAATGTCTCGCCGGTTGGGGGAATTGATTCGCTGTTGGCGCGCTTTTCGGCGATCCACAACTGGAGCAAGTCGGCCGCGGCCTGACGCGCACCTTCAATCCCCGCACCGTGCGTCGTCAAGCCGAGGCTCGGAACGTGCGCGTAGTAGTAACCAGCGGGAAAGTCTTGATCCGTCACCTTTTCAAACAGGATGCCGAAGTTCATGGCGACAAACTACCGCAGGCACAAGAGAGGGTCAACCACCGCAACGGTGGATGTCGTGTAGTTTTCAAAACCGGAATTTTGTGTGCGAACAAAACCCGACAGGGTCAAAAGACCGGGACATGGAGCAGGACGACGGGTTTGGCTTTTGGATCTGGGGCGTGACGGAGGTAAAAGAGGTCGCCGTCGGGTCGGAGACAACGAATGACGTGGGAGCGTGGGGGAGCATTGCTGGCGAAGTCCTAACCCGCATATTTCACAGCCCGTCAGGTGCACAAGTTCCCGCCATTTGAGTTTCACGCCTCTTCGCTCCAGTTGGATGCGCCCATCCCGCAGTCGCTGCACCGCCGCCTGCTTGCCCGCCAGTCCCAGCCCGGCCGACGCCCGATCCAACTGACATTTTGGCGATAATTCGCGAGTGTCGAGGCAACGTATTGCATTGATATCCTGTGAGTTGCGCACGATCAGGCGCTGCTCAGTCATCCCGCGCCATGCCTCAGTGATTTTGGACGCATACCCGCTTTCCCGCGCGGAGTCTAGACCAACCCGAGCACTCTTTTCCCGAGGCGTTTACGGCGTCGGGGATTAGGCAGTGAACCGAACAATTCCTCCCGGCTGAGCCGTTGCATCTTCCGGAGTGTGCGCTGGACCGTGCGCCAGTTGAGGATGGCTTGCTTGAGCCACTGATACTGCTCCTGGGGGGCTGCAAGTGCGCACCTATGCGACGCTGCTCTGGCAACTGTTGCGTTCGCTCATTGAAGGCGCCCTCGATGGCCTCGTTCGCCAGTTGAGCCGCAGAGTCATCAACAAGGTCAGCTCCGGCAGTCGATCCCCGATCTCCCATCTCCGATCTCCCATCTCCGATCTCCCATCTCCGCGCTCTCTGTGCCTCTGTGGTTGATCACCCTCGCTGAATGTCACCGTGCGGAATGAACCACAGAGACGCCGAGGACACAGAGAAGGCCATGGCCGGGCAATCTGTGTTCCGCCCCGAATCTGTGAGGGACGGACTCCACACCGATTCAGGACGGAACACAGATT
>Ga0208940_1001989_pt1 | contig 19913 bp, 18 predicted proteins | sample AD_JPNNA6_MetaG_FD_184445 | JGI IMG/M metagenome (GOLD analysis project Ga0208940, IMG submission 184445) | Active sludge microbial communities of municipal wastewater-treating anaerobic digesters from Japan - AD_JPNNA6_MetaG (SPAdes) (version 2) | ecosystem: Engineered > Bioreactor > Anaerobic... | reverse complement strand
ACCAAACAGGATTTGCTTATACCTGATATTATCTCAGAAAGCGATGGTATTGACGAGTTGCTTTCCCGTGCGCATAGAGCTATACTGGTAAAGGCACTGGTACAATCAGATTATGAACTTGCTACAACTGCCACTATGCTCCATATTACCGAGCAGGATTTAAAAAAGAGAATAAAAAATTTCAATATAACTATCAACAAACCTCTGGAATACGATAAATAATAAAATTATCTTGACTTTTTTATATGCTATTCTATAATTAAACTGATTGATAGTTGATAGTTGATAGTTGAAAATTTATTGTATGGGGTAGTCAATAATGAAAAGGATAATGGTGTTTATACTGGTATCATATATTGCTTGTGTATCCTGTGCCGCAAAAAAAGGTGTGGTTGCTCGCAAGGTGTATGTAACGCCGGGCTCACGGATAATTGTCATTGCCAATCATTCCAACAATATTAAGAATGTTATCATGGCGCAGTTTATGAATAAAAATTTTTCGGTTAAAGCATTCAATGCATCGGATCTATACACCATTGACGATATATATGATATTAAAGACTTTAAAAAAGTAGCATATATGCAGCCTCTAAAGAATGATGAGATGATATCCTTTGAAAAAGCGGTAGAAAACATCTATAAATTACATATCTACAACTATGAACTCCAAAAGGCAGAAGCCTTAACCGACATGCGTACAAAATATGGTGTACAGTTTCTTGTCCTTATGGAGCTGAAAGACTGGCAGAAGGTATCATGGGCGCGTGCCATTGATTTAACCAATATGGAAGTGGTGTGGGTTGAGAACTATCCTGCACAGTATAAGGATACTCTGGAATCAATTATTGATCATTTCATCGTCAGCATGAGCGGGCAAAAGTAACCTGATAGAATATGAAAAAATATGTTTTTATATTGTCTTTTGGTATTTTCATTTTACTGTCATATAATATATTTGCGAAACCCATTGTTGCTTTTGGCTACCTGACAAACCGAAGTGGTAATCCCAATTTTAATTATATGGAGGTAATCTTTCCCAATTCATTTGCATCTGCATTTGAAGATTCTTATGACTGTACTGTGATAAAGCCTCTTAAGGTAAATGATTTACTTGAAAAAAAGCAGCTAAAGTTAGAAAAATACTATGAAAACTATGAGCTCCCCAAAATTGCAAAAGCAATAGATTGCGATTTATTTATATTTGGCTATTTTGTGCCATTGGCGGATAATTACATCAAAATCGTACTGACCCTCTATGCAAGTGGTTCAAAGCATATTTTTACTTTTACCAATATTGGTAAAATGGAAACCGAGATATTTAGAATCATTGACCGTATTACCCTGGTCCTCTGTGACTTTTATGGCAAGGACAATTTTTTTATGTTTAAAACTATCAATAAGGGCAGTCGTATTGGTTTGCTGACAAACCTTACACCGGAAGAGCTTAACAGCGTTTATTCAGTATTTATGGATTCAGGCTATACGGTTATTGCTCTCCAGGGCAATGAGCTTGATAGCTACTATGCCCATGATGAAACGATTATGAACTATTTTCAATATATAAGTACTAATGATAACTCGTATGATTTTATTACTGATTGGACCATGTTTAAGATTGCTACCGGTGCATGGCAGGGGAAAAAGAATAGCCAGTGGTATGAGGACATGCGGAAGTTCTATGAAATATATGATATTCATTATAAAATATTTAAGAATACCATACTGGAAAAATATAAAACCATCTATCGTGGCTGTGACTATGTATTGGTAGTGGTATTTAATGATGCACGTTCAAGTTGCTGGGTGCGGGCTATTGATATTAATGCAAAGCAGCTGGTGTTTATGCATCCCAATATCAGTGCTGCCGGTATGGGCAAGGATATTCAAAAAACAACCAGGGAGCTTATTCAGGTAATGCAAACACCAACGTCATTACCGCAGAAAGCAAAGAAATAATCAGATTACTCATAATCGCTGGTAAACGTTTTATTTTTTCCCCATATAGTAAAACGAACACCTATCGCTATCTGCATCCCGCCTATGCTGGCACCATCAAGATCGTTATTATAGAGTGATTTTGAGTAACCAAGCTCAATAAAAGGAGCTACCCACTGTGTTAATAACCATTGCCCGCCTAACCATAATCCATACGCCATACCAGTTTCTTTTAATTCTTCTAATCCTGAAGTATCGTCTTTAGGTTCTATCTCTGTTCTTGAAATGCCTACCCCGGCGCTAAAACTTATTGCAATTGGATATTGAGGTAACGAGTATATATATTCAGCTCCAAAAAGCCCTTGAATCTGCCGGTAATCAGTTTCATTGATACTATTGGAATGTTCAGTTGTCTGGCTAAACAATGGTTTAAAGAATAGATTAATATCATTCCTTAAGCTGGTCGCTAATTTTAAAGCCACCCCTGTTTGACTCTTTGCATCGCCTGTATCATTAATCATGAACATGCCGTCAACATAGTAGTTGGCTAATGCAAAGCTTGAGGTTATAAATACAATGACTATTGTCGCAAAAAATTTTTTCATATGATCCTCCGTATGGAAATAATCAACGCTGTCAATGATATCAACGTGAAAAATAATTATACACTAACTATCGCACCGCAATGGAAAACTAATGATGGTGTGGTGCTAATAAAACAGTAACATTGTTTACTATAATTGAAACAATGTCAATACAAAAATTATCGGCAAAATTAGCTGTAGAGCAAAAGCAGGAGTAATAAAACATTATCAAATTTTTTTTATCTTCCCATGTATAAAAAATGTAAAATTTTTAAAAAAGTTGATGAAAAAATTTATAGCACTTTACATTATCCATATTTAACTTACTACCATGGCGCAGATTCCATTATAGCCATGAAAGTTGTGTCATGACGAAAATATTGTATAACTCATTTAACCTGAATGGAAATTTATTCGACATTATAACTGTATAATGTATCAATATATAAAGCGATAGTTATTGATTATGAAAAAAAGTGTGTTGCTATGTATATTATTGATTTGCTTGATGATTCCCTGCGCAGTATTTGCTGAGCAAGACATTATCGCTACCATTTTAAATGGAGAGCAATCAAAGGAACGTGCTGATGAAATAATTCAAATAGCAGGATTTATTGATGAATTATACAGCAATCTTCCACAAAGGATTAAAAATGGCCAGAAGCTGGTACTATTTTTTGATCCAGCACATGGGATTGACGATGATGGTAAATGGGAAGGTGAGAAAACAGGACGTTTAAGCTGTACAGGATTGCCCGAAGAGTTCTATTCAATAGCTATATCACGGAAGCTTTATACACTTTTAAAAAAAAATCCATATATACAGGTAGCAAGTACAAAGGATTACATCGATGCATTAGAGGGTAACTCTGATAGTTATAATAATATCACTTTCAAGGAGACAGTTGAATTAGCCCGAAATGCCAGAGCAGCACTGGTAATTTCAGAACATCTTAATAATACAGCATCATTGTTTAAAGCGTATGGGCTTGTCAATGTGAAAGGAATACATGTAACCTATAGTAATAACACAGCGTATCTTACCCATATTAAAGAGGAACATAAAGGATTTTTAACGTTATATAATAAATTTGATACAAGCGGATTTTCATATAAGCTGGCAAGCGCCGTTAAGGGTAAGCTCGTAGCAAATGGTTTGCGTGTCAATAGCTGGAATTTTGGTACAGTAGCCGATGACCGATTTTCGTATTTTGTCAACTATCCTATATCAGTAATCTTTGAGTCCGGATTTATATCAAATCCTGACGATGAAACAATGCTGCGCAATCCTGACTATCAGCAACTGATTGCAAAATCCCACTATGAATCGATACTGGAAACTATCGCCACAACCTTTGGTGTTGATTTATCTGGATTCTGGGGTCCCAGAATTATTGACACTGATTTTCAAAAAAACCTTACGTTGCTTAAACTGTCACGGATTGCCTGTAATTACATATCAAAAAATGATACTTCAAAAGGATTATATGTTTTGCAGATTTTATTAAATCAGTGCGATCCTGAAAAAGATACGGCTGTGATTGAAAACATTACCGATATGAAGTATCGTATTGAACGTTCACAAACATTATATACTAAAGCTTTGCAATTGAAAAAGAAAGGCCAGATCAGGAAGGCAAAAATTAGCATGCAAAAAGCTATAAGTTTAATAAGCCGCTCACCGGTTTTTTATGAAATGAGGAAAGCGTACAGAACAGAGTATGGTGTTTTAAAAGAAACATCTCCCCAGAAAGATTATGCTTTGCAACATCCTATACCTGCTAAGGGGGTTAATCCGTCACCATCATCCATTACGACACCAGTACTCATTGTACTAAAAAACGATATAACAGTTAGCGAAGCAATCTACAATGCCCTGAGATGCGATGATGCTATGCTAAAAAAGCTAACGCAGCAGTTTGCTTCTTCAAAAATAAAAGCAGGCAAAAAAAGATTTGAAAATCCCACAAAAGAGGGTATATACATAGTACAGTTAACCCCTAAAGGGAACATTAAAAGTGTAAAGCGTGTAACAATTGTTAAACTTAATCCGTATAAATATCAAAATCAGATGTATTTAAAGAATTCATATTGTGTATCAAAAGAAAAAAGCAAATCATTATAGGCGTGGGAACTGGTATGGCAAGCCGTACCTTTTTTTTGGGGATTATTTATTTGCCAGGTATAATACAAAAATTTTTAAACTTTCCATAAATGCTGATTTAAAATGCCCCAACTGTGATGGTACTATCAACAGTAATGGGTGTATTTTTTGTTCGGAAGGTTCAGCATCACCTACAGCAAATAGCACACAATCAATACATCAGCAAATGCAATCTGCCATTGATGGCTTTCATCGTGGCTTGTATGCTCAAAAGTATATTGCTTATTTTCAGGCATATACCAATACCCATGCATCGGTGGCAGTGTTAAAACAGCTTTATGATACAGCATTGCAGTTTGACAATGTCATTGGGCTTATGGTAGGGACACGCCCGGATTGCCTTCCTGATGATGTGCTTGATCTCATTGCACAGTACAAAAAAGAAAATTTTGAGCTGTGGCTTGAGATAGGTTTGCAAAGTGTACATGATAAAAGCCTGCAGTGGTTGCAACGCGGGCATACGTATAGCCAGACGGTTGATGCCATACACCGTGCTGTTATGCGTGGTATTGATGTATGCGTACATGTTATTCTGGGTATACACGGCGAAAGCTGGGATGAAATGATGGAAACCGCCAATAAAATAAGCAGGCTTCCGGTAAAAGGGGTAAAGATTCATCATCTCCATGTTATCAAAGGCACGCCATTGGCAATGATATATAACACAGGTGCACTTTCCCTTTTGTCATGCAAAAAGTATGTTTCATACGTATGCGATTTTATTGAGCGGCTCCGTGATGATATTATCATTCACAGGTTATCAGGAGATCAGTTGAAAGACATGCTGGTGGCACCGTCATGGGGTTTGCATAAAGGGACAGTCCTTAAAGCAATTGAGGATGAATTCAAAAGGCGTGGTACTTACCAGGGTTTTTTGTACGATAGTTACTGAAAATTTTGTGATTGCATTATAAACAATATTCGCCTATGATAGTAACAATAAAACTTGTATGTTACTTCATGTATAATTGCAAAAACTTTGATAGAGGTAACATGATGGTTGGTATCTATTGTTAGAATCATGTATTCAGCGGCAAGGTATTTTTACCGTTTATACAATTATACAATACCCTGTGATTCTCACACGATAATAGCATGAACTTACGCCCGGATACCATTGCTCGAACAGCTTTAGAACGCTATACCGATTCAGCAATAGATGATTTTGGATGATTCATTTTACTGTGTAATTTTCGACGTTATGTAGACGACTTTGCATTCATGACGGGAGCCAAAGTAAATGCCGGATAGTGGACCGTATTTGCCCTTAAAAAAGGGTGGTATTAAAAGCAAAAAAAGTGCAGGTTTAGTGTTTAATGCTTTTACTCAAAAACATTTGCAATTGGGTTTAAAGGTTATAGAAAAAATACAGGAAAAAAGCAATGAGGGAGTAATGCAGTTAAGGAGCGAATGGTAAAAAATTATTTAGTAAGGGATAATGATATGAATCTTGAAACAACGACTTGTATATCCTATGAGCATCTGGATGTAATAATGCATCATTCTGAAAAATATGACATGTCAATGAGGTCATTTATAGTTTCATTTATTAACTTTGTTGCTACACATAAAATTGTTCCTAACAAACCTTATTCCCGATTAACATATAGATCAAGAGGGATTGCTGAATGGAAACGTTTACATTTAGTATTATTAGAAAATGAGTATGAATTTTTTCTTGATGTTAAGAAGCTCTGGAAGATGTCACTGGCTAAGATAATAGCTTTTTGCATAGAGAACTATCTCTATGATTTTATAGAAGCTTTAGAAAATACTGATAATACCGATAACTATCGTTTTAGCGGTTATTCTTTTGGGGTATTTCTTGAAGAAGGTATACAATGTTGTCAATTTTATTGGGGACCACCACCATCAATACTCAAAAAAACAAAAAATACCTTACAACAATAATCCAGACAGTATCAATGCATACCGTCTGGATTATTGCTACAATAACCCTATGGGGTAAGCTGTAATAGATATTTACCGGTACGTTTTATCAACTCACTGTCAATATAATCGTTATGATAGTGCATCCCAACATATAATGATGTTTGATCGCAATAGTAGGGACTTGCTACATTTCCACTGGTACCTGTTGGTATGACCGTAAGCGATTCATTGAGATTGTGCATTGGAAAAATATGACGCTCCGAAGCACCATCGGTAATGACAAACGGTTTGGTGAGCTTATATGAGTATGGACAAACGGTGTGGAAGCTACCTCCAACAGGATATGGCCCGCGATTATAGTTGAATAACCAGTCTAACAGTTTTACCTCGCCTAATGGATGTTTTAACACTAACTTATGCATACTGCCCCATTTCCACTTGTTGATGTTAGTTCCATAGCTATCAGTTAGTGTGCCTATAGTGTCATTCAGGCTTTTTGCAATCATATCGTTAAGGTTTTCTTTTTGCGGTGTGGTAACATCGTCGCACCATATAGAACCGTTGTTAAGCCGTATGGTATCAATAAAAAGGTTTACCAGTACCCTCTCTTTTGCAAGCTCGTCATAGGTGTCGCCCAGCTCATCGTAAAAGATATTGTGCACCAGCTTTATGTAGAATGTATCAAAAACTGAAGCCGCAATGCTTTCAGAAGAATAACTGCCGTCCCAATCTTTCAACAGCGTGTATACATCTTTATAACTGTTTAACGAGTTGCTATCGCCCTCAATAATTCTTTCAATAGCATGTAACAGTAAAGGTTTCCATATCAGGGCTAATTCGGATATCTGGTCGGTTTGAATGGTTTTAAAATCTTCAACCGACAACTTTTCCTTTTGTTTTAAAAGCTTTGTTATACGGTTGTAGCGCCATGGCATTTCATACCAGTAACTGATATAATAGGGGTAGTTTTCCTTAACGGTTTTATTATTTGCCGATGCTATATATCCTTCTTCTGGATTAAAGCTATGAGGTTGCCGTTCAAATGGTACCAGTCCCTGCCAATCATACTCAGTGGTCCAGCCTGGATTTATCATCATGGGATTGCCCTTCCTGATAGGGATGCCCACGGCTGAATATAATCCAATGTTTCCTTCAACATCGGCATAGGCAATGTTCTGGCTGACAGAACGGAAGTGGCGTATTGCATTGGTAAAGTCATTCCAGTTCTTTGCATAGTTAAGCATATACACGGTTAACAGTTCATTGCTTGGTTCATTCCCCATCCAGCGCATTGAAATGACATCCTGCATCTTCTTAAAATCGGTTACAACGGGACCGCGGTGAGTAAATAAAATTTCCTGTATGACAGGCTTCTCACCTTTGATTTTTATTTCTTCTTTTACCACTATCATATCTTTCCATTTGCCATTCAGCATATACTGGTACTTGTTAGCGGGGTTTATCTTTTCAAGATAAAAGTCCATATCATCTACCATGACATTGGTCATGCCCCATGCAATATATTCATTGTGTCCGCATATAATGCACGGCTGTCCCGGAATTGCAACACCTGTTACATTGAGTTTACCTTCTACTATCTGGTTCATCTGATACCATATACCGGGGATAAACAGCCCAAGATGCATGTCATTGGCAAGGATGGGTTTACCGGTTGTACTCTTTTTACCGGACACAGCCCAGTTATTGCTTGCTGAAAATACGCCTGCGCCCAGTGATACTAATTTTTCAGTAGCCGGCAGTATGGTGTTTGATAGCTCCGGCATATTATTTTTTGCAAATGAAGGAAAAACCACATCGGTAATGTACTTTACATCCGGGGTCAGAGCCTTACTATGGGCATCGTCCACCTTTTTCCATATCTTATACAGTACTGTTTCGGTGGTCCAGGGCATGGTGAGATCCCATGCCATATAGCCTATTAAATTAACGCTATCCTCAACCTTCCAGCTTTCGGGGGTGTATCCTAAAATTTTAAATTCAAGGGGAAGGTTGTTCTTATGCTGTTCAAGATATTGATTAACGCCATCAGCAAATGCTTCCAGATGGGCAATAACCTTTTTGTCAGTTTGTGCAATAACAAACCTTGATTTTTGAGGCATGCGTAATGCTCGCATAAGCACGTCGGTATCAACCATGTCCTTGCCAAATATTTCTGACAGTCGTCCTGATGTAACACGCCTCAGCAGATCCATCTGCCACATCCTGTCCTGTGCCATCACAAATCCTGTTGCCCGGTAAACATCCATTTCATTTTTTGCAATGATATGCGGTATGCCATGTTCATCGCGATACACCTGCACCGGTTGCTGCAACCCATTTAACTGTATCTGCCCCGAATACTGGGGTGCCCCTGATTTTGCAAGATTCTTTATGAAAAGAAATATGGCTAATACTAAAGCAACAATGACAATAGCTATGCCAATAAGTATCTTTTTTGTTTTGCTCATAACAAACCTCCATTATAGTGTTAATCATTCTATTGAATGAAATAATAAAAGTAAAGAATTTTTTTATTTGCTAAATACTGCCACACCGGGTATTATTTGACAATAGTAACGTCTACAGGGCTCTTAGCTTTTTCATTGTCGGTGAGGTGTATATGGATGTGTCATTTCCTGTAAATAAACAAAGCATTCGTCTTCCAAAAATTAATCAGTTAGGGATAGTAGTACATTCTATTCCTGATGCTGTTCATTACTATACTACGTTGCTGGGTATTGGTCCATGGTTCAGGTCAGGGACAGTTGAACATACAACACTGTACAGGGGTACGAACATATCCATTGATGTTGATATTGTGTTAGCTTTTCACAAGGGTATGGAGGTAGAGCTTATAGAGCTGAAAGGTGGCGATGAGTGTATTTATTCTGAATGTATACAACGTGGCGGTGGTATACATCATGTAGGCTCTCTGGTGCTATCGTATGACAGCAAAATGAAACGCGTTCACGAAGCAGGGATACAGATACTACAATCAGGTGTCATAAAAACCAGGGGAGGCGCCACAACACGGTATGCTTACCTTGATACTGTCAAGCAGTGCGGCATTATAACCGAACTTATAGAAACAAGGTTATATAAAATACCGGTTCCGCAAAACAGGCTGTTTATGGAAATTGGATGCTTAACCGGTGATGTGGGAAAGGTCTATGGATAAATCAAAAATACTTTAATGGTGGCGATAGTTATTGTTTATCAATTTCCCGTTATATATAAAACTATAAGCGCAATGTATTCCCGTATAGCCTTTGATGAATTGCACAGGCTTGAAAATTTTGGCATGAAGCTGTAAACAGTATAGTGCAAATCCAGCTTGGAATCGGTGGGTACAGGTTCAACATGCAGTGATGAGGCATGAAACAGTGGATAACCCGTAGAGCAAAAAAGCCGAAACAAATGCAGTAATTGAAGCTATTCGCCGCTTTGATAGTAAACCGCTGATAATGAATAACACTATAAATATCCCTGGCGGAATGATAAAATAGGTAATGCATTTTTTAATAAAGAACATGTCTTCCTCGCATATAAATTAACTTTGTTGCTATACTATTCATAAATTGTCAGGGAAAAATGGCATGATGCATAATCCCCTCGGTGGTTTTTAGCTATGATACACCTTATATCAATTGATAGCATGATGATTACAAGTAAAAAATTATGGTTGAATTTTTTTCAGGCAATTGAATAATCAAAGGAACTATCGCCCATACATTATTATTTACCATTTACATGTTACAGAAATGTTAAATATGCAGCATTTATGGCTGTATTGGGAGGTAAGCTCTTGACTTTTATTGTGAATAATTTTGTGTTGCTATACATTGTAGCTGTTACACTAACATTATAACGAGGTATACCATGAAACGGTTTGTTAAGAATATTGCATCTGAGCGTGAGTATGTAGTGTCACGGGAAAAGGATGTGCCGGTGTCTCAATACTATGGTGAGGATACATTTAATTTTGAAGTGATGCGGCAAAAATTACCGGCAGATGTTTGTAAAAAGCTGATGAACTGTATAAAAGAAGCTGATAAGCTTGATACAGAGATAGCACAGACGGTTGCGCATGCAATGAAGGAATGGGCAATAGATAAAGGTGCTACCCACTTTTGTCATTGGTTTCAGCCAATGACGGGGACAACTGCTGAAAAACATGACTCATTTATTGAATTGACCGAGGAAGGAATTCCTATTGAACGGTTTTCAGCAAGCCAGCTTGTTAAAGGTGAACCGGATGCTTCAAGTTTCCCCAGTGGAGGCTTGCGTTCAACCTTTGAGGCGCGCGGATATACTGCATGGGATCCATCAAGCCCTGCATTTATTTTGCGCAATGGAATTGGTGCAACCCTGTGTATTCCAACAGTTTTTTTGTCATATACCGGTGAGGCTCTTGACAATAAAACACCATTGCTGCGTTCAATAAATGTTTTAAATAAAAGTGCTTTGAACATGATGCGCCTGCTGGGTAACGATAGAGCCACAAGAATCTTAGCAACCCTTGGTCCTGAGCAGGAGTATTTTCTTATAGATATGGATTACTATTACAAACGTCCTGACCTTGTGTTAACCGGGCGTACCCTTATTGGCGCTCCACCGTCAAAAGGACAGCAACTGGAGGATCATTATTTTGGGAGCATTAAGGAGCGGATACTTTCATATATGCATGATGTGGAAGAAGAATTATATAAATTGGGGATTCCTGCAAAAACACGTCACAATGAAGTTGCTCCCGCCCAGTATGAAATAGCTCCAATATTTGAAGAAGCTAATATTGCTGTTGACCATAACCATTTAATTATGGAAACATTAAAGCGTGTTGCCCAAAAACATAAGCTTGCGGCACTTCTTCATGAAAAACCTTTTGCAGGTATCAATGGTTCAGGGAAGCATTGCAACTGGTCATTATCAGATAATTTTGGTAATAACCTGCTTAATCCCGGTCAATCACCGCAGGATAATATTCAGTTTTTAGTTTTTTTAACGGCAACCATACGAGCAGTGTACTATCATGCTGATTTACTGAGAGCATCTATCGCTTCCAGCAGCAATGATCACCGATTAGGTGCAAATGAGGCACCGCCTGCAATTATCTCAGTATTTTTAGGCGAGCAGCTAACAAAGATTTTATATGACATAGAACAGGGTGTTATAACAAAGGCTACCAATAAGGCTATTATTGACATGGGGCTTTCAACACTGCCTGTGCTAAGTAAGGATAATACCGACCGCAACCGCACCTCGCCTTTTGCTTTTACCGGCAATAAGTTTGAATTCAGGGCTGTAGGCTCCTCGCAATCCATAGCATTACCGATTACAATACTCAACACTATTGTAGCTGAAAGCCTTGATATACTTGCCGATAAAATTAGAACAAAGAGCGGCGATGTAAGGCAGGCAGCCATTGATGTTATACGGGAAGAGTTTAAAACAGTGAAACCTATCCTTTTTATGGGTGATAATTATTCAAAAGAATGGGAGAAGGAAGCAGCAAAACGTGGTTTGCCCAATAAGAAGGTTACTGCCGAGGCTCTGGAGGATTTAGTTACCGATAAAGCTAAAGAACTTTTTAACAAATACGGCATACTTTCAACGGTTGAGCTGGAAGCGCGCTATACTATCAGGCTGGAACGGTATATAAAGGAAGTTGATATAGAAGCAAAAACACTTCTTGATATGGTACAGACAAAGGTAATACCAGCAGCATTGCGTTATCAAAATTCAATAGCTTCATCGTGTTTACGGATCAAAGATCTTCTGGGCGACGGAGCACCGCTAGATGCACAAAAGCAATTGTGTGAAACGATTGCTGTATTAAGCAATGATATTATCAAAGAAGCTAATAAGCTTGCCGGATTAATTGAGAAGGTAACGGTAATGGATGATGAGATAGAGCAGGCAAAACTGTATGCGTATGATGTTAAATTGCAGATGGAAGCTTTGCGAAGTAAAGTAGATTTGATAGAGACAGTAGCAAGTGATAACCTGTGGCCATTTCCAAGACTGTGGGAGATGCTGTTTATTTCTTAATACATAACATATTTCTTGTTTATTCTGTCAATGAGTTGAACATATTTATATCTATTGCCTGACAGCGCATGGTCAAGCAGGCGATAGCCTTCGCTAATACATTGGTCACATGCGCCTGAGGGAATTTCAATGCCCAGGCACAAGGGGTTTATCGATGAAGTGGTTTCAATCTTCAATACTCCGCGGCATTGATCACATACCATGATAGATTCAAGTTGCATCTCGTGGATATTGTCCGTATCATAGTAGATCTCTTTTTTACGGACATCATAATTTCCTGGCATAAGCTTAAATGAAGGCTTCTTGCACTCTTCGTATCGCTGAAGAACCTTATCGCACAGTTTTTTAATATATTTTGTTATTTCACGATCCTGAGTTAGATCTTTAATTGCGTAATCAGGCTCGTGCACATATGAATAATCAAGACCTGCCATAGCCAGTGTAATACCTAAATTTACATAGGGCAGTGCACCCTGAATAGAGTAACCTCCTTCAAGTACTGCTATGTCAGCATTGAGCATATCCGTTAATTGTGCATATCCGGATGCTGAAAAATTCATATTGGTTATTGGGTCAGAGTAATGATTATCCTGCCCGGCTGAGTTAATGATAATGTCGGGATTGAAGTCTTTCAATACAGGTAATACTACCCGCTCCATTGCCATTAAAAAACCCTCATCGGATGTATTGGGTGGCAGTGGAATGTTTATGGTTGTTCCCAGTGCGTTGGGACCGCCTAATTCGTGGATGGCACCGGTACCGGGGTATAGCGTTCTTCCGTCTTGATGTAATGAGATATACAGTATATCCTTATCATGCCAGTAAATATCCTGTGTTCCATCACCATGATGACAATCAGTATCAACTATAGCAATTTTTTTTACTGGATAGTTTTCACGGATATATTCAACCATAACCGCTTCAATGTTGATATTACAAAAACCGCGTGCTCCGTGTACCACTTTCATTGCATGATGACCGGGTGGGCGCACCAATGCAAACGATTTTTTAACAATCTTATCCAGCACCAGCGCTGCTGCTTTTATGGTACCACCTGCTGATATGAGATGCGACTCGGTGGTTACACTGGATACATCGGGAAAACAAAAGTGTGTACGCATAATATCTTCTTGTGTTGCAAGACCTGGTTTATACTGTGTGATACCCTCAACATCAAATATACCTTCTTCATTAAGCTGATCCAGTGTATACAGTAATCGCTCCTCACGTTCTGGATGAAGAGGATGTATTGCCCAGTCAAAAGCCGGGAAAAATACAACACCTAATGATGATTGTGCTTTCATATCTTCAATATGTCCTTACATTGATGCAATATGCCGGGTTTAACCTGACACCGTACACGGATATTTTTCCCTACAGTTTCAAAGCCCTTTACCATATTAAAGGAATATGCATCAACTATTTCTATTTCCCGCTCTTTTTCATCAACTCCCAGTGTTGTTAAATACTGTATCATATAGTGTCTGGCATCGTCAATAGCATTATCCAGGGTATAGCCAGCCGGGATACGGGTATTAACCTCTAAATTAGGGATAAGAAGGCGGCAACGCTGTGTGTCTGCAAAAAGCTCAATCTCAACAGTAGTGCGGGCAACTGCTGCACCAATAGCATTAGCTACCTGGCAGTGTTGCGGCACCGTAACGTTTAATCCAAAACGCCGGGCAATGAGGTTTGATAACGTTTTTGCAGGTCCACCAATAAGGTAGATAGTTTTTGGTTTAATAACCTTGCCCTGTAAAAATTCGTATATTGTGTAAACAGGCCTTGCATTGACCTCTTCTATCATTGCCATAACTTCATTATAGATAACATCCATGGCATAGGTAATTGCTGCATTTGCTATATCATCAGCATTTAAACGATATTTTTTACCCAGCGCAAGTAATCCTTCCATTGAGCGTGATGTATCCATAAAGTTTATTGTTTTCAATACGTTTAACGCATCAATAATAGTTGGATTATTACCTCCTTCTGCCATTGACATGCCAAGCCGTTCGGGTCCGGTAGTAACGGTAGTGCCGTTTATTTTAATGACCGAATCACCGCCTATTCCAATTGATTTTGTTTTGAGCGAACGTACTAACGTATTTCTGTCATTGATACGTATGCCGTCTTTTTCAATTAATGGTGCACCATCGGCAAAAAGGGCAATGTCACATGTTGTGCCACCAATATCAAGCATTACAGCATCTTCAGTTATGTTACACAAAGACATGGTCCCTATAACGCTGGCAGCAGGCCCGGATAAAATTGATTCAACCGGCATGGTTTGCGAGATATGCAACGGGATGGTGCCGCCATCAGCTTTCAGTATATTGACAGGAGCTGTCACTCCCCATGCACGGAGGCTTTCCGAAACGGCATATGAAAATGAATTATACAGCCGCCATACTGCTGTGTTGTAATACGCGGTTGCTATACGCCGTGGAAAATTCAAGTTGCCTGAGATTTTATGCCCCACACTTATAAAATCAACATCACCCAGTTTTTGCGCTATTAATTGCTCATGCTCGGGATTGCGAGTGGAAAATTTAGAAATAACTGCATATACTTTAATGCCTTTCTTTTTACACTTCTTTATGGCTTTTTCTAACTGTTTTAGATTAAGCAATGTTATTTCAGTACCCCGGTGATCAATCTGTCCATCTATGATATAGTAGAAGTCGCCAATACTATATGATGCAGGATGTATGCCGGGACCACCACTGACAAACATCCCAACTTTTTCACATTTATTTTGTATAATTGCATTTGTTGTAAGAGTGGTGCTTAAATTGACACGCTGTATCTGCGATGGATCAACATTGGCCAAAACTGCGGAAAAAGAATCTGTTATGCAGCTTAACAGATTATCATGAGTGGTCGCAATCTTTGACTTTGCAATAACACCTGAATTGCCAATAATTACTGTGTCAGTATGTGTGCCGCCTACGTCAAGTCCTAAATACATTGCAAGTCCTTTACTGTATGAACTGTCTAACAAAAAATAATTATAATAACTTTTGTTTGAATACTATTCTGAGTTTTGCAATTTACCAGCTACCTGAAGCACCGCCGCCGCCAAAGCTGCCGCCGCCTCCGCTGAAGCCTCCACCACCAGAAAAAAATCCTCCGCTACTAGAACCACCTTTGCCACCAATGATGGGAACGAATGATAAAATAAATCCGGCAAAAAAACCAATAACAGTAAACACTATAAGTGCAGTCAATCCAAATGAAAAAATTAATCCCATAATGGAAAAGGTAAATACCCCTAATATACCACTTGTCCATTTATTTGCTGAGCAAGCACTCATCAATGTACAAAGCGCTATAAAAAAAAATGTTGCATAGTCAGAAACCGATTTCTTTTTTTTCAATGTGCTTGCATCAAATGTGCCTTTTACAATGTCAATGATAGCATCAACAGCCTGCGATATGCCGGTATCATAATCGCCGTTTTTGAAATGTGGTATCATGATGTAATCTATAATCCTGCCTGCTAGAAGGTCGGTCAATTTTTCCTCAAGCCCTTTTCCAACCTCAATGCGCATTTTACGATTATTGTATGCAACTAAGATGATAACACCATTATCCAGTCCCTTCTGTCCAATTTTCCATTTTTCAGCCAGCCGTATAGAATATGATTCAATGTCTTCGTCGCCAATTGAAGGAACTGTCGCTACAACAACCTGCGTTGAATCCTCCTTCTCCAGTTGAGCCAACTTTGCTTCCAGCATACTTTCGGTTTGTTCATTGAGAATACCTGCATAGTCATTAACCCGGCCTTTTAACGGTGGTATTGAAACCGTGGCGCTATCCTGTGAGTAGCCTGGGGAAACAACTATAAACATAGTTATACATATAGTTGCAAACCATCTCATTGGCTATCACCAATAATTATATTTTTAAGCTCATCTACATCATCACTTTTGTATGGATACAGTATTGACAGCTTGCTGCCAATTGTTTCTATAACAGTACATAGTACAGGCACAAACTGTTTTTTCTTTATTCCGTCAATAATGGTGGCAACACAGCTATCCCAGAATTCCTGCTCAATCTTTTTGTGTGCATCCTCATCGGCTAATATCCAGACGCGCTTTTCCAGCAATGAGATATAAATAAGCACGCCATTTTTTTCGGCTGTTTTATATAAACCATTTTTATAAAAGGCTGTGATGGCAGCCTCTTTTACCTCAGCTTCTACCTCATGCTGATTTAAAAAAAGGCGCAAAAGAAAAATATTTCGGGCGATAGTTCCTTTCAATAAAAGGAACAGCAGTGAAAACAACGCAATAAAAATCCACATATTATCCCTGCTATAGTAAAAAAGCGGTGCTATATAATGAGTTAACACAAGCGCTACAGGAAGTGATAAAGTTACAGCAGCATACACGCTTGCAAGGGGATAGTGGAAACTTGCATTAACAATCATGGGAACAATCTCAGCGCTGGTTTTCTTTTCCACCTTCTTGACAGTGCTTATAATCTGCTGTGCGTCAGCCTGTGTAATATATTGTGCAACCAGATTTTTCATAGTAACTATCGCTAATCAAAAGAAACTTCAGGAGCCGCTTTTGCTCCCTCTTCGGCTTTAAAATATTCTTTGCGTTCCAGGTGAAGTAAAATCATATTAGTAAGATTATAGGGAAACATTCTGATATTATAATTAAAATCTTTTACCGCTTCGTTGTAACGCTGGCGTGCCACATTGATTCGGTTTTCGGTGCCTTCAAGCTGATGCATAAGGTCGGTGAAATGGGCATCGGCTTTAAGATTGGGATAGCGTTCAATAACCACCATGAGACGGCCTAGCGCATTGGAAAGCTCACCCTGAGCAGCCTGAAATTTTGCAATGGCTTCGGGATTGCTTAAATCCTTTGGCGATAGTTGTACCGAAGTGGCTTTTGCCCGCGCTTCTATCACTGCCTGCAATGTTTGTTTTTCGTGCGCCGCATAGCCTTTAACAGTAGCAACCAGATTGGGAATAAGATCAGCCCTGCGCTGTAATGCTGATTCTAAATCACCGTATGCTTTAAATACCTCTTCTTCCAGCATCTGAAGTTTGTTATAACCACACCCGGAAAAAGAAAAAACGAAAGCAACAATAAAAACAGGGAGCAGGTAATGTAGCCTCTTCATGTGTCCTCCATTGTAATTACAATCAATTAGTATTCCCGAAACAACAACATGGCAAACAACGTTTTTACCATGTTATGTTGTTTATTTACTATCACTGATTCATGTGCAGTACAACATACCATACGGCATGGTTACTGCCATGTATTTATTCAAAAAAAGATTGTATAAAAATAAACTATATAAAAAATGATGTCAAGTAATAAAATAAATAAATAAATAAGAGCAATGGTAAGGACGCCATGAATTATGTAGAAACACCATACGTGGCGTCTTCACATGACATGGATAGTTCATTTATTTTTTTATAGAGAAGATATTTTCATTTAATAAAATGAATGAGATAAGACCGTATAGGGTCAGAGCCTATTTGATTGTTATGTGAGTTAATAAAATTTTTATATATATTTAATACAATAAAGATGCAGAGGGGATAAAAACGACTGTAAGATAAGCGTAAGAAGAGTTATTTACATTTGGTAGCAATTGTATTATAGCGGTATAAATGTCATTGATGAGGTGTGATTATGGGAACAATAACTATCGATAAAAATGAATTAAAAGAACTGGTACGGGCTAATTTAATTGATATATCAAAAGATAGAAATGATATTAAAGAAATTATGGAAGATATCCTATTGGGTAGAATGATTAAAGAAGGCAGAACAGGAAAATATTGCAGCAAAAAGGAAATAGTGGACTTCCTTGATTCAATATAAACAGTATTGGAAATTTTAAAAATTACAAAAAATCAGTCATTATTCGCCAAAAACAATATAGTATGAACCCTGAAAATATTTACATTTAAAATATACCAGAACCATAGGTTCCCCCAGTGGGCTTGTTTCATTGGTTATTTTTAAATTTGGTATTTCTAATGTATCCCAGTTAATACCATCAGCGGATATATAATTGGTGTTGTCTTCAAATTTATGCTTATAATATCTGCAGGGGTTGTTGATATACGAGCGTTCAAAACCCGCTGAATATTTAACCTCTTTTTTACCATTACATACCACTATTGCATTAGTACGGATAGTAATGGTTGCTCTTGTTACCATGTCGCCGGTAATTTCATCAATATCAGGTATATATCTATAAAATGTATTATACTTTGATTTAGTAACATCAAAGCACACTGGCTTGCCGCTTTGGTTTAACCCAAATCCATATTCCCACTTTTCAACCGGTACAATTTTTTTTGGAACTTCCGTAGTGGTTTCAGCTTCATTCTTTGCGGTGATATTATTGGCGCTGGTATGTGCAATGACATTAGTTGTATTCTGCACCTGGGTATTGGTTATCTTTTCTGATTTTTGCTCATTACATGACAATAACATAGTAATGGTAACTATCGTTATGATTATTTTTTTTGTACTCATGTTGTACCTCTTTCAATAAAGCACTATTTTGAACGTATATAGCATAATAATGATTGGCACCTTTATTTCAAAGAACCTCTATAGTCAGGATAACATACTATGATATGTCAAGTAATAAAATTAATAAAAAATTATGGGTAAAGACACTGTACAATCGGTTAAAGACATAATGAATGGCGTTGCTACAATAAAAAAATCCGCATGGACTTATTGTTCTTTTTTTTAAAAATCTAAAAAAAGTATTGCTATAAATTGGCATAATTGTTACACTTCTTTAATTATTATAAGGTATATATAGGCAAATAGTATTTATTTATCAGCTCTTTTAACTTAATGTTGTGGCGATAGTTCATACTATTATATCCAACCCTTTGCTTTCATTTCGCTCAGCAATCGTGCTCTGGCAATACCGGGCAACCTTCCGCTTTGCACAAAGCGGAAGCTGTACCGGGCAGAATGAAGGGTGAGGTTACACTAAACTAATGGAGGAAAAACCAATGAAACGACATACCATGCTCATAGTCATTACATTAATACTTGCAGGGATGCTATCATGCAGCTCGGGTGATACAGCCACCGTCACCATCGATACCGGCATACGCCAGCAGGCACAGCTTTCCATGCTGGATAAGCTCATTGCATGGATTACCTTTTCGCAGGCAGTAAAAGCTGATCCAGTATAATGTTTCACACCAAATGAGAATTTTCAGCAGTCAAAGATAGAGAGTAATTTCGTGTGATGCAATTAGCTTCACGTCTCAACCT
>Ga0208940_1001988_pt1 | contig 19918 bp, 14 predicted proteins | sample AD_JPNNA6_MetaG_FD_184445 | JGI IMG/M metagenome (GOLD analysis project Ga0208940, IMG submission 184445) | Active sludge microbial communities of municipal wastewater-treating anaerobic digesters from Japan - AD_JPNNA6_MetaG (SPAdes) (version 2) | ecosystem: Engineered > Bioreactor > Anaerobic... | reverse complement strand
TATCCTTGGAACGTGCCTCCACTGCCGGACAGCATCCGGGCCTTGTCCCGACGACGACGCGCGTAGACGGTTTCCGTCCGCCGCGTTCCACATCGCGTCCTGGAGCACACACAACGGAGCACGGGCTCGGACCCTGTCCGCGGACATCGTCGGCGACGACCGGTTCCGTGGTCCGGTCGATTCCCGCGCGGCGGACTCCTTCGTTCCCCACAACACAGATCGAGTAGAAGGAGATTTCCATGTCGCCAAGCAACGCCCAATGGGCACAGGCCGGTTCGTCCGTGTGGATGGGGGGCGCCAAGCGCCCCGATCTTTGTTTCGTCGCGGGTTCGGGCTCGCGGCTTCGCGACGCCGACGGTCGCGAGTACCTGGATTTCGTGGGCGGCTGGGCCGTCTGCGCGCTGGGCCATTCGCCCGCCGCGGTCGCGCGGGCCTTGGGCGGACAGGCGTCCACGCTGCTGCACTGTTCGCCGGGCTACTGGAATCCGCCCGCGATCGCGCTTGCCCAGAAATTGTCTTCGCTGTCCGGGTTCGGGCGCGTGTTCCTGGGTTGCACCGGCGCCGAGGCCAACGAATGCGCGATCAAGCTCGCCCGCAAACGCGGCGCGGCCACAGGGGCCTGGAAGATCGTCGCCACCTTGGACGGGTTCCACGGGCGCACCCTGGCGACTATGTCGGCCACCGGCAAACCCGCTTGGCAGGGATTGTTCGGGCCCAAGGTGCCGGGGTTCGTGCATGTTCCGCCCAACGACATCGGCGCGCTGGAAGCCGCGATGGACAAGGACGTCTGCGCCGTCCTGTTCGAGCCGGTGCAGGGCGAAGGCGGCGTGGTGCCGTTTTCCGTCGAATATGCCGCCAAGGCCAGGGAGCTGTGCGACAAGCACGGGGCATTGCTCGTGTTCGACGAGGTCCAGACCGGCATGGGGCGTTGCGGATCGTGGTTCGCGTTCCAGGATCTGGGGGTGCGGCCCGACGTCTTGACCTTGGGCAAAGGACTGGGGGCGGGGTATCCGCTCAGCGCCTGCCTGACCGACGCGAAGTTCGACCTGTTCGAGCCCGGCGACCAGGGCGGAACGTTCACCTACCACCCGCTGGGCGCGGCGGTGGGCCTGGCCGTGATCCAGGAAATGGAACGCCTGGACCTGGTGGCGCGCTCCAAATCCGCGGGGCTCGCCCTGCGCGCCAAGCTGGAAGCCCTCGCGCCGGAGTTCGGGTTGCGCGACATCAGGGGATCGGGCCTGTTGCAGGCGTTCGACCTTCCCGACCCCACCGGTCAGGAACTGGTGGCCGCCGCCCTGCGCGAGGGACTGCTGTTGAACAGCCCGCGTCCATCTTCGATCCGCTTGATGCCGCCGCTGGTGGTGACCGACGGCGACATCGAGGAGTTCGGACAGAAACTGAAACACGCACTGATCGCGATGGCGGCATGAACTCAGCTCGAGGACAACTGGTTTCCGCCGTTCCCTGAGTGGCGCCGGAGGCGCTGTATCGAAGGGCGGCGGAAATCGCTCACCAAGGTTTCTTGATCTTGCCTTTCAGGGCGTCCAGGGCCTTGGTGCCTTGTTCGCCCGCCTTTTCCTTGACGACTTCCGTCGCCTTTTTCTCGGCGGCGGCCTTCACCTTGTCGGCTTCCTCCTTGGCCCTCCGTTCGGCCTCGGCCTTGAGCTTGTCGGCCTGCTCGCGGGCCATCGCCTCCGCCTTGGCCTTGGCTTCGGCGGCCAATGCACCGGCGGCGCCCTTGGCCAGATCCGAGATGCGCGGCAGGTCGTAGCCCACCGAGGGCGATGCGAACGAACCCTTCACGACCCAGGAAAGCACCACGCGATTCTTGTCGTCGGTGGGCAGCGGCGAATCCGCCTTGAGCCCGATGGCCGACACGACCGCTCCGGCTCCGCTCTGCATCCCGCCCGAGACCCCCTGAGGCAGATGGGTGTCGACCTTGAGGTCCAGGCTCTGGTCGACGCCGATCGCTCCCGTCGCCTTCATCATTCCCAGCGAGGATCCGTCGACGGTCATGTCCTGCACCAGGAGCTTGCCTTCTTCCAGCCGTGCGCGCACTTCCATGGTGCCGAACGCGAGTTCCTTGGTTTCGGGGATCTGGGGGAAAATCTTGTGGGCCTTGGCCGTCATGTCGGCCAGGGCCGGGAAGTTCGCGATCTTGCCGTCGGCGAACTTGCCATAGATGTCCGCCGTGAGCTTCTTGGAGGCTTCGCGGATGGGCGCCTTCACCGCCGCGCTCACCTTCGCGTTCCCCTTGCCGTAGAGCTTGTCGTGCATCTTGCGCGCCGTTCCCTGCGGCAGCCGGTCCTTCATGCCCACCAGGACGTCGTGGATCTGCACACCCGAAAGATTGGCGTTCATGGACGCGTCCAGGAGCCTGCGGTCGGCGAGGTTCGCCTGCAGCGATTGCACGATGCCTCCGCCGGCCACCGAACCGGTCAGATTCTGCGCAAGCCGTCCGTCCTTGAGCGTCACCTTGGCCGCGACCTTGGAGATCTTCAGCCCCAGCGCCTGGATGAGATCCGCATCGAAGCTGGCCGCCAGCGAGACGGGGGGGAGTTCGGGCAGTTCTTCCGGCAGTTCGCTGGGGGTCTCCTTGGTGGACGTGTCGGGCGGCGGCAGGAACTTGTCGACGTCGATGAACTTGGATTTGACCGCCACCTGGACGCTCGCGATCTTGCCTTGGGCCATCTTGGGCATGGCCAGGGCCAGCCAGTCGGCGATCTTGGCGTCCAGCGAAAGATCGGTCGGACCCATCTTGAGTCCGATCTTGGCGCCCGCGGATGTGTTGGAGATGTTGGCCGCGCCGTCGACCACGGGGCGATCGGAGATGCCCGAAAGGCTCGCCGAAACCTTGTCGAGCGTGGCCTCGCCCTGGATCTGCAGCCCGGCGGGATTGGCGGGATCGAGCCTGCCGTTGCCGGAAAGCTTCCAGCCCAGGACACCCGAAGGCTTGAGGCTGTCCAGCGCCGGGACCAGCGGGGCGAAGACCTGCGCGAAGGCCTGCAGGTCCACCTTGCCCTGCGCCAACAGATGCCGCAGCACGGGCTTGCGCGAGGCGTGCGGCGGCACGGGCAGGCTGTCCAGCGCAAGTTCGAGCGAGCCGGGGTCGGTGTTCAGAAGCCACGACGTGCTGTCGATCACGACGCTTTGGGTGGCGACCACATGGATGGCCGACTTGAATCCCGACAGCTTGGCGGGAAGTCCCGACACCGATGCCGCGAAGTCGCGCACGTGCAGCGCGCCGTCCACCGTCGGGACGGAATTCGGGGCCACCTTGCCTTTGGCCGTGAAGGCGGCTTCCACCGATCCACCGATCGAAAGCTTGGCCAAGGCGGGATTGATCTCCTTGGGGATTTCTGCCAGGAGCTTGGCCAGGTCGATCGCGCCGTCGGTTCCGAACGACAGGTCGACGTCGGGTGTCACCAGGATGTTGGAGGCCTTGCCGGAGAGCTTCACCCCGACATCCTGGAATCCGGCCCTGATCTCGCGGATGTCCACCGCCGCGCCGGGCAGGTTCAGGGTCAGGTCGTGGCTCGCGCGCAGCCGGATCCCGCCCTTGCGCACGGGCAAGCCCTCGCCCGACACCGACACGTCGGAAATCGTCAATTCGCCCCGGGTCTGGGCGTTCTGGAGCGACTTGTCGGTGGCGAACGACGCTTTCTGGTCGATCTTCCCGAGCACGATCTCGCTTTTCCCTTCGCGGTCGATGTAGGTCACCGATCCGTTCTCGATCGTGAACGACTCCACCGAAAGCGGGAACGGCAGTTCCAGCGGCTTGACGGAATCCTCCTTGGGCGCAGTGGTGTCCTTGGGGCCGCCCAGCCCATCCAGCGAGGATCGGCCGTCGGCGAGGACCTCCATGCGGATCCGGGGTTCGACCAGCGAGATCTCGTCGACCACGGGAGAGAACTTGAGCACGCTCAGGAGCGAAAGCTTCACGTCCAGCGACTTGAGCGAGATCAACGGATCCTTGGCGAATCCGCTGTCGGGGTTGTTGGCGACGGAGAAATCCTCCAGCGACACGCCGGGGAACGGGAACAGCCTCAGCTTGGCCGATCCCAGTCCGATCTCGCGGTGCATCGTCTCGCCCGCCTTCCGCAGGACGATTTCCTTCACCTTGGCGGGCGGGAACAGGAACCAGAGCGTGGCCAGGGCCAGGGCCCAGAGGGCGACGAGGGTTCCCCCGCCGATCAACGCGATCTTCCAGTGACGCTTCATGATTGGGTGTTCCTCCGAATACAGGATTTGTCGCCGATGCGATGGATAAAATAGAGCTGTCGGAACCCCGGGCACGGCGTTTTGTCGGAATTCGTTCCCGGCTCCGGCGCTCGGCGACGGCGTTCGAATGCGCGAGACCGGGAACGATCCGAGGTGACATAGCGCCTTCCTGAAACTCCCTTTGCTCGCTGAGGATTGCATTTCCGGAAAGGTCGGAGCCATGGACGACGTCGAGATTTGGAAGGAATTCGGGTTCGAATCGGCCCACCGTCTCCCCAACGTGCCGGACGGCCACAAGTGCGGGCGGCTGCATGGCCATTCGTTCCGGGTGCGCCTGACCTTGCGCGGGGTTCCGGGTGCGGATACCGGATGGATCATGGATTTCGGGGACCTCAAGAAGGCCTGGAAGCCTTTGGAAGAGGTGTTGGACCACCGCTATCTCAACGAGATTCCGGGTCTGGAAAACCCCACCAGCGAGGTGCTCGCCCGTTGGATCTGGGACAAGATGGCGCCGGTGCTTCCCGAACTCTGGGCCGTTTCGGTCCGCGAAACCTGCACGGCGGGTTGCACCTATCGCGGCCCTTCGGCCAAAAATGCGGTAGAATGACCGCACGATGAAACGTTGGGATCTGGCGTTGCTCGGTGCGGCGGTGGTGTGTGGCGGGGTGTTCCTCGCTTCGCTGGATCGCTTGTGGCCGGTGGCCGACCTGGATCTCACCATGCCCGCGTCGCAGTTGCGCTCGATCGCCTTCGCCCACGAGGATGTCGTGGACGCGCGGCTCAAGGACTGGGAGTGGTCGAGCCAGGTGGTCCTGGACGAACCGGCCCTTTCCTGGCTGGAACGCATTCGCGGGCCGTTCGAGGTGCGTCGGATCCTGCGCGAAGGCGCACCCGTCTACCAGTACGAAGTCCTGTTCAAGCGTCGCGGCTTCGCCGACGCGATCACGTTCTGGATCCATCCGGAAACCGGTCTGTCCGGTTGGCGTCGCACGGTCGAGGACGACGGCGAGGGGATCGATCTCGATTCGGCCGGCGCCTGGAAAATGGCCGATCTGGCGATCCGCGACCACCTGGGGTTCGCGCTGTCGGATTGGGAATTGCGGCGCCATGAACGCGCCAAGCTGGATGGACGCACCGACAACGCGTTCATGTTCGAGCGGTCTCTGGAGCCAGGCTCCAAGATCCGGGAACGGCTGTCGGTCGAGGTCGCCGGAAGCGTCGTGCGCGAAGTCCGGCGGAGCATGGTCGTGCCGCCGTCGTTCCTGCGTTCGGAGCGCGAGCACAAGTTGCCGGAAACCTTCGTGCAGGCGCTGGCGCTGGTCTTGTTCGCCTCCATGGGGGTGGCCGCGTTCCTGTACAAGCTGTGGGGGCTCAAGCGAGGTCTGGTGGGACTGCGCGTGCCCGTGATCGGTTCGGTCCTGGTGATCGTCTGCCTGGGGGCTTCGCGATTGCTGCGCGAACACCGCATGTTCGAACTCTGGGATCCGTTCGGGCCCCGATGGATGGCCGGCGCCAAGATCCTGCTCACGGGACTGATGTCCGACATGCTCCCTGCGCTCATGGTGTTCGCCTTCCTGGCCGCATCCGACGCGCTGGACCGCGAAGCGCCGCGCCACCGCGGGATCGCGCTTCGAAGGTTCCTGCGGTTCAGGTGGAACCACGTGGATGTCGGGCACGCCTCGCTGCGCGGATTCCTGCTGGGATGGGTCGCCGGGGGCGTTCTGGCCGCGGCCACCTGGGCCTTGTCGCATCTGGACGGCGCGCTGATCGAACTGCAGCCGCGAGGGTTCTTCTTCCACGGGATCAACTCCGTGAGTCCCACCCTGCTGTTGGGGATCTTCTTCCTGCAGATCGCGCTGGTGGAAGAGCTCGGGTACCGGCATTTCGCGGGCAACGCCTTGCTGAAGCTTCGCACCGGACGCATGGTCGCCGCCCTGGTTCCCGCTCTGGTCTACGGCGCGGTCCACGCGGGATTGGATTTCCTGCCGCCCGCCGAACCGTGGTGGGCCCGCATGATCCCCATCACCCTGGTCGGATTCCTTTGGGGGCTCGCGTTCATCCGCTGGGACGCCCTGACGGTGGTGCTGTCCCATTGGGCGTGCGACCTGTTCCTGTTCAACCGGGTGCGCCTGCAGAGCGAAGACCCCTGGACGGTCCTGGCCGCGGTGGGCTGCATCGCGCTTCCGCTGCTGCCCGCTGGGGTGAGCCTGTTCTACCGGGGCTGGGAGCGCCTGAACCGCGTGTCGGATCCCGAGAAATGGAGCGAGGACCCCGATTTCGCGGGGTACGACCCCGACACGGAACCCGACGCTTCGGTCGCCGACGGCGATCAGGAAGCCGTCGACGACGAAAAGCGTCGCAACGGGGATTCGGAAGCCGGACGATGATCTTCGCCAAGCAGAGCACCGCCCATTTCAACGAGATGCTCTGCCCCGTGACGGGGCACGCCTACCTCACGCGCCCGGAATGGCTGCTTTCTTCTTCGCACCACACCTACCGGCTGGGGGTTCTGGACAACGAGATCATCCTCTGCCAGAGCTTTGGACGCACTTGCGTCGACGACCTGATCCAGTACTGCAAGGTCGTGGATTCGATCCTCCTGGAATTCCGCCAGCCCGGCAGGAAGATGGTGCTTCTGGAGGACTACACGCAGCTTGGCGCGACCGACAACGCCACGCGCCAGACGTACATCAACTTCCATCTCGCGCACCAGGACGACCTCCACGGGATCCTCTTCTTCGGGCTCAATCCGTTCCTGAAGCTGTTCGTGCGTCTGTCGCGACGCATCCTCCCGCTGCGCATGCGGGTGGACGGTTGCGACGACTACCTGGACGCGCTGCGGCAGGCGTTCCAGATGCTGGGCAGGCCGTTCCATTCCAGGCCCGCCGTGCGCGACGACGGCGCCATGACCTGGCGCGGTTCGGCCGGACACGCGGAATTCCACCCTCTGACCGATCCGGGTCCGATCCTCAAGGTGGATCTCCACGGCGACCTGGCTCCTTCCGACATCCCCAGCCTGTTCCGCGCCGTGGAAGAATTCCTGGTGCGGCAGTCGCCGCCCGCGGGGCGCTACATCAAGGTGGTCGACTATTCCGACGTGCGTTCGGCCGATGTCCTGGCGCTCCTGGCCGGCGCCCGCGAGCTGAACCGGCTGGACCGCCTGTTCCCGGCGCGTCGCCATGTCGCGATCGGTTTCCTGCGCCGGTGGCGGTTCCTGATGCTGGCGATGAACATCTCGTACCTGCGCAAGATGAGCTTCGTGGAATCGCGCGCGGAACTGGAATCGGTGCTGGACGACCTGTCGCGCAAGGACTCCGCGTTCCAGCCGATGTCCAGGTCGGAGTCGTTCTGGAGACGCATCCCGCTGCCCTTTCGCAACGACGACTGGGCCACCGCCCAGAGGCTCATGGAGTTCATCGGCGAGATCCAGTGGGATTCCAGCGCGGTCGCGTCCAACCCCTACCCTCCGCACCACCCCTTCCACCAGGTCGCCTCCAGCCTCCTGGTGGTGAAGTCGGATTTCGACCAGCTCATCGCCGAGCGCCTGCGCCGCGAGAAGGAGCTCGACGAGGCGCGCGAGCGGGCCGAGGAATCCAACCGCTTGCAGGCGAGGTTCCTGGCCAACGTGAGCCACGAGATCCGCACGCCCCTGAACGCAGTGATCGGCATGGGCGAACTGCTGGCCGAAACCGACCTGGACCCGCAGCAGCAGGATCTGCTGCGCACCATGCGCCAGTCGGGGCAGAGCCTGCTCACGGTGATCAACGACATCCTGGACCTTTCGCGCATGGAGGCCGGGGAATTCCGCCTGTCCAACGATTCGTTCGACGTCTCGCAGCTGCTGGAAGACGTCGGCCGCATGCTCAGCTACCTGGCGATCAACAAGGGGCTGGACTGGAAGGTGGTCTCGTCGGGGAATCTGCCTTCCTCGCTCAAGGGCGATCCGGTCCGCCTGCGACAGATTCTGGTGAATCTCGGCGGCAACGCCGTGAAGTTCACAGAGAAGGGCTCGGTGGAAATGGAAGTCAAGCGGGTGGGGACCTCGCCGCACGGCGCGATCCTGCAGTTCCGCGTGGCCGACACCGGACCCGGCATCCCGCCCGACCGGATCGGGGAATTGTTCCAGCCGTTCCGGCAGCTCGACGGGTCGCTCTCGCGCCGCCACGGCGGCACCGGTCTGGGGCTGGCCATCGCCCACAACCTCGTGCGCCAGATGGGCGGGAACCTGGGGGTGGAAAGCACTCCCAACGGATCGGTCTTTTCGTTCCGCATCGCCCTGGCCGAAGGCGATTCGACCTTGACGCGCGGCGATTCGATCCCGGGCGAGGAAGTGTCGCTGTCGGGAAGGGTGCTGGTGGCCGAAGACAATCGCGTGAACCAGAAGGTGGTGCTGGGCCTGCTGGGAAAACTGGGCGTGGAGGCCGACGTCGCGGAAAACGGGCGGCTGGTCCTGGAGCGGCTGGCCGCGCACCCGGGCGAATACCAGATGGTGCTCATGGACATCCAGATGCCGGAAATGGACGGCATCGAGGCGGTCCGTCGCATGCGTTCCGGCGAAGCCGGCGAAGAAGGCAAGCGGATTCCGGTGGTGGCCCTGACCGCGCACGCCATGGAAGGGGACCGCGAAATGTTCCTGCAGCAGGGAATGGACGGATATCTTTCCAAACCGATCCGCCTCAAGGACCTCCGGACGTCCTTGGAGGCGTGGTTGTCGCAGGAAAGGATCTGACATGGCCGTCCTCCACGCGCATCCGCACAGTCCCAGCAGGGCCGAGCGCCGCTTCGCGGAAGCCTGCCAGGGATTGTCGGCGGGCTGGCACGTGTTCTTCGGGGTGGAATGGACCCGTCCCGGCGGCAAGACGGAAAGCGACCATTCGGGCGAGATGGACGCGGTGCTCTACCACCGCGACCACGGCCTGCTGGTGATCGAGGTCAAGGGCGGCGGCGTGCGCCGCGACGGCGACCGCTGGGCGAGCCTGGGGCGCGACGGCTGGCATCCCATCAAGAACCCCCTGCAGCAGGTGCGCGAATCCGCCTGGTACCTGATCCACGAATTCAAGGACATGTCCCGCCGCCATCCCGGCGAAGGGTTTCCCATCGTCTCGTGGGCGCTGTGCTTCCCGGACGTGGAGGTCAAGCGCGACGAATGGCTCGGACAGGATCTGCATCCGCACCAGATCCTGGCGCGCGGCGACCTTTCCCGCCTGGAACGGCGGGCGGTCGATCTCCTGGGCCGCGCCGGGCGCGAACTGCAGCGCCAGCCCCCCGGCGACTGGTTCGAAGCGCGCCTGATGGAGCGGTTCCATCCGTGCTTTTCCCTCATGCCGCCCGCCCGCGAGCTCATCGCCGAGGAAGGCGAGCAGATGCTGCGGGCCACGGCCCACCAGCAGCAATTCCTGTCGGCGGCCCGGTCCATCCCCAGGCTCGCGGTGGAAGGTTGCGCGGGTTCGGGCAAGTCGGTGCTCGCGGCCGATCGCGCCCGCCTGCTGGCCCGCGACGGCGAGTCGGTCCTGTTGCTCTGCTACAACCGTCTTCTGGCCGACCGCTGGCGCGCCGATGCCGGATTGCGCGGGGTGTCGGTGAGCACCTTCCACGAAGAGGCGCGGCGCTGGATCGAATCCGCCCGGTTGGAATGGCCCGATCTGGAAGCGCTCGGCATCGACGAGTTCGAGGCGCGCATCCCCGAACTCCTGGCGCAGGCGCAGGCGCGCGGCGTCCAGGGGCGGTTCGCCGCCGTGGTGGTCGACGAGGGCCAGGACTTCCGGCCCGAATGGTGGCCGCTGGTGGAAGGCTTCCTGGAAACGCCGTTTTCCGACAGCCTCACGGTGTTCTTCGATCCACGACAGAATCTGTTTGGCCGCTCGCTGGCGCTGCCCAAGGACCTGCCCGTGTTCCGGCTCAGCGTCTCGGTGCGCAACACGCGCGCGATCGTCGACTGGATCACGCGCCGCACCGGGATCGAGCTGGCCTCCGATCCGCTCTGCCCGCAAGGGGAGGATCCCGTCCACCGCCCGTGGAAGTCGCCCCGCGAACAGCGCGAGCTCCTGCGCGGCGACCTCGCCGAACTGCTGGCCGCCGGGATCGAAAAGGAACAGATCCTGGTGGTGGCCTGCCGCGGCCGCGAACATTCCGGTCTGCACGAACCTCCCCAGGGCGCTCCCTGCGGCTGGAGCAGTCCCCCCGACACCTGGCGTCCCGGTCGCGTGAACATCGACACGGCCGTGCGCGCCAAGGGGCTGGAAGCCGATGTGGTCATCCTGACCGATGTGGAAAAGGGGACATCCCCCGACCGGATCTACGCCGGAGCCACCCGCGCCAAGCACCGCCTGTTCGTGTACGAACGGGTGGACTGAGCGCAAAAAAGCCCGCCCCGGCGCAAGGCCTGGACGGGCGATCGATCCTCGCGCGGAACGTGTTCCGCGCCGACCTTACTTCTTCTTGCCCTTGGCGGGTTCTTCCGGCATGGCCTGCATCTCCAGCGGGATGGAAGGCTTGACGGTGTCGGCGCCGACGCCGTACTTCTCCAGCAGGTAGGCCACCAGCGCGGTGTCCGCACCCGTCGCGCCCGGCTGGACCTTGCGGTTGAGCGCGAACACGAGCACGTCCAGGCCGTTGTTGGTGGCGGCCTTCACGTTCGCGCCGCGGTCGATCAGTTCCTTGACGACTTCCATGCGGCCGTGCGCACCGGCGATGTGCAGGGCGTTCTCGCCCAGCTTGTTCTGGGCCTCGATCTTGGCTCCCTGAGCCAGGAGAGCCTTGACCGCGTCGAGCTGGCCACCCATGGCGGCCATCATCAGCGGGGTGCTGTTGTTGTCGTCCTTGGCGTCGACCTGGGCGCCGCGGGCGATCAGGACCGAGATGATGTCGACCTTGCCGTTCATGGCGGCCATGTGCAGCGCGGTCTGTCCGCCCTGCTTGGCGTCGACGGCTTCGCCCTTGTCAAGAAGCGTCTTGACCTCGGCGGGCTTGCCTTGCGCGATCGCCTTGACCATATCCTGGCTCATGGCGGCGTTCTTGGCTTCTTCTTTCTTCTGGCAGGCGCCCAGGGCCAGCACGGTTCCAACCAGGGCGACGGAGCGGATCAAACGCCTCATTCGGAATCTCCTTCTATGCCGGAGTCGTGATTGGGAGTTGCGAGTCGATACTCCGGCTTTACAAAGCTTACCACCATTTCGCACCACCGATGGGCGCTTTTTGTCGGATTTCCACCCTCTTCCGGTGACGCCAAGTCCTGTCGATCGGAGGGAGCGCAAGAGCTCGGGCGAGTCGGGCGCCGACACCCAACGAGTCGTCGGCGATTCGCGGTGCAGGGGAGCGATGGATGCCCGGGGGGGGAATGGGGCAAGGGCGAAGGGACTGTCCGGGTGGCAAAAGGGGAGGATCGTTCGGGAAAACGTGAAATTCACCCTTGCCGGGGCGTGGGTGTTCGCCTACTATTCTCCATCCCTGGTCCGCTAGGGTGTGCCAGGGTTCGTAGCTCAGCTGGTTAGAGCGTCGCTCTGATAAGGCGAAGGTCGATGGTTCGAGTCCATCCGGACCCACTTGAAGAAGCCAGGATCGCCTGGCTTTTTCACTATCCCAGGGCAGAGATGCCGCCAAGATAGACGGGTGTTTTGAGGGGACATAGCTCAGTTGGTAGAGCGTCTGCTTTGCAAGCAGAATGTCTGGAGTTCGACTCTCCATGTCTCCATTTTCCTCTGCTGCGCGGGCGCATACTCGCGATCCTCACCCTCGACGTCCCGATGCGGACGCCTTCGGGTTCGGATCACTTCGTCTGCATCCCGCTCGCTGTCGGAAAATTTTCCTGCGCGGGTTTTTGGCGGCATCGCTGCGCTTGCCGCCTGTGCTCGGTGGGGTGTGGGTGTAAGAAGTATGTCGCGGTTGAATGGCCTTTGCACAAAAGCCGGCTGAGGCGGCGTATTCGCAATTGTTCAGCGTGTTCCGGAGTGGTCCGCGAGGTGTTGTCAGGGGCAGCCTTGGATTCTATACTCCTTCGATAATGTGGGATCCTTGTGGAGTCCCGATAAAGAAGGAATGCCGGGATGGCCGGTCGCACGAACACAAACAGAGCTGCCAAGCGCCCCGCGAGCGGGGGGTTCTGGGCGGGCTTCGGAGCTGCGACGTGTCTTTTTCCGGCACCCATCGACTACTCCAAGATGCTGCGGCCTCGTGACAGGCGAGCCTCCTTGCTTGATGGCGTCCGACGCGACCAAGCGAACATCCGAGGGGACTTTGCCCGGGCGTGGGGACGGTTGGTGAATGAGCGACAAGCGCCCACAAACCCGTAACCCGCAGCAACAACAGGTTCGGGCTCGTGCCGTGTCCGGAGACCAGGCCCTTCAGGTAGAAGCCTTTTCCGGTCTTCTTCCGCATCCCGAGATGTTGAGGGAGTACGAGGCGATTCTACCAGGTGCGGCGGAGCGTCTTCTCCAACTCGCGGAACGAGAGCAAGCCAACCGGAATGGCTTGGAGAAAGAGGACCAAGCTCTCCAAAAGCTTGTGATCGCTAATGCCCACCGAGACCGCTTGACGGGAATGTGGGTTGCTGCGGTGCTTGCTCTTCTCTTTGGCGGCTCCGGAATTGCTTGCGCGTTCCAAGGGCAACTGGCAATTGGCTTGACCTTGGTTGGAGCGACCATTGGCGTGGTGGTCAACGGCTTTCTTCGCGCACCAAAGAGCAACTGACCACCCGGTGTTTGATTGTGTGGGTCGGCGGCCGTTTGTCGAGCTGATCCTGGCCACGGCGGCCAGCCTGGGGTTGGCGGTCGGCAGTCCGTATCCGGAGCAGATGCCGCTGCAGCATTCCGCCACGGTTCTGTTGGCGGGGTGGCTTGCGTGGAGGATTCGGCAGAGGGCGATCGGCGTGTTGCCTTTGCGTTGTCTGCTGGCATTCATGCTGTTGCACGCTTTCGCGGCGCGTTGGATCTATTCGTACGTTCCCTACGACGCGTGGTGGCAGAATTTGTCGGGTGCCACCGTGTCGTCTTATTTCGGGTTTGGCCGCAATCACTTCGATCGGTTGGTGCATTTCTGTTTTGGGGTCCTGGTCTTTCCTACCGTGACGGAAATCCATCGTCGCCGGGGGCGTCCGCTCGCCGAGTCGCGATTCCTGGCTGTCGAGTTTGTCGCGGCGGTCAGCGTCCTCTATGAGCTATTCGAGTGGGGGTTGACCTTCCTGCTTTCTCCCGAAGATGCCGAAGGCTACAACGGCCAGCAGGGCGATTCGTGGGATGCCCACAAGGACATGGTCCTGGCGATCGCGGGGGCGGTCTTGGCCGCCGGGATCTCGGTGGTTCGCGGGAAGATGCGCCCAAAAGGGTGACGGCCCTTGGCGCGCAAGATTTCGGGGACGACAGTCCTCAAGGGCCGACTCGCAGTCTCGCTTCGCCTCTTTGTGCAGGAATACCCTGACATGACGAACCTCCGCATTTCGATCTCCCGCAAACCCCTCGCGCTCAAGGCCGCGTTCGCGCTTTTCGTGATCTCCGCATCGGCGGAGGCACAGCGGTTCCTGTGCTTTGAGGCGCCGGGGAAGAAGGCGCCCATCCAGCTCCAGTTCGACCTTCCCGCCGAGGGACAAGAATTGACGTCGGTGACCTACCGCAAGGGGAATGGGACGATCCAGCTCAGGAAGGTCTCGGAGAAGGAAGTGGACGATGGGCCCGATGGCCGGCCTTCCCTGATCCGCACCGTTTGGGAGGAGATCGTACCGACCGGCAAGAAGGGCGGACGCTACGAGATGGACGCCCAGGGCGCGGTGGTGTACAGCTTCCAGTACAAGCGCCCCGACGGCAAGAAGTTCGACTTCACCGCGGTGGACGATGCGGAAGGCGCGGAAGGCTGCGAATGGAAGTGACGCGTGCCCGGCAGCGCTGCCCCGAGGTCGGATAATCCGGCCCAAGAATTCGCATAAATCCGCAATTCAATTCTGGATTTATGCGGGTTTTGGAGTTCATCCCGCAGAGTCTTGCGGGGGTACGAGGGCATTCTGATGAGAGGGTGTTCCATGGTACAAACGCAAAATTTCGCGCCCCTACAATGGTGCTCATGCATGCAAATGGGCGGTTTTCTATGCAAATGGCACGCGACGCGTATAGAATATCGCGATTCATATACACGTCCGTGGATTTTCGCCAGTTTTGGGTGGTCCTGGTGTGCGAACGGATTCAGGGCGCCTCCCGCCGCACGCGGCGGGACCGGGTCCTATCGCGGGCCAAGCGGCCCGCGACGCAGCCTCCTCGACTCCGCCAACCGTTTTTGGGCAGATTCCGTCTTATTGAGACCGGACGGAGCCTGCGGGGCGATGCCCCGAGCAGAGTCGAGGGGTCTGCGCCCCAGGCGGGGTCACGGCCCCTGGCGCGGTGTCCTGCCGACGGTTACGCCGCCAACAGCGCGCGCAGCCGCACGGTGGTCGCGTCGCGGTCCAAGCGCGAGGCGGCGACGTCCAGCGTGAGATTCTCCCAATCCTCCGAGTCCGGACCGGGTTCGATTCCGTTGAGGCGCAGGAAAACCAGGCAACTGGCCAATCCCACGCGCTTGTTCCCGTCGATGAAAGGATGGTTGCGGCAGAGGAAGAACAGATAGGCCGCCGCGACCTCGACCAAGTCGACAAAAACCGACGAACCTCCGAACGTCGCTTGCGGCGCCGCCACGGCCGATTCCAGCAGGTTGCGATCCCGGATTCCCGCTCCGCCGCCGAATGCGCCCAATACCGCCTCGTGGATCTGGAGGATGGTCGCCAGATCCAGGTGCACGCAGTCGTTCGCGCTGTTCACGCCAGTCGGCTCAAGGTGCGCGCGTAGTCCTTGACCACACCCGCGATGGCATCCTTGACTTGCTCTTCGCTTGGACGTGGGCGCATGGGGGTCAGCGTGGCGGTGCCGCCCTCGTGGACCTCGATGTTCACCTGGTCGCCCACCTTCAAATGCAGCATCTCCATGAGTGCCGTGTCGAACACGAGCCCCTGCGAATTCCCGATCTTGGAAATGACTTTCACCATAGCCTGTAAAACTATGTTTTACGCGCGTTCAGCGCAACAGTGTCGTCGGAAAAGGGTTTTACCCGTACGACTGGCGGCCAGGTAACCCCTCTTCCTCTGAATCCATACAAGGGCGGCCGCCGCACGCATCGCAACCTTCCGAACCAGCGGCGCCGGGTGCTGCGCGTCGCGCCTTCCGTGCCTTTGTTATGCCTCCCCCGAAGGCGCTCCGCATCGTGCCTCCTCCGGGCTTGCGCGCTTCGTGTCGTGCGGGTGCAGCCCGTGCGGGGTCACGCCCCTGTCGGGCGACGCCCCCTGCCGCGCCCCCCCGGTCGTATGGACGCAAAATCTTGCGTCCGTACGACCGGGGGGCGGCGGTTTTGATGGGCCATAAAAATCCATAAATGAGCCATAAAACCGCGAAATTGGCCTGAATTCCGCGTTTTGAAATCCAAATCCCAAGCAAATCCAATCCATAAGTCCTGATCCAAGGACGACAAGGGAGATGGACGCGTCTGCGTAGGAGCGCAAAATTTGGTGTTCCTTCGCAGTGAGGGAGAGACGGATTCTGTACTGCACGCCTGTGCACAAACGTGTCCCGCATTCGGGAACGGGGCTTGCGGAATGTGTTGCCTGCGCCGTAGCTTGTGGATGCGACGATGCGATGGAGACATCCATGGCTTCGTGGTGCGAGATGCCATGGAACGAAGGAGCGCGGCCGTCCCGTTACGGTGGAGTCGCGTGAGCGCGGCCCGCTGACAGTCGCTGAATGGAATTTACACAGAATTCGTCCCTCCCAAGGTCGTCCTTCTAGACAGGAAGAAAGGGCGGGAGATCACCTTCCTTGTACACCGAAATCCGGCCCTTGAGAGGGCAAATCCGGTGCGATCCTTGGACCGCCGGGAAGCTAACTTCCCATCACCGCATACACGGGCGAGACCAGCGGGCAAACCCAGCCCTGATCTTCCCCTCCGAACCGCCCCGGAGAGTTCATGGACAAGAAAAGCCTTTCGGAATCCGACATCTGCGCCAAGTTCATCACCCCCGCCCTGGTGGGCTCGGGATGGGACGAGTCCTCGCAGATCCGACGGGAGGTGTCGTTCACCAACGGACGGATCCTGGTGCGCGGCAAGATGGTTTCGCGCGGCAAGGCCAAGCGCGCCGATTACATCCTGTATGTGCGGCCCAACCAACCCATCGCGGTGATCGAGGCCAAGGACAACAACCACGGCGTGGGCGAAGGAATCCAGCAGGCCAACGGCTACGCGCACGATCTGGACATCCCGTTCGTGTTTTCGTCCAACGGCGACGGATTCCGGTTTCTGGACCGCACGGTGGAATCGGGCGAGCGCGAGACGGATCTTGCGTTGAATCAATTTCCGTCGCCTGCCGATCTGTGGGAGCGCTACTGCGCCTGGAAGAAGATCCCCAACGACGTTCGCAAGGTGGTGGAGCAACCCTATTACGCCGACGGATCGGGGAAGGAACCGCGCTACTACCAGGTGAAGGCGGTGAACGCCGCCGTGGAGGCCGTGGCCAAAGGGCAGGACAGGATCCTGCTGGTGATGGCCACCGGCACGGGCAAGACCTACACGGCGTTCCAGATCATCTGGCGGTTGTGGAAGGCGGGCGTGAAGAAGCGGGTGCTGTTCCTGGCCGACCGGAACATTCTGGTGGACCAGACGATGGTGAACGATTTCCGTCCGTTCGCCGGGGCCATGGCGAAGCTTTCCACCGAAGCCAAGACGATCGAACGGGCCGATGGAACCAAGGTGGATCTCACCCTGGCTTTGGACGGAAAACGTCGGATCAATTCGGCCTACGAGATCTACCTGGGGCTGTACCAGGCCATCACGGGTCCCGAAGAGAAGGACAAGCTGTACAAGGAGTTCTCGCCGGGGTTCTTCGATCTGATCGTGATCGACGAGTGCCATCGCGGTAGCGCCGACAAGGACAGCGCCTGGCGCGAGATCCTGGAGCATTTCTCGGGAGCAACGCAGATCGGTCTGACGGCCACTCCCAAAGAAACCGAGTATGTCTCCAATATCGATTACTTCGGGCATCCTGTGGCGACCTACACCCTGCGCGACGGCATCCAGGACGGATTCCTGGCCCCGTACAAGGTTGTCAAGGTCCATGTGGATCGCGACGTGGAAGGCTGGCGTCCCGAAAAGGGAACGGTGGACCGCGACGGCGACGAGGTGGAAGATCGCATCTACAACACCAAGGACTTCGACCAGAACCTGGTCTTGGACGAACGCACCAAACTGGTGGCCAAGAAGGTCACGCAGTTCCTGAAGGAAAGTGGCGACCGGTTCCAGAAGACCATCGTGTTCTGCGTGGACCAGGAACATGCCGACCGGATGCGCAAGGCGTTGGTGAACGAGAACGCCGACCTGTGCGCAAAAAACGACAAGTACGTGATGCGCATCACCGGCGGCGACAACGAGGGCAAGGCCCAGTTGGGCAACTTCATCGATCCCGAATCGCGGTACCCAGTTCTTGTCACCACCTCGCGGCTGTTGAGCACCGGCGTGGATGCGCAGACCTGCCGCCTGATCGTGCTGGACCGCACGGTAGGGTCCATGACCGAGTTCAAGCAGATCGTGGGACGCGGCACGCGGCTGCACGCCGACACCCAGAAGTACTACTTCACGCTGGTCGATTTCCGGGGTGCGACCAACCACTTTGCCGATCCCGAGTACGATGGCGATCCGGTGCAGATCTACCAGCCCGACGACGAAGGCCCGATGGTGATTCCTGATCCCGGCCCCGAAGTTCTGGCTACGGGAGACGACGGTACGGCTTGCGGTCCCGAGATCGCCACCGACGACGATGGACAGATGGAATCCGTCGGGACGGTTCTGGTCGACCGCAAGGGCGAAGTGGTGATCACGGACCGCGACCAGAAGAAGGGGAAGATCTACGTGGATGGCGTGTCGGCAAAAATTGTCGCGGAGCGCGTGGAGTACCTGGACGAAAACGGCAAACTGGTGACCGAAAGCCTGCGCGACTACACCCGCAAGGCCCTGAAAAAGCGCTTCGCCAGCCTGGAGGTGTTCCTGCGCCGCTGGAGCGATGCGGAGCGCAAGCAGGCGATCGTGGAAGAACTGTCGGAAGAAGGGCTCACACCCGAGGTGCTGGCCGAAGCCGCCGGGAAGGACCTGGATCCCTTCGACCTGATTTGCCACGTGGCGTTCGACCGCCCGCCGCTCACCCGCGCCGAACGCGCCCAGAACGTGCGCAAGCGCGACATCTTCGCCCGCCACGGCGAACAGGCCCGCAAGGTACTCGACGCCTTGCTGACCAAGTACCAGGACGAAGGGATCCTCAACCTGGAAGATCCGCAGATTCTGCAGATTCTCCCGTTCGTGAATCTGGGCACGCCCCTCCAACTCATCAAAGCCTTCGGGACGCGCAGCGACTACGAACGCGCCGTCCACGACCTCCAGAACGCTCTATACCAGGAAGCCGCCTAAGAGATGTCCGTCAGAAACACCGTCAAATCCATCCAGGACATCATGCGCAAGGACGCGGGAGTGGATGGCGACGCGCAGCGCCTCTCGCAATTGAGCTGGATGTTCTTCCTCAAGATCATCGATGACCAGGACCAGCAGTTGGAGCTGATGCGCTCCAAGTACGTGTCGCCCATTCCAGCCCCGTACCAGTGGCGCAACTGGGCGGCCGACCCCGAAGGAATCACCGGAGACGAGCTGTTGCGGTTCGTGAACGAAAGCCTGTTCCCCAACCTCAAAGGATTGACGGTTTCCGGCAAGGACGACAAACGTTCGCTGGTGGTGCGCGGCGTGTTCGAGGACGCATACAACTACATGAAGTCGGGCCAGCTCATGCGCCAGTGCCTGAACAAGCTGGCCGAGATCGACTTCAACGACCTGTCTGACCGCCAGCACTTTGGCGACATCTACGAGCAGTTGCTAAACGACTTGCAGGCCGCCGGGAACGCCGGGGAATTCTACACGCCCCGCGCCCTCACAAGTTTTGTCATCGATCGTCTGGACCCCAAGCCGACGGAAATCGTCATGGATCCGTCGTGCGGCACCGGTGGCTTCCTGACTTGCGCCATGCGCCACATGCGCGAGCGGTACGTGAAGAAGCCGTCGGACGAAAAGGCGCTGCAATCGAACCTGCGGGCCTACGAGCTCAAGCAGTTGCCGCACATGCTGTGCGTGACCAACATGCTCTTGCACAACGTGGAAGACCCGAGTTTTGTCCGGCACGACAACACCCTGGCCCGGCCCTACACGAGTTGGACCAAGGACGAACGCGTGGACATCATCGCCACCAATCCGCCGTTCGGCGCCCGCATCGAGGACGGCATCGAGTCGAACTTCCCGACCCACCTGCGCACCAAGGAAACCGCCGACCTGTTCCTGGCCCTGTTCCTGCGGCTGTTGAAGGACGGAGGCCGCGCCGGAATCGTGTTGCCCGACGGGACACTTTTTGGCGAAGGCGTGAAGACGCGCATCAAGCAGGAGATGCTGGAGACCTGCAACCTGCACACGATCGTGCGCCTGCCCAACGGCGTCTTCAATCCGTACACCAGCATCCGCACCAACCTGCTGTTCTTCACCAAGGGCGAGCCCACCCGCGAGGTCTGGTACTACGAGCACCCGTACCCGGCAGGCCAGAAGAGCTACAACAAGACCCGCCCCATCAAATTCGAGGAATTCGCCCCCGAACAGGCGTGGTGGGACAACC
>Ga0208940_1001983_pt1 | contig 19951 bp, 10 predicted proteins | sample AD_JPNNA6_MetaG_FD_184445 | JGI IMG/M metagenome (GOLD analysis project Ga0208940, IMG submission 184445) | Active sludge microbial communities of municipal wastewater-treating anaerobic digesters from Japan - AD_JPNNA6_MetaG (SPAdes) (version 2) | ecosystem: Engineered > Bioreactor > Anaerobic... | reverse complement strand
AAGCGCATAGGCAACATCAGATGCACCGAGAAATTTTCCTTTGTCAAACCACGCATCGGAGCCAGTGAATCTGCCCACCGGCATCACTTCATTCTGACCCTTTTTCAGCTGGGTGTATCCGGCATAAACGTTGAAAACTCCGGTACCTCCTATCCCCCATACCTGCAATCCGTCCTTGATGTCGGCCCTTCCTATTTTATCACCGAGCCTGACCATCATGGGGAGTTTGCCATCATCAATCTGTTTTGTTTCCTTGTAAATTTGGACCCTTACACCTTCCTGGCCCCTTATGATCGTGTCATACTTGAATGTGGCAAGGTTGACCATTCCCGATTTCACAAAAACCGGTCTCAGACTCTCTCCTGCTGGCCCGACAAGATATATCGAGCCATCCTCATTTTTGTCTGAGATAAAAACGATTGGTAATTTGCCGATCTTTCTGTTGTCCCTCCACAGCTCAAGCCCATCCTCTTCAGAGACAATCGCCGTAAAGACCTGATCCTTGGTTGGCAATATGAGCTTGCTGTCACTGCCTATCTTGAGGTCAAGCGAACAGACATAGGAATTCCCAAGATATTTTACTGTTGCAGAAAGCAAAACATGGCTGTAATCCCTTTCAACCTCGCTGACAGTTTCCAGACCTGGGATGGCAAGCTCTGGAATTTTCGGAGGGACATATCTTGTAAAGTACCACACAAGGCCAAGGGCAGCCAGAAGAACAAAACCCGTAACAAAGAGCAAGGTCTTTTTCATGGCCACATTATTGCAGACAAAAAGTTGCCTTTCAAGCACTAGACCTAGACCAGAAAACGGCAAAAGGACCTAACAGAAAATTGGTGTGGAATTAACCAAACCAGGTTATTATCATGACATGGAGCGCAAAAAGGGAACCGGATTTCTTTTACTGATTTTGCTGGTTTTTGCCACAACACCTACTCCACAGCCAACAGCTAGCGACAGTTGCACCACAAAACCATACAGAAACATTTTGTCCTTCCCGGCCAGTTCATGGCCATCTTTCAGGGGTGATCCCCAAAATACCGGCTGTACAACGGCATCACAGGCACCAAAAGAAATTATGCAGGAAATAATTTGGAGCAAACCTGGAGATTCCTCAATAGACTGCGCTGTTGTTGGTGAAGGCGGAAAAATCTATGTTGGCTATTTCGACAAAAAGCTCCTCTGCCTTGATGGCGAATCCGGAAAAGAGCTATGGACTCTAAGGACAGATGGTGGCATAGTCTGCTCCCCCACAATCTTTATGGGTAAGCTGTATTTCTCAACCTGGCAAAAAACCTTTTACTGTGTCAATGCAGAAACAGGCGAGAAGGAATGGGAAAGAAAAGCCGAGATAACAACACCGGTAATTTGTTCGGGAGACCTGCTTTTTTACGGGACTGCCAGCGGAAAGATAGTCTGTGAGAGCATTGCATCGAAGAAAACCATGTGGACATTCGAAACGGGCCAGACAATAGCATTTGCTTGCCCGACAATCTTTGAAGGCAAAGTATGTCTTGGGGACTGGGGCGGAACACTTCACTGCCTTGACCAGAAGACAGGCAGGGAAACATGGTCATTCAAGGCTGGCGGGGCAATCAAGAGTGCTGCCGCATTTTCCAACAATTCACTTTATTTCGGCTGCATGGATGGAACGTTTTACTGTCTCAATTCTGAAACAGGCAAATCAAACTGGACTTTTGATTCAGGAAGCCCAGTCGAATCATCTCCAGCAGTTGGGGCCGGGAGAATCGTGTTTGCATCTTACTACAACATACACTGTCTGAATGAACAGACCGGCACGCCATTATGGTCATTCAAGCCTAAATTCAGGGCGATCTCCAGCCCAATAATTGCGGGAGACAAAGTTTACCAGGCCACACTCTGCCAATCACTCCACTGTTTCGACCTGGAAAAGGGGACCGAGTTCTGGCATTACGAGGACTTGATAATCCACAGCAGTCCCTCATGCATGTCTGGCATGATATACATTGGAAACGACCATGGGACGCTTTATTGCTTTGGCGATACAAAGGCTGGAGGAAAACAGGAACCTCTCTTTTCCATCGAGCCAGCCGAGATGGTCTTTGAAAGGCCAGGCACAGAAAAACAGCTGAAGGTGACAAACCTTACTGGAGATTACCTTTCTCTAAATGCCAAAACTGGCGAGGCGTGGATAAAGCTCTCAAAAACAGTATTTGAACTCGCTCCACAAAAAACAGCATACATAATGGTTTCTGTTGCATGGGAACTAGGGACAGATGAAGAAATGGCCGGCTACATAACCATTGAGAATGAGACTTGGGAAGAAATTGCACGAGTAATCGTAAAGAAGAAAAATACTGAAGATTTCTGTCAGTGGCAGATGTTCCGTGGAGGCCCCGAAAGGACCGGCCACCCGGATGGTGAATGCGGCCCGAAAGATCCATCGTCAATGGAGGCCTTGTGGAGTTTTCAGGCCTGGCAGGGGGCCGTGGAATCGTCTCCGGCAATCTGGAACAACTCAGTTTACTTTGGCAGTTATAACAATAATTTCTATTGTGTCGACATTGACACCGGAGAATTGAAATGGAGATATGAATGCAAAGATGGTATCTACTCTTCACCTGCAATAGATGACAGCAAGGTGTACTTCGGTTCCTTTGACAGTTATTTCAGGTGCCTTGACTGCAAAGATGGAAAGGAAGTCTTCAAATTCAAGACTGGTGACAGAATCCATTCATCACCACTGGTTTCATCTGGAAAGGCCATCTTTGGCTCAAATGATGGAAAAGTCTACTGCCTAGATCCAAAAACAGGCGATCAGAAATGGGTTTTTGAGGCAAACACTCCCATACAGTCTTCGCCAGCCCTAAAAAATGGCCGGATTTTCATCGGTGGGTTGAACGGCACCATGTACTGTCTGGACTTTGAAACCGGAAACATCATCTGGGAATACAATGCAGGTGGCAGCATAACGTGTGTTCCAGCCCTTGCCTACGACAGGGTATACTTTGGGACATGGGCCAGAAAATTCTGTTGCCTTGCCCAGGAAGACGGCAAACTCCAGTGGTCATTTGATACAAAAGAGTACATAGAATCTTCGGCCGCATGTTCATCCGGAAGGGTCTATTTCGGCGCAAATGACAATTACTTGCACTGCCTTGACGGGCTGACAGGTGATGAAATTTGGACGTTCAGGTCGCAGGACAGAAAAGTCACATCTTCGCCTGCAATTGATTCAAACGAAAAAATATATGTCGGGACCTGAGATGGTAATCTTTACTGCCTGGATGGCAAACGGAGAAAAGATATTCGAATTCCAGACACAGGGTGTAGTTAGAAGCTCAGCCGCAATATCAGGGGGAAAGATCGTTTTCGGCTCACATGACGGAAAGGCCTACTGTCTAACCAACAAAACAAAAAACCATTAAAAACAAAAAGGCCAGCTCTTCAGCTGGCCTTTTTAATTGTGGCAGATTATTTTTTTATGGGGATATTCTGGGTATCTGTCAATGCACCTGAAAACCTGAAAGTTATTGCGTCTGGATGATTTTCGAGGAGTTTGAAGTTGTAGATCTTTTTGGCTTTGGGCTGAAGGGCAAATGGTTTTAAATCAATTTCAAGGCCAGTTGCCTGTCTAGCTTCAATGACAACTCTCTTTTTAAGATTATTTGTCACCACAATCTGGCCTTCATTCGTAATAATTTCGCTGGGGTTAAAGCTCAGCCCCGACTCAACATTTACGACAACAGGATAATTGACTTCAATGCCACCGCCTTTTATGTCCAGAGAGGTAGGAAAAGAGCCTGCTGAAACTGCCGTGGATGAAGTCTTTATCACAACAACTCTCATGCTTCTGGAGGGAATTTCAAGTGTTGGCGGATAGACAAGAACCCATGGATCTTTTGGCATTATATCAACATTCAAATCAATTTCACTGGGGTTTAAAACCATAATCGTCATTACCTGTCCCAATCCAATATAGGCAGAACGAGGCACGAACTCGAGTCTTGGGTCTGATTCGTAAACCTTCAGAGAAACGTTGAGCATTGCCGAAGCACCACCAGACGGGTCATCGGTGACCTCATTAACGTATATCTGCGCCACATGCATGCCTGGTTTCATATCTTTGGTCGAACATGTCAGTTTGAGCTCAGAAGGTTGCCTCACAAGCACTTTCCCTTCCTTGTGATCAAGCTGGAGCCAATCAGCGCTGGATTCTACTGTATAATCCTGATCAAATGTAGTTCCATTAATAATGTCTACCTTTGAGATGACTGTCGAGTCGGCTTTTGCAGCAAGCTGAACCTCGGAAGGAGACAAGACTATCAGGCCCCTCGCATAGACAGTGCCCACTACCAGGAGCGCCAGAAGAGATACAGTTACAATGATTTTGCGTTTCATACTACCCATAATATAAATTTATATCGTGGAAAGTTCATTGCAACAAGTGATGCTTGGACAAATTCCAGTTTCTTGCAATGTTCTACTAGTAAACCTGTCACTTTGAAAAACCAAAAATAAAAATTTGTTTTTTGGCATCGATGGCAACCATGTAGTCAAAACCAAATGCTAGATCAACACCAACGCCAGAGCTGACTTTTAACTTCTTTTTTGTCTGCCCGTTTGTCGCATCAAGAATGTACAAATCAGGGGAGTTTCCAGAAGCAATGAGGAGGTTCCCAGATTTTGCAAGCTGGTTCCAAAAAATGAAATCACTTTTTTTATCCAACACACTCTTCCAGACAAGCTTTCCATCATCAGCACCATAGCACCAGATTATACCATTTCCTGGCACCCAGACTTTGCCATCAGCAACAGTGGGTGCGGCGCCAGAATAGCCCCTTTCTGCCTGCCAAACCGTCTCTCCAGCCCAAAGGGACAGGCACATTATCTTTTCATCAAGGGTACCGACATAAACTTTGTCGCCGAAAATAACCGGAACACCAGCAAATCCAGTTTCAAGCTTACGACTCCAAACTTTGTTTCCATTGCCAAGCAAGAAACATGAGAGCTCGTTCTCGCTATTGACAAGAACAAAAGTGCCTTGGCAAGACAAAGGCTGAACGTTACCAGAAATCGCTTTCTCCCAGACCCTGATACCAGTTTCCAGGTCGACGCACACCACGCTTTTCTTGCCAGCAAAAACACCCAGTCTGTCACCAACAACGGTGATGTCTGTTTGCCCTTCCTCGACCATTTTTATGTCCCAAACTATGGAGCCGTTGTTTTCTTTCAATTTTGCAAGCTTGCCATTTTGTTTGAGCACAAACAGGTGACCCCTTGAAAATGCGGGGACGCCTATTGGCTTGGAGTCAAGTCTTGTAGCCCACACGGCAGCTCCCCATTTTGCCAGCGTGAAAACAGAACCATTTGTACCAGAGCATATCACAAGGTCACCATATGTTGAAACGCCCTGTATGGTTTCTTTTGCCTTGATGGCTTCACCACTCATGACAAAATTAGGGCCCGATTCCCAGGGAATGGCACCAGTTTTTAGGGGGTCGTAGCCTCTTTGGCTCCAGATAGCCCTTTCTGGTGGAAAAGCTGCAGTTACTGCAAGAGGAGAAAGAAGAACTGACAGCGCAAGAAAAAAAGACAAAACTCTCTGCATGGAAATATATTCTATTCGACTGGGATGTATCCTCAAGATAGCAAAGGCAACCTTATAAAGAAAGTGGCGCCTGCTCCTTCACTGCTTGAAAATGACACGGAACCACCATGCGATTCCACATGCATCTTGACTATGGAAAGCCCCATCCCCATACCATTTTTCAGATCTCCTTCAGGATTGACCTGGTAGAATGGTTTAAAAATAAAATTCTGTTTTGATTTTGGTATGCCAATGCCATTGTCGGCAAAACTTGCCAAGAGGGTTTCACCTTCACATTTTGCTTCCAGTTTTATCTTAAGAGACTGCCCTTCTCGGCAATACTTCATGGCATTTATGAGAAGGTTCCCAAAAACTTCCTCGATCGAACCAGTTTCAACCTTGATGCTTCTCCCCTTGAGGTATTCATCAATATCAACAATGAAACTCGCTCCCGTTTTTTTCTGCATCGGGTTAAGCGATTCTTCAAAAAGTATTTTAAGCTTTGTCTGAAGGCCAACGAAAAGGCCATGAGCATCAACCAGTTTGAAAACATATCTTGGCTTTGTCACTCCAAAACTCACAAGATCATCAACATGGTGCTGTTCACGCAATGCTGCCTCTCTTATCATCTTGACCACTTCCAAGGCGTTCGGATTTTTCTGCACCATTCCCTCAAGCAGCTCCGAAAATCCCGAAATAACTGTAAGCGGGTTCCTCAATTCATGCGCCACAGAGCCAAGAAAGGCCCTCTTTGCCTCCTCTTTTTGGACCGAATCTGTGATGTCTCTTGCAATGCCAATATAAGAACCTCCAATATGGGAGAGCTTGATTTCGAAAACTCTTTCCAAATTATCCGAGTCAATAAGTTTGACCATAAATTCTGCGTCCCTGCCAGAACGCTGGATGCGCAGGGCCTTCCACACAGAGATAAACTCTGTTGCCGATCGTCCAAGGAACTCTCCAACGCTCCTGCCAAGGACTTTTACGCAATTTGGTGAAACATAGGACAGAAAACCATTTCTGACTTCAAAAACGATGTCTGATATATTGGCGATGATCAAATCCAGCCTGTCTTGTTCTTCAAGGATTTTTCGCCTGTCCACAAGACTTGCGGTTATATCTTTTATAAGTGAAATGGTCCCAATAATATTGCCTTTTGGTCCCCTGAAAGGTGAACATCTTGCATTCAGCCATACTTCTTTACCCAATATTCTAAAACAGCCGGCAAATTCTCCGGGTGTTCCTGTTTTGGCAACATTCAAAACCATTGCCTTAAATTCATCCAACGATTTCCCAGCCCCAAAGATGTCCTCGATATCACTCCCCAAAAACAGCCCCCCGTCATTACCGGCCCAATCTGGTTTCATTTTAACAAAAACACATTTTCCATTTTCATCCATCGCCAAGACAATGTCTTCAGTAGAAGCCACAAGCGCATTAAGAAACTCATTGGTTTCTACCAAAGCATCCTTGGCTTCAATGAGTGAGGTCAGATCAGATACTGACACATAAGCACACATCTTCCCACCATAGTTTCCACCGACAATATTTGTCCTGGTATCTTTTATTTTATTGTCACCGCAAACAAACTTCATATCACTTCTTGACACAGAAGTGTCTCCCAAAAATGCACGTTTAACCTTGAAAGCAAACTCGGCCCTCAACTCTGGTACAATAAGGTCATAAAGGTTGACTTTTTCAACTTCCTGATCCGATAAGCCGATAAAATCCAGAAATTCCTTATTATAAAATAAGAATTTGTCTCCATCGTGGACAAAAATGGGCGTCCCTATGCCTTCCACAAGCTTCCTGTGGCGTTTCTCCGATTCTTCCAGTTTCATCTGGGAAAGTTTCTGGGATGATATATCACGGACAAGGGTGAGGTATCTTTTACCTTCATTCGTCTGGATGACATGTGAGGAAATAAGCACAGGAATGGCATCCCTGCTTTTGTTATACAACAATGTTTCAAAATTTGAGACAATACCATCCTTTGCAAGCATGGAAAGGTATTTCTTCTTTTCTGCATCACTGACCCAAAGTTCAAGCTCTTCAGGAGTCCTCTCTCCTATCTCCGCTTCAGAGTATCCAAAAAGATCTGTAAACTCTGCTGAAACATGAACTATATTTCTGTCAGGAAAAGACAACACCAAGTATGGTTCAGGGGCATGGGTAAAAAAAGTTTTGTACTTTTCAACCTGTTTAGATAATTGGTCGAGAAGATTTTTTTTCTCGTTGATATTTCTCACCAAAACCAGGACATGGTTATTCGATAGCCTAGAGAACCTTGCCTCAAAGTATTTTTTCCCATGACCATAATCAAAGTCGTACTCATAAATTGTTGTTCTTCCTGTAAAAACCGACTTGCCAATAGTTTGTAAAAAAGCCTCCGCAATGTTGGAGGGCAATATTTCCGAAACATTCTTTCCAACATGCCTCCTCCATGGCATATCCAGAACCATTCCATTTGGTATCTTGCAATCGACAAGCTTTCCTTCGCTATCAATCAGCAGTAAAGCGTCTGGGAAAGAACCAAAAATATCGCCTATCGTTGGTTTACAATTATCAACCTCGCAATCGGGGAGTGCTAAAAAATCATTCACGGCAGCAGGTTTTTCAACAGGGGTAAAACAAACCACAAAAAAATCGCCAAAAGAGGAGCTTCTAAAAAAATACTGCGTGTAATGATTTTCTTCTGGTCTTTTTAATCTCACCGTAAAAAAGGCTGGATTCATAAGTTTCGGCAAGTCCAGGCAATCATCTGGATGGATACAACATGGCCTTGCCCCAGAACATATCTCTTGCAAGAATGGTTCTGAAACATACAATACCTTTTCCTCATTGGCAATAATTAGCCCAAAATGTTTCTCCATCTTCCCGTTTAAAAATTACAATTATTTTTAACACTCACATAGCCTCATTGAGTAAAATTGGAAACAATTTGTATACAATTACGTAACATTTTTGCAAGCTTAGAAAACGGCTATAAAACGCTATTTAGAATCTTTTGCTTGTCTCATCGCATTTAAGATCTATATTTTTACAAGCTCAAATCCAGTACAATAATTAACCGAAAAAATTAAAATATTTCACAATTGCACGAAAAACATCCCTCACCATTTTTTTGCTTTATAAACAAAAACGTAATGTAATATTTTTGGGGATGAGAAAGCAACCAATTTTTTATAACGCCAACTTCACAAGATACGTAATGAGCCAGCTTTTTGCCTTCCCTTCAGCCTGGATATACGGAAGTGCCCTGATGTGGGTCACACTCCAAATCACAAATTCTCCACTCCTTCTCGGAGTAATGGGCATGTGCAGCAGTCTCCCTTATCTTGTCCTCACACCAGTCACAGGCTCGATGGCAGAAAGATATGACAGGCGAAAACTGACCCTTGTTACAAACATCATAAATGTTGTTCAATCATCACTCCTCGCCTTTATGGCGTTTACAGGCCTTATCAACTACCCAATACTGGCCATCTTTGCACTCATAAATGGTGCTACCGGTGCCATTCAGGAACCGGCAAGGCTTGCCTTTTTGCTCGACATGGTCGGGCCAGAACACCTTATACAGGCAAACGCTTTGAGCTCGGTGACTTTCAACATCGCGAGGATACTGGGCCCAATTGTTGCCGGTTTGCTGCTAACTGTTCATTCCGGATATTGTTTTGCCCTGTCCGCGCTTCTTTTGGTGCCTTCAATCGTCATGTTTACAATAATTGACGTCAAGAGCACAAAAATAGAGCCAAGGGGTTCGATGATCGTCCAGTTCGTGGAAGGTGCCAAATATATCTCCAGACAAAAAATACCATTCCTGATCCTTTTCACGATTGTTCTAGCATCAACATTCGGCTATGGCATAACCATCCTTTCTTCAGCAATCGCCAGTGATGTACTGAAGCTTGGCTCAATAGGCTACGGTCTATTGCAGTCTTCCGTTGGGGTGGGTGCACTCATCGGGGCCCTCGTCATATCAATGACCAAAAGCAGGCAAGGAATCATGGCCAAATTCAGATCTGGCAGCATCATGCAGGCAGTGATGGGACTTGCACTCGCTTTGGTCCTCCTACTTTACCCGACAATCTGGCTGGCCATCCCGCTTTATGCAATTTTCGGCTATATGATGGTGAACCAGAACGTGCTCGCATCAAGCATCCTTCCAATGGTCACACAGGAAGGGTATATTGGAAGGGTAATGGGTTTCTACTCCTTTGCAGTTTCAGGCGTGATGCCCATTGGCAACCTGATAGCCGGAGGATTGACCCAGGTTCTCACCATACCAATTGGACTTTTGATTTCTTATGTTGCGCTCCTAATTCCAACACTCATAATATGTGTTTCCCCAAAGGCATTGAACAAAGACCCATTCCAAAATAAAATCCAGTCATGAGAACTTTTCTGGCTTTTGCCATAGCGACCACGATGGCCCTTGGCTGGCCATGCGCCTTTCCAGACGGCAAAGGCAATCCCTACACACCCACCGAGTTGCCACCAGGCGAGCCACAGGTGCATTGGTCAATGACAGAGGTCAAATCCCCAACATCGGCCTGCATCGTAGAAAACAGGCTCTATTTTGCATCACAAAACATCGCAAACTGCCTTGATCTTGAAACCGGCAAAAAAGTTTGGGGGGCAGAGCTTGTCTCAAACATTGTGGCACCGCCATGCTTCGTGAGTGGAAGGGCAATCTTTTGTGACAAGGTTGGCAATGTCTATTCGATAGACTCATCAAATGGCAAGGTAATCGATAGAGCCTCAACAAGCTCCGGCATAGTCGCACCGCCAATAGCCATCTCCGGATTAATTTATGTTTCTTCAACTTCAGGCAAAGTTGTTTCCTTCACGCCTGACCTGAAAGAGCAGATGTCAGTCGACCTTGAAACGCCGCTCTCATGCTCCTCCATCATCACCTCCCAGGGACTTTTCCAGCAAACCAGCGATGGCACCATATATGTTATAAATCCAGAAAATGGAGCAATTCTTTCCAACATCAAGGCAGACCCGCCAATAGGGCAGATATGCCAAAATGATGGTTTAATAAATATTCCAGTGCAATCAGGGGTCACAAGGCTAAAAGGAGACCAAAGAATACCGATTGAATTGCCATCTTCACCATCCTGCATGGTTGCTGTTCCCGGAGGACCTCTTGTCGTTGGAACAAGCTTTGGTCTTTATGGAATCAGCGGCGACAAGCTCTCGTGGTCTATGAAAACGGAAAAACCGGTTTCAGCCGTATCGGCAAACTCCGAGATCGCCGTGTTTGGATGTGCCGGGGGACTTGTGGCCGGAGTGAGGCTAAAGGACGGGGAAGTGCTCTGGAAAGCAACCATGGCCGGAGACATAGTGCACCCAATCCCGATAATCCGTGATGGCCTTATGGTGTCTTCGTCAAAATCAGTCACCTTTTTCAAGCTCTGGGACTTGAATCCGGAACCATCAATAATTGACCTTGGCCATGTTCCAACAGGCGAGATTGCCACAGGATTATTTTCAATGTCAAATCCGGCAAATTCCACCGGCCCTGTACAAGTGATATGTACATCAGAAAAACCAGAGATAACAATCAATCCTGGCAATGCCATAATTGTGCCAGGAGGAAAGGCCTTCTTCAACGTTGTACTCGATTCCACGGGAATCAAGGAAGGTAAATATTCAACCACAATCACCATCAAGACAAAAACCAGCTCCTACAAGGTTGTTGTGGGTTACAATATCGTCCCGCAACCCTTTGTTGCCGAGTTGAAGCTCGGCGACTCGATCATGAAGATGAAGAGGGGCACCCAAAAATGGGAAGTAAAGCTTGACAGTCCACCGTTCCTCCAATCGAATAGGACAATGGTCCCGCTCCGCGCAATATCAGAGTCATTCGGGCCAAAGGTCACTTATGTCAAGGATGGTTGCCCAGGGTCCGGAAGAGTGGACATAACCCTTGGCGGAACAATCATTTACCACTGCATCGGCACAAACATTCTTACATTGAAGCTCCCAGGCAAACAGCCGGAGGCAAAAACATTTGACACAGCGTCTGTTATTGTTGCCGGACGCACTTTTGTACCCATAAGGTTCATTGCCGAAGCATTTTTAGCCACAGTAAACTGGGACGCAAACACAAAAACTGTTATAATAACCTACCAGCCACCATGAAAAAACTAACCATCTTTGTCTTGGTCTTGCTTTGTGCCCTATCGGGGGTGACCTCTGCTGTCGCTTTGATCCACGAAAGCGCTGGTGCAACATATACATTTATTGGTGGGTCATGGACTGACAAAAACTCCTGGGAACCGGCGACCGCAGGGAATGGCCCCGGACTTGATGACAACGTAGTTATTCCAGAGGGCGGAAATGCCGTAATGCCAAAGTCTTGCGACATCGGAACACTCACTGTCAGGGGAAAACTCACAATGGGCAACGACCTCAGATTAAACTCGATGACCGTGGAAACTGGCGGCGTTTTTGAGCTCGGGGCCGATCTGACCTGCACAGGTATGCTGAAAAACAACGGCCAGATAAAAGGTGGAGACGTTTTCCTAAAATGCCAGAACTTTGAAAATAATGCTTTCTTCATTGCAACAGGAAAAACCCAGATAGTTGCTGTTTTCAACATAAAAAATCTCGGCACATTGAAAGCAGGCCCACTTTTGATGCTGAGATCAAACAATTTCACAAATGACGGGCTTTTGGAAACAACTGCAAAGCCAGGCACAGTGGCTGTTTTCATCAACAATAATCTTGCAAACAACGGTAGTATCAGGGCTTCAGCCGGAAAAAGCGGAAGCAACGGCGGGGCAATTTTTGTTGCCTGCTCCTCATTTGAAGGCACCGGAAAAGTTTACCCGGGCGACGGCGGGAACGGCAATCCGCCCGGAAAAAAGGGAGTTGCCCTCATTGGTTCTTCCTTTGACCAGACGGGCTGGACAAATTGGGAACCGACTGCCCCAAAGGGCAATCCGCCTCAGAATCTCACAGCCTGGAACGCACAGGTCGTTCAGGCAAAAGATGGCAAATCATCAATATCCACCGGCAACCTCAAGATAGTTCCACCAACCACATCAAAACCTGACAGTGACGGCTTTTATACCCATATCTGTGACGTTTCCGGTGGCACTTATAATTTTACACTTGCATGGTCAGGTCAGGGCATTGCCCACATCAAGGGTTCGACATCAAACGGCTGGGCACTGAATGTTCCCGTAAACACAATGCTGGAGGGTGAAAGGTGCTCTGCCAGGGTCACCATACCACCATCCTCGGAGGGCGTTAAAACCCTGACAATCAGCTACGCCGTTCTGAAGTCCAATTTCAGGGCCACACTGACTGTTCTGGTATACTTTGTTAGGCACCCCGTGATAACCTTCAAAACAGGGCAAAGAATCGCCCAGGTTGAAAACCAGAACAGAGTCTCCTCAAAACAATACATGCACGTTGCCCCGTATAAAACCGGCAACTGTGTCATGGTGCCCCTCAGATTTTTCGTGGAGACATGCAACGGCTCGGTCTCTTGGGATGCAAAAACCAGGACTGCAAAGGTTTCCATGCCGGGAAGGAAACTTGGTTTCTCAAAAAACTCTGCGAATTCCACCATTAATGGACACCAGCAAAAGCTGGCCTCAAAATGCACCATCATAGCTGGAAGGATAATGGTTCCGATCTCGGATCTGGCTGACATGTCCGGGGCATCATTCAAACTGCTCAAGAATGGTGAGATGTCCTTCAAGTATCCGGCATAGAATAGTTAGCTTATCTCAAAGAGACATTTATTCTTCTGTTCTAGGCGTTTTCACCCAGATTTTGGGCGACTTGCCAAAAAGCGACAGGATGGCTGCAAAAGTGTACGGCGCAGGCAACAAGAAAACGACAAAGCTGGCCATCAGCAGTTTCGCAAGGTCCATCACCAGAATACCCAGGGATAGCGGCCTGAATGTCTTGTCAAAAACCTCATCATACCTGATATAGCAGTAGAAAGTGAAAGCTGTATACGGGATGTTCAGGCAAAGCAAAAACCAGTACAGCACCGGGTTTTGTGAAAAATATGCCCCCGGGATGCCGGCTCCAAAAGCATTTAATACAAGGATGACATCCATGGCCAATACCACCAGTGTTGAAAGCTGATACACCACCCATTCAAGCGGGCCAGTCAATGTGAGGTTCCACCACAAGCTCAATGCCCTCTGGTCAAAATCCTTTTTTGTTCCAACAGCGGTATCACGCCATGGATAGGAGCGGATTGACCGCATGACCTGCATGTGCCCGGAACCCCATCTGAGCCTCTGCCTGAAAAATTGTGCAACAGTTGGTGGTGTTTGCTCTGTCGATTTTACTGGCAAAAAGGCAAGTTTTGTTCCAAAATACAGGTAAGCCCTGCAACCAAACTCAAGGTCTTCGGTAAGGGAATTTTCATCGAAGCCTCTCATCTTCTGGATCAGCTTCCACGAAATGAAAAGATTGGTTCCTCCTACAAAGGGGAGTTTTTTTATGAGAAGTGGCAGGTACCAGTCATGGGCGATGGCCTTGTAGAGGCCTCCAATCCTTGAGATGGCACCCATCCTGAAGTAGTTTCTAACCTGGAAAAGCGGCCCCTGCATTATTTCTGGCGGGTCTTTCGAGATGAGGCGGCGACCAGCATGAAGCATCACATCATGGTCCGGGTGCGATTCTGCATCATAAAAAACAACCATGTCAGTCTGGGGGTCAACATCACTAAACGCCCAGTTGAGTGCCCTGCCTTTTGTGGATTTGATCGGTTCCCCAGTGCATTTTCCATCCATCTCGCCATCAAAATCAAATGGGACTTCGGAGTGCTTGAGCCTGAACCCTGCACCGTTATTGGCAACAATACAATCCTCAACTACCTGCTGGGTTGTCAGGAAGAAAGAATCATAAAGTTCACCAAGTTTTTCTATTGTGGGATGCTCTTCCCTGTACAAAAGCCTGTCCAGTTCGGCCAGCCTGAGGTTTTCGGTCCTCATTGGCGGGAGTCCGCCAGACATTGTAGAAATGATTTCTATTCTTTTGAGTGCAGAAATATACTGGGGGTTTCTCTCCAAGAGCTTGCCAATGGCAAGCCTGGAGAGCAGGAGGAACTCTGTTGTTACCTGTGAAAGTCTCTCGTCTTCAATTCCAGGCATTGCCCTTCGCAAACCGTAATAGACTGTACTCAGGTCTGCAGGCCTGCCAGAAATTATGGTGTTGCAAAACTCAAATATGGCCCTTTCTATCTTGCCCCTGAGCAATGCCCTGTCAGATTTTGGCGCAATGTCCATGCACTGGAACATTATCTGGCCGTAAGGAAGTTTTGTGACTACATACGAAAGAAAAAACCCTGATGTTTTGATCTCTTTTGGAACAAAATCAGGATCAGAAAGAAGGTTGTGGAGTTCTCCGATGAGCACTGGCTTGAAATTTTCGTGCTCCCGGCGCTCTTTCTGGTCAGTCACAACGATAACTTCAAGTGAATTCATGTCATAATCAAGCTTTGTGAGATTTTCAATTGTCCTGGCTATGACAAGCGATTCGTTTCTAGCTGGAACCATTACAGTAAAGAAAGGCAGGCCCACACCCTCTCTTTTTGCAAGGAACCTCAGGTCTTCAAGGGATATACTTACTTTTCTGTTCCAAAAATCCCTATTTGCCTGAAATCGCCATACAAAAAACCTAACGAATAGAACAAAGGAATATAGGTAGGCGAGGAGAGCTAAAGAATAGAGGATTTCCAGCATCAGGGGTAATTATATAGCTGATAGTTATTTTTTTGCCAGAGACCATGAGCTGGGCACCAAGAGATTCCGCAACAAACCTCAATGGGACAAAGGTAGTACCTTTTTTTGTTCCTGGTGGAACTGGTAGTGTTACAGGTTGGCCATTTACCAATGCCGTGCTGTTCCCAAGGACAAGCTCAACCTGTATTTGTCCAAGGACAATCTTGATAGATTTGTTCTCCTGGTTGAAATCAACCTTTGCAGACAGACCCTCGCCAATGAGTCTGAGCGGCACCATGGTGGTTCCCTTTTCAAGGTATGGGGCAACCGGAAGCGTAACGACCTTCCCGTTTACAAAAGCTTCCTTGCTGTCAATTGAAATGACGACCGATCTCCTGAGGTTTCCAATCACAAGAACATTTGCAATAGTCTGGTTTCCCGCTGCATCTTTTGCCACAAACTGGATGTTCTGCGGGCCATTTTTGGCAATGCCTGCATAGGAGAAAGATCCATCTTCTTTAACCTCAAGAGCCACGCCATTTACAGTCACTACAACTGGCGAGTTGTCGGATACTTTTCCAGCAATCGAATACTCTGGTTTGTCTGCTTCAAGCTTTTCTGGCAATTCCAATTTTGGTGGCGTCCAGTCAAAGCACACTTCTCTGTCCCAAACAGCCTTGTTCCCTGCTTCATCTTCAGCCACTGCCTGGGCCTTGATGCAATTCTGACCGGATGAAACATATTCCACCCACCAGACAGACGTGAGCCCTTTTGAGAACAAAACCCCTGTGGTGTCTGTCGGATATAGCTCTACATCATTGTCATCGGCTATTGCAAGTGATTCCCTTATCGAATCGGACCTGGTGTAGATCTTGCCAGATGGGGGGTCAAACTGTGGCGGCTTGGTATCGATATTGATAAGGACTGTTTGTGTCTCGGATTTGTTTCCAAACTCATCAACACAATAACACGTTACAAAATGCCGTCCGTCCTCAAGCGAGAATTCACCAGAATACTTCACCTGATCTCCATCAATATCTACAAAAACTGTCGGCTTCTCCTCGCAAGAAGACTGGGCAACAATTGAAAGCTTTGGCTTGGTGACAAACCATTCGGCCTTGCCATCCGGGGACTTTGGGGTTGTCTGGATTGAAACGGTCGGGACATCCACAACAAGTAGCCCATCAGACTCTATCTGGTCCGGCTCTGTTTCTGTAGAAACCCATATCTTGTATTTTCCGGGTTTGAGTGGTGTTTTCAAACCGGCCTCTTCATCGAAATTTATTGTGACGAGATCACCTGGATTGTAGTCTTTTGGGCACACCAGCGTAAGCACAGGATTTGCCCATGTGGCTTTCCTACAGGCGGCACCATCAAAAACAAAATTTCTTATGAAAACCTGCCCGGTAAAATCAAACCCGTCCTCAAAACCGATCTTTACAACAGTGCCATTTCTTATTGCGCCCGCTTTTCCAAGCGTGAAAGAGACCTTTGCGCCAGTATTTTTCCCGACAAGACGCTTGTCCAGCTCGCAAAAAACATTTGAAAGCTTTGTTGTGGCAAACATTACCGGATTGGAGATAACCTGAGCTCTTTCCCGGGATGTCCAGACGGTCACTTTGTGCATCGTTCCAGGTTTGCCAGGATTCTTTATTCCACATTCAATGGGGAAGTTGATTGTGACCTCCGAGCCACCGGGAATGCGCTCCGGTGGTGAGATTGTCACAGTGTTGCCGGCCATAAACGGGATGTTTTTGATTTGCACGCCGTTTATGGTGATTGTCTGGCACAACATCGACTGTGGCATGATAAAATCTTTTGAAAATTGCACTGAAATTGTGTCCAGCCCCGGTTCGAGATCACCACAACCACCAGTCACAAAAGTAACGCTGTGCTTTGACTCGAGCGTTACAAACAGTGGTTCTACCGAATAAGAAACGGCGGTAAGTTTTGAATGCTGGACGTAAAAATCAAAGGATGGCACAGGATAAGGCTCCGATGAAGTTTCAACATGAATAGAATAGGAGGAATCGACCTCAGGCAACACAATGCCAGCACCGGGCAAAACATCAATTATGACATCTGTCTCCGGACCAATATTATCCGGAATTCTGATGGTTATTGAAGGCCCCTCCTGCCAGCTTGATGAATATGTCTTGCCACTGACTTTTGAGGAATTGACGGCTATATTACCTTCCTCAATCTCTCTTGGCACCAGAAACACTTTGGGAAGCATGAGGGTTATGGTCGACGAGGCAAGCAGTGAACCGTAAGGGCCGGTCCTGAAACGCACCTGGAAAGCAGAAACAGAGCAGGTGTACGGATTTGAAAGTGTGACAGTGGCCCTCGTTACTGTTGATGGCCTGATGTAATAAGGTTCGCTTGTGACAACAACCTGGTCAGCACTCGTGTAAAGCTTGAGCGTGTACCAGCCTGGCTTTGATGGATTTTTTATGCCTGCCTTTGTGGTTATTCTTATCTCTATCAGATCACCAGCATTGATTGGGAAAGTGACAATAACATCAATTGTGCTGTTATAGGTGCGCATGTATGACGATGGGATGGCCGCACCATTTATGTAGACACCGCCAAAATCGATTTTCCCTATTTCGATGCCTGAAGGGAACATTACAGATATTGTTGTTTCCCTATGGCAACCACAACCTTTGCCCGATGCCGAGGCAGACCTGAACCTGATTGTATATTCTGCGCAAGCATTCACATAATCAGGATTGACGGTCACAACTGGTGGCGAAACCGAGCTCTGGTTGAAAGAAAACTCGAAAGACATGACTCTTTCAGTGGACGTGGTCAAAATTATGACGTGGGGGCCAGGATCGGAGGGGTTTTTGACATTGCAGACCTTTAGATAGTGCCGGCCAATTGGCAAATCAGAGGTAAGCTGAATCTCAAGATCGTTGTCTTGCCCCATGAACCTGTCCGGGCGCCCATCAAGGCTGATGTTTCTGCCATACCCAAAATAAATCTCGGCGCCTTTTGGCAAAATCAGATGAATTGTCTCACCTTTTGGCAGAGTGCACTGATTCTGGAAAACCACGGTATAGCACGCCACGGCACCAGAAATCATTGGTTCTATCACAATCTGATAGAACGATACGGGGCAAGTGGAAGCACTTGCTGCCCCTCTGATTGTGGAGAAAGCAATCAGAAGGGCCAAAACAAAGGCCGGAAACTTTTTCATGGTTTTATACTCTCGGGCAGAAAAGCACCGTTATTTTATTTTCTTCCCTGATTGTCTGCAGCCCAAGTCCTTTGTCAAAAAAATCCAGGGGAACAAAAAGAATATTTTCTTTTATGATTGGTTTTCCGGAGAGTTGGGCCTCAAAATTGCCTTCACCCCTTATTTTTATTTTGTCTGAACCAATAAAGAGCACCACAGTTTTGCTCGAGAATTTGTCGGCAACAATTACATCGTTATCCTTTATCAAAACCCTGAAACCTAAAATATCAGCGAGCTTTCCGAATGGCACCATTGCAATACCACCATCGTCATATGGCACCGCTTCAAGCTCACCCTTTGAATCGGCATATGCAAACTCAACCTTGCCAATCTCGAGCCCTATTTTTGCATTGAGTATATATGAGACCGGAATGACCTTTTTTGTTGTGTTGCCAGCTGGATCAATTGCTACAACCGTTATATCGAAAGGCCCTTCGGAGCCAGGGGAAACTGCTGCCTTGAATTCACCTTTTTCTGATACATCTGCCGGCGACCCATTGACTGCTATTGAACAGTCTGGCTCTGTTTTCCCTACAACCTCGATTATGGACCCACAAACCGTCTGGAGCGGTTTTGGCTTCTCAACGATAAGGGTGGGTGGTGTCACATCAAGGATGATCGTGCGCCTTAGCTCTGAAATTCTCTGGCAGGAGTCCACAGCCCAGAAAACAAAATCGTTTGGCCCTGGCTTGAGTGCAAGATCTATCTTGAATGTGTTGTCGCCAAGGGCCTCTGCGGCATCCTTGCTAATTCCGGACTCACACGGAGAAACATCTTTTACCCTATAGACAAGCTCGACTTTTTCGGCATTAAAAGCTGTTGGCGTCGGGAAAAACACCGGAGGAGTAAGGTCCACTTTAAAGACCTTTGACAAAACGGCCTCATACCCGCCATCAATTACTTTCCCGACATAGCTGAGCATGTGGATGCCCTCTTCGGCTTCAAAAGGATCTTTGTAAAGGTTCTTTTTGTCTTGGTCCCAATAGTAATATATTTCCCTCTTTGCTTTTGATGTTATCTCTATTTTTGGTTTTACAGAATACCAAGCGCCATCATCTATTTCCGGTTTCACTGACAATGTGAGCGTTGGAGAAAGGGCCTGTATTTGAAAAGGCTGGGAGAGTATCTCTTCCATTTTTCCAGGAATGGAAATTCCAAGCGCAAAATACCCGGCCCAAACCGGAGATTTTATCCCAAAAGAGGGCTCAAAAGATATTACAACAGGCTCCCCTTTCTGTACTGATTGGGAACAGACAAGCTTTATGTTGCTGGCATCAATGGAACCTGCGGCAATCTTTGAACCGCTGATAAAAACGTACTGGGGATCAATTGATTCTGGCAATTCAAATTCTGGCGGGAAGGTTATGTCAATCGCATCACCTTCAACAACACTGAAGAAGTCAGGGGTGTTTATCTGGATTGTTATCCCAACCTTGT